>OLPZ01001389.1_pt1 | contig 16110 bp, 5 predicted proteins | sample 1672711 | NCBI WGS metagenome assembly OLPZ01 (sample SAMEA3136716, study PRJEB25190) | human gut metagenome
CTGCCGACGGCATGACCATGGTCGTCGTCACGCACGAGATGGCCTTTGCCCGCACGGTGTCCGACCGCGTGGTCTTCATGGACAAGGGCGTGGTGCTCGAGGATGCCGCGCCGGTCGAGCTCTTCGGCAACCCTAAGCACCAGCGCACCCGCGAGTTCCTCTCGCGTTATCTCAACGACAAATAATGCAAGCGAACGTGGCAAAGGGACCGCCTCTTTGCCACGTTGTTTTTGGAGGAAGGCATGGCCGAGGTTTGGCGCTTCTTTGCGCACGAGGATGATTTTGCCGATATCGACGAGGTCGGCGCGTGCGAGCGCCTGGGCCGCGTGCTGTCGTTTCCGACGATTTCGAGCATGGATGCCCAGACGGTGGACTGGCAGGCGTTTGCCGACCTGCGCGCCTATATGCAGCAGGCCTGGCCGCGCGTGTTTGCGGCGGGCGAGGTCGAGCTCATCGACCATTCGCTGCTCGTGACGCTTGCCGGCATCGACCCCGTCCTCAAGCCGGTCATGCTCATGGGCCACATGGACGTGGTTCCCGTGGTGCCGGGCACCGAGGCTGACTGGACGCATGCCCCCTTTAGCGGACATGTGGACGACACCTACATTTGGGGTCGCGGCGCCATCGATATGAAAGACCAGGTCGCAGGCATTCTCGAGGCGGTCGAGTATGCGCTGGCGCACGGTTGGCAGCACGAGCGCACGCTGCTCCTGGCCTTTGGCCAGGACGAGGAAACCACGCAGTACGGCGCGGGGGCGATCGGTCGTGTGCTCGAGGAGCGTGGCATTGAGCTTGAGTACCTGATCGACGAGGGCGACTACCGTATTGTTTCGGCTGCCGAGTACGGCGCGGGCGAGGGCTGGCTTATGCATGCCGACCTTGCCGAGAAGGGCTACGCCGATATTGTGCTCAAGACGAAGAGTGAGGGCGGGCATTCGTCCAACCCCTACGGCGGCACATCGCTCGAGGTGCTCAGCCGTGCCATCACCGCAATCTGCGATATCGAGTGGCCGACGCGCGTGACCGACTTGCTTGCCGCTCAACTCATCGAGTTGGGGCTCTACACGGCCGATGAAATTGCCGCCAACGGGGATGCCATTGTCCGCGATTGCCTCGCCAGCAAAAAGCTCTATCCGCTGGTGACGACCACCTGCGCGCCCACGCAGATCGAGGGTGGTAGCACCGGCGCCAACGTAATGCCGCAGGATATGTGGGCCAACATCAACTTCCGCATGCTCGAGGGTACGAGCGTGGCCGACGTTGTGGCGTGCTGCCGTGAGGCGGTTGCCGGGGCGGACCTTGCCGGTTGTGTCGAAGTGGAGCTGGGCCCCGGCAGCTCCGAGCCTTCGCCGTCTCCGCGTGTCGGTGGACCGGGGCTCGAGGCCGTTCGCGCCATCGCCGCCCGCTATTTCCGTGATCCATTGGGGACAGAGGAAAACGGATCATTCGAGCCAGTGGCAATTGTGCCCTCGACCGTGATCGGTGCGACCGACGCTGCCAACTACCAGCGCATTTGCTCCGAGTGCATTCGCTTCTCGGCCTTTGTGGTTGATGACGACGAGTGCGATCGCGGTGTCCATGGCACCAACGAGCGCATCACCCGCCGCGCCTACCTCCAAGGCATCCGCTTCCTCATCGCCCTGCTCCACACGCTCTAGCATGCGACAAAGGGACTGAGCCGATTTCATCGGTAATGAGACAAAAACTGTCATAGAATAAGACTAAGATATCTTAAGAGACATATGCTGGGGTTGGTATTCCTTGAACGACTGCGGGCATGTGCCAGACTGCCTCGGTCCCCGGGGAGCACCCGGGCAGGTCGCCGTGTGACTGGGGAGGAAATTATGCAGGAGCTCAGAGAGACGACGTCTCGACTCGTGAATAATGCTACCGGGGGGGGGTGTCTAAGCAGGGAACTTCCTGGTGAACACCGGCCGCGCGAGCGGTGGTCCGTCATGTCTTATGGCCGTCGTCGTGGGCTGCGCCCGGTCTCGCCATATGTGATTGTTTTGGCCCTCGCCGTCGCGCTGACGGCGAGTTTCTTCCTGCCGACCCGTGCGGAAGCGGCGTTTTCGGACCACACGGTTACGACGATTTCGCCTTCGGGGACAACAATCAACCTGTTTGATTACTGGGTGAATCCCGATAACCATCTGTCGGTTTCCGGCAACGGCGGCGTCAACAAGAACCACCGCTTCAAGTTCAAGGATCAAGGAGCCAGCGAGGAACTTAACCAGTATACGGGTGGCTCCCGGGTCCGCACCGGCATCGTGAACAATGTTCTTGCCGGCGGTTACCCGAAACTCACCAAAACCTGGGGCGGAGAATCCCTCGGCTACCTGTTTGATTCTTCCACCCAGACGGGCAAGATATCCCATATGGGTGTGACGGGTCTGTTGCAGGCCAAGGGCGGCTACTACGAGTATGACAGCTCGAAGAACTACGCGGCGTACAACGTCAATAAGAATGCATTTGATGTCTACGAAGTCGCCGGCGTTGGGCAAGCGGGGGCTGGCTCTCAAAATGGAGGTCAGTTTTTCCCCTTCGATGCGGCCGATAAGGTATTCAAGGAGGAGAACGGCTGCCTCGTCCGGAACGGCATTACGTCGTCGAACAACGGCGACTCGAATTATAACGATGGCAAACCCCTCAACCATTATTTCGGCCTCTCCATGTCGTCGCGCTTCGTGCAGCCGAAGGATGGCAAAACGAACGCTGTCGATCCCATGACCTTTGAGTTCGCCGGCGACGACGACGTCTGGGTGTTCATTGACGATGTCCTCGTGGGCGACATTGGCGGCATCCACACCAGTGCTAAGCTGACCATTGACTTCCAAACGGGCGAGATTAAGGTTAACAATTCCCTAAACGGCACGCTGTTAAGTAAGTTCCAGGAAGCGGGGCGGGGCACTTCGGGCTTCACTGGCAACACCTTCGCTGACGGCACCAGCCACACGCTCAAGTTCTTCTACTTGGAGCGTGGCGCCACCGACTCCAACATGAGGCTCAAGTTCAACCTCGTGACGGTTCCCGAGTCCGACATTATCAAGTTCGACCAGGATGGCGGTCTGGTGGAGGGCGCTCAGTTCGCGCTGTACAAGACAGACGAGCACTTCACTGACACGACCACTGATCAGAAATACCTTCTTGGCTCCGGCACCACGGACGCGGATGGACAACTGACGCTCACGAATGACGATGACAACGGCGTCATCAACTTCGACGATCTTTACAAGCTAGGTTGCCGGTACTACCTCCTGAAGGAAACGAAGGTGCCCGAGGGATACCGCTCGAGTCTCACGGCGACGGATGGCAGCATGCAGCTCGAGTACGTGCCCACGAGCGACAAGGGCGGCGCGGGCGGCGTCATCATCAACCGCGGCGGTATGGACCAGGACAGCGTCGTGTGGAAGACCGGTGCGTTCGCCGCCGCGAAGGAGACCATCACCGCGCCGTCGACCGTGTACAAGGCAAATAATGACCTGACGAAGTCCGACAAGACCGTCAGCCTGGACTCCGGCATACTGTTCGCTGTGGTGCTCAAGCGCGACAAAAGCGCAGGCACAGGTATCAATGATCCGAGCAATTGGTACGCCGTGTCGGGCGACCCATCGACGGGAGCGGGATACACCCTCGCCAAGGAGCCGGGCATGGCCGGTGCTATCGAGGCGGCGAAGAAGGACCTGCACGCCTTCACGCTCAACACAAGCGGCCAGTACCAGGTAGAGATTCAAAATCTGCCCGGTGACATCTCCAAGTACTACTACCTGCTGAGCGGTGATGCCCGCAAGGATGCCGAGTACACGGTGGCCATCTACCACACAACGGCGAGCTCGATCGGCGACGCGACGCCTGAGAACACAGTCCACGTGTACAGCGACGACATCGCAGACGGCACGAACTTCAAGCGGCAGTTCGCCACGCGCCTGCTCGTCACGAACATCCAGAATCGCCTGTTCGTGCAGAAGACCGATACCGAGGGTAAGCCCGTTGACGGGGCGAAGTTCGGCCTTTACAAGTCCACCCAGGTGACTACGGATGCGAACGGCAAGGCCGTGCTCGATGGCGACCAGGCCCCCTACGACACCCTGACGACGAGGTCGGTCGCCAACCCGGTCAAGCTCGAAGGGGCGGGCGTATTCCCGTCTACGAGCGACAGTAGCGAGCCGCTCGTGAAGGGTACCTACTTCCTGAAGGAGGTCTCGGCGCCCAAGGGCTTCCTGCTTAACGACACGCTCACCAAGGTGATTGTGGACGATTACGGCGTCCATGCCGATGCCGGTACGGACGATGACGGCGTTTCGACGTTCGTGGGCCCGGGCGCGCTCATGAAGAGTCTGGGCCAGTTTGGCGCAGAGGGCGACATCGACAACACGCTCACGTGGATCAAGGGTGCGCGGCAGACGTCCGACGGGAGGCTCGACGGCAACGGCAACCTTTCCTGGAACAATGACGCCAAGGGCGGCGAGGATGAGGTGCGCCTCAAGTACGGCGCCAACGGACGTGTCTACCAGTATGGGCCCACCGAGGAGGGTAAACCCTACCGCCTGGAGACCGAGACGGGCTGGATACGTATGGGCATCACGCAGGACGAGCAGCCCAAGGGGACCACGTCGAAAGGTGCCCGCGCCGATCTGCGTGGCATGAACCTGAACGCCCTGTTCACGGGCGCCACCTGCGTGCGCGTGGCGAACAAGCGCGAGGCAAGCTTCGAGGTGACCAAGAGTGTCGTGGTGCCGAAGGGGCTGACGGGCAAACCGGATGCGGGGTTCACCTTCAAGTTCACCGTGCCTGATGGGAAGACGTATAAGGCTGCAGTCTTCGAGAAGGCGGGCGCGGCCGATGAGAAGCAGGTCGGCGATATGTTCGACCTGACGAACGGCCGCGAGCAGACCATCACGGCCGGCCAGACGATCCGCGTGTACGGTCTCGACGAGTACGACGCCTACACGGTGCAGGAGCTGACCGGTACGGATAAGATGCCGGCCGGCTACACGCTGACCAAGCGCGAGCAGGGCGGCAACGCCCTGAGCGGCGAGGGCGCCAGCATCTCCGGCACGATTGCGAAGCAGAACGCCAACGGCACGTTGGCCGAAGCCAACAAGCTGGTATTCACGAACACCTACAGCGTAAAGCCGCCGGTGACGCTCACCAATGCGTTCTGGGCGCAGAAGGTGCTCCGGGGCCGTGACTGGAAGGATGGCGATAGCTTCAAGATTTACCTGCGCGCGGACAAGGGCACGCCGATGCCCGCCGGTGCCAAGGATGCGCCCGTGAGTGGTATGAAGCAGGTTGTGAAGACCGTCAAGAACGGGGACACGTTCGACTTCGGCAATATTGAGTACGCCAAGCCCGGCACCTACACCTATCTCATTGCCGAGGCCACGCCGTCTCAAAACGACGCTGACTGGTTGCCCGGGTTCGGGTATTCGAGCGCTACCTACCGTGTCACGGTGACGGTGAGGGATAACGGCGACGGCACGCTGTCGCAGCCGGCAGTCAAGATGGAGCAGACCTACACCGACGACGGTATGAGCCAAAAGGACAACCCGATCGAGGTCGCTGACAAAATCGCCAAGATCACGAACACCTATAACACCGATGAGAAGACCATCTCCTTCAACGTGCAGAAGACGTATGCCGACCAGTCCGGTGCAAATCCGCTTGTGAAGGATAAGTTCACGTTCCAGCTCGAGGCACTCGGCGGGATGAAGAATGATGCCGTGCCGAGTGGAGCCATCGATTTCGGCAAGCTCGCCACCTCCTACAGCGTCGGTGCCAGCAAGGTCCCCATGCCTAAGGGGTGCACGTCCACCACGACCACGGCGAAGAACGATGACGACGGTATCGCTGCGTTCCCGCAGATCACCTATACGATGGAGAGCGAGAACCTCACCTACGTGTACAAGGTGACCGAGGTCAAGGATTCCGATACATCGACGTCCAGTGGCATGGGCTACGACGATACGGTGTACTACGTGCTGGTGAAGAACCAGCAGGTTGATAACGAGTCTGGGACGGGTAAGTGCCTGTCCTCCACGGTCACGTATTGGAAGGCCGACGGCACGCAGCTGACGGACGCCAACGGATACATCCCGTTCAAGAACACCTACACGGTGACCCAGGCGACGTCGGCGCCGGTTAACGTGCAAAAGACGTTCACCGGGCGCGCGTGGGAGACGAGCGATGCGTTCGACTTCACCCTGACGCCGGCGGATGATGCGACGAGGGATGCGGTTAAAAACAAGGTCGTTACCCAGAGGAAGGCTACCGACTCCGATGAGACCGGCGATCTGACGACTAAGGTTGAGATCGCAGGCGCCGGTGACGCGACGCGTTCTGCAACCTTCGGTGCGGGCGACCTGGTGTTCACCAAGTCGGGCACGTATACGTTCAATGTGAACGAGACGAAGCCGACCGACGCGGATAAGACTGGTATTGCGTATGACGGCCATACGTCCACGGTGACGTACACAGTGACCGATATCGAGAACGGCAAGCACACCGGTAAGCTGACCGCGTCGGTTGCGTACGACAACAAGCAGGCGACGACGGATGCCGACCGGCAGGTGACGGACGCCGCCGCGTTCACCAACATCTATGCGGCTTCTGGTACCTACGCGGGCATCGATGTGACCAAGACTCTGGTTGGTACCCCGCTGAAGAATGGCATGTTCCCGTTCACCATTGAGGCGATGACGTATAACGGTACGACGGCCCCGGAGCCGGCTGATACCGATAAGTCGTTCAAGAACACCGTGGGCAAGGATGACGGTGACGATACGCAGACCGCCACGATGTCCGGCAAGCTGAAGATGAACTTCACGCAGCTGAGCTACAACAAGGTGTATGTGTACAAGGTGTCTGAGGCGCATGGCGCCAACGCTGGTGGATACACGTATGACACCGAGTACCCCGGTGACGCCTACGTGCTCATTGCGGTGAAGCCGAATCCGGACAACAAAGGCCAGCTCTACACCGAGACGACCATCGCGAAGGGTCCGGGCGTGACGGCGCTTGTTGGCGGGGGCGGCAACGTTGATGCGCTGACGGCCGAGGCGATTAAGGGCCTCGATACCACGACCAACTACGTGAAGACGGTCTCGAGTCGCAATGCGAAGCCCGCTACGCCTACCGTCCCGTTCAAGAACAGTTACAAGTCAGACGCCAGCGACGAGCTGACCCCGCAGGTGACGAAGAAGATCTCCGGTGTTGAGAGCACGGAGAAGGCGTTCTCGTTCACGCTGACCGCCACGGAAGAGACACAGCAGAAGATCGCCGCCGGCGACTTGGGTGTGTCGGACGACCTGGCGGGCGACGCGCACGCGGAGTCCAAGGCCACGAAGGACAAGATTATCAAGGACAAGGGCCAGACGGTCGACTTCTCGAATATGACGTTCAACAAGGCGGGCGAGTACACGTTCACGCTCACCGAGGTGCACAACGCTGATGATGATCCCGCAGCGGACGGCGTGCAGAACGCCGGCTGGACGATGGACGCCTCGACCTATACCGTCACGGTAAGGGTCGAGGATAAGGACGCCAAGCTGACCGTCACGGGCGTGACGGTGAAGAAGGATGGTGACGCTGAGGCCAAGCCCATCAAGGCTGAGGTCAAGGACGGCAAGGTGAACCTCGCCACCTTTATCAACAGCTATGCTGCGAAGGGTTCCGTGACCTTGGCGGCGAAGAAACGCTTTAGGGGCGGTGCGCTCGCGGGGAACGACTTCTCGTTCGCTCTGTACAAGGGTGACAAGGCGGAAGGCACGCCCATTGAGACCGTCACGAACGACGAGAAGGGCAACATTACCTTCCAGCCCATCAACTACACCGAGGCAGGTGACTACGAGTACGCCATCAAGGAAGTTACCGGTAACGACCAGACCATCGTCTACGACGGTCAGAAAGTGAAGGTCAAGGTCAGCGTTACCGATAACAAGAACGGCACGCTGGACGCGACCGTCACCTACGGCGGCGATAAGGCCGTGCCGACCTTCACCAACGTGAAGCCGACGACGGACGTTACCGTCGAGGCCACGAAAGTTCTCGCGGGCAAGGCGCTGACGGACGGCGCGTTCGCCTTCGGCCTGTACCAAGGCGACACGTCCACGGGTAATCCCGTCAAGATCGTCCAGAACGACAAGGAGGGCAAGATCAATCTTGCCCTCACCGGTCTGACCATCGGCGAGTACGACTACAAACTCAAGGAGGAGAACGTCGGTGCCGATCCGACTATCACCTACGACACCAAGGCGGTGAAGGTTCACGTCTCGGTGAAGGCGGAGGGCGACAAGGCGAAGGCGACCGTCACCTATGACGGCAAGAACGATGCCCCGACCTTCACTAACAAATACCAGCCCGCCGAGACCTCGGTGGCGCTCACGGCGAAGAAGGCCTATGTGAAGCCCGACAACACGCCGGCCACGCTCAAGGGCGGCGAGTTCACCTTCGACCTGTACGAGGGCGACCTGACGGCTGAGCAGCTGAAGGGCAAGCAACCCATCCGGAGCGCCAAGAACAGCGAGGACGGCACCGTCACCTTCCCGGCCATCGACTACACCAAGGCCGGCGAGTACAAATACACCGTCGCGGAACAGGAGGGCGACCTGTCCCACGTGACCTACGACGCTACGGTGCACCATGCCGTGGTGAAGGTCATGGACAATGCCGGCAAGCTGGACGCCGCTGTTACCTACGATGGTGACAAGGCCAATGCCCCCACCTTCACGAACACCTACACCGCAAAGGGATCCGTGGAGCTGACGGCGACCAAGATCGTTGCGGTCGCGCCGGGCTTCACGCACGACACCAAGCTGAAGGGCGGCGAATACACGTTCGAGCTGAAGGACGCCGACGGCAAGGTGCTCGGCACCACGACGAACAAGGCCGATGGCACGGTGAAGTTCACGCGCAAGTTCACGCTCTCCAACCTGGGCGGCGCTGCGAGCAAGGACTTCACCTACACCATCGCGGAGAAGCCGGGCACGGAGCCGGGCATGGTCTACGACACCCATGCGCTCATCTACAAGGTGACGGTCGCGGACGATGGCACCGGCTCGCTGACGGCCACACCGCAGGTAACGAGTGGAGACAAGACCTTCACGAACACGTACCACCCGAAGGAGACCTCGGTAACGCTCGAGGCGACGAAGCGCTTCACGGGTGGCGAGCTCGCAGGGGGCGACTTCACGTTCCAGCTGCTCGACAAGGATGGCAACGTGATCCAGACCGTCCAGAATGACAAGGACGGCAAGGTCGCCTTCCAGGCAATCAGCTACGACACGCCGGGCGATCACGACTACACCATCAAGGAGGTTGCCGGCGCCGACTCGACCGTCGTCTACGACGCGAAGGGCGTGAAGGTCCACGTCAAGGTCACCGACGAAAAGGGCGAGCTGAAGGCGACCGTCACCTACGACGGTGAGAAGGCCGTGCCGACCTTCACCAACACGAAGCCGACGGCGGACGTCACCGTTGAGGCCACGAAAGTTCTCGCGGGCAAGGACCTGACGGCCGATGCGTTCACCTTCGGCTTGTACGACCAGGACGGCAATGAGGACGCTCGCGGCACCAACGATAAGAATGGCAAGGTCAAGCTGACCGTCAAGGGCCTGAACCTGGGCGAGTACGACTACACGCTCAAGGAGGAGAAGGCCGGCCAGTCCGTCGACGGCGTGGCCTACGACGCCAAGGAAGTCAAGGTCCACGTCAAGGTAGAGCAGAACCAGGACGACAACAACAAGACGAAGGTGACCGTCACCTATGACGGTACCGCTACGGCTCCCACCTTCAACAACACCTACACCGCAAAGGGATCTGTGGAGCTGACGGCGACCAAGACCATCAAGGTTGCGGACGGCTTCGATCACACGACGAAGCCTGCGGACGGCGAGTTCACCTTCGACCTGAAGGACGCTGCCGGCAACGTGATCGCCACCGCGAAGAACGATGCAAACGGCAAGGTCTGCTTCACGCGCGAGTTCCAGCTCTCCGACTTGGACGGCGCCGCGAGCAAGGACTTCACCTACACCATCGTGGAGCAGCCGGGCGCGGAGCCGGGCATGGTCTATGACAATCATGCCCTCACCTATACGGTGACGGTCACAGACGGCGGGAACGGAGCACTGAATGCGAAGGCGATCGTGACGAGCGCATCCGGCTCGGATACCTTCACCAACACCTACCAGCCGGCTGCGACCGGTCTGGCCCTCGGTGCGCAGAAGAGCTATGTGAAGAAGGACGACAACACGCCGATCGTCCCCAAGGACGGCGAGTTCACCTTCGATGTGTACGAGGGCAAAATGACTGCTGAGCAGCTTGCCGGGGCCAAGCCCGTCCGGACCGCGACCAACGGCGCGGACGGAAGTGTTAACTTCGACGCCTTCTCCTACGCGAAGCCGGGCACGTACGAGTACACTATCGTGGAGCGGAAGGGTGATCTGGCCTACGTGACCTACGACGACGCGGTGCATCATGCCGTGGTGACGGTTGTGGACAATGCCGGCACGCTGCAGGCGAGCGTCGCCTACGACGGCACGAATGTCACGAAGCCCAGCTTCACCAACACCTACGAGGCACAGGCGACGGACTCCGGCGCGATCGCCCTCACCAAGAGCGTTGACGTGCACGACGGCAGCTATCAGCTAAAGGCGGGAGACTTCGCCTTCGAGCTGGTGGGGTCTGACGGCTCGGTGATCCAGACCCAGAAGAACGATGCGCACGGCAAGGTTGCCTTCGACAAGCTGACCTTCGACCATGCGGGCACTTTTACCTACACGGTCCGCGAGGTGCAGCCGACGGGGGACGCGCCGGGCGTGCCGGGCGTGACCTACACCGGCAAGACGTACACCCTGACCTACGTGGTGAAGGACAACAACGACGGCAAGCTGGCGGTAGAGAGCTCCACGGCGAAGCCGAGCAAGGGCACCGAGAACGGCGTCACCCCCAACACCATGACGTTTGCGAACAGCTACCAGCCGGGCGCGACCTCCTACCAGATCTCCGGCATCAAGGTGCTTGAGAATACCGATTCGGCCACCATGCGGACGCCCGCCGATGGCGAGTTCACGTTCGCGCTGATTGACGCGGCCACCGGGCAGGAGATTGACCGGACCACGAACGCGGGTATCGCGTTTACCTTCAAGGCCATCTCGTACACTGTGACTGGTTCGCATACGTACCAGGTGAAGGAGGTTGCGGGCCAAGATGGCACCATCACTTACAGCGATGCGGTGTTGGATGTGACGGTGAGCGTGACCGACGACGGCAGCGGCCAGCTGACCGCGACGGCGAACAAGACGGCCGCAGATCTGACCTTCACCAACACCTACACGCCGACGGCAACGACGGCGACGATTACCGGAACGAAGGCCCTGACCGGCCGCGACCTGGCCGAGGGCGAGTTCTCCTTCGACCTGAAGGACGCCGCCGGCAACGTGGTCCAGACGGTGCAGAACGGCGTCGACGGCACGTTCGGCTTCGCGCCGCTGCAGCTGGACAAGGTGGGGACGTACGTCTACACCGTGTCCGAGCGGGCAGGGGCGACGGCGAACGGCGTCACCTACGACACGACGGTCTTTACCGCGACGGTGACGGTGACGGAGAATGCGGAGACGCACGCGCTGGAGGCGCAGGTTGCCTACAGCAAGGGCGGCAAGGCTGCGGATGCGGTGGCGTTCAGCAACAGTTACGCGCCGGCCGCGACTGAGGTGAAGCTGGGGGCCTCCAAGGTGCTGAGCGGCGAGGACCTGAAGGAAGGGCAGTTCTCCTTCCAGCTGAAGGATGCCGACGGCAAGGTGCTGCAGACCGCAAAGAACGCGGCGGACGGCACGGTGGGCTTCGAGGCGATCTCGTACGACAAGCCCGGAACGTACGCCTACAGCATCTCCGAGGTGGACGACGGTCAGAAGAACGTGACGTACGACGCGGCCGAGCACCGGGTAACGGTGACGGTGACGGACGACGGTGCGGGCCATCTGGTGGCGACGGTAACCTATGACGGCGCCGTGGCGCCGGTGTTCAAGAACACGTACACGCCGCCGACCACCCCGCCGACGGAGCCGCCTACCAATCCGCCGAGCAAGTCACCGGTGCCGAAGGAGGAGAAGCCGGGTCTGCCGTATACGGGCGATACCAGCTTGTCGCCGATGGCCCTGGGTGGCATCGCGGGCGGCGCGGTGGTGCTGATCGCCGCAGGCGTTATCCTGCGGCGCCGGAACCGGTAGCTACGGCGGCCGAGAAGGGCTTTGATTGAGGGCGGGTGGTCGCAGGGCGCGGCCGCTCGCCCTTTTTGGTGAAAGGCTATGTTAACCCGCCGTTTGCACGTCCGGCTCCAGATGGAACTCGTACTCCGGCTCCATCATCTTCTTCCGGATCTTTTCGTAGCGCCCGTCGTCGAGCTGCTCGCGCATGAGCGACGTCCTGTCCCCGACGCGTGCGGCCTCGCGCAGCCATCTGAACCACATCAGGCAGCTGTGGAGCCTGCGGGTCGATACGCCCTTGAACCTCTCGAGGAAGTGGCCGAGCGAACCCTGCGCTTCAGCATCCTCTGGACCGTGTCCCGCTCGTACCCGGTGAGCCTGCCGTGGGTCCTCGGGACCGCCCTCGCGGCGCCCTTCCCGCCCTTTCCGGACATGGCGTCCTCCGATCTCCCGGGGCCGGCCGATCCGGCCCTCAGGGTATCGGATTCCCAAATTTATCCGTATATGTGCGGATGAATGCGGGAGGCGTTCGGATGAAGTTGTATTCAAGGAAAGAGACTGACCCTTTGTCGCATTCCGTGCGGGTTATATGCAGGTATGCCTGCGCACGCTATCATGTATGGGTTAGACCGCAACTATGTACCTCATACGCGAAGGGATGCGCATGTATCTGAAGATCGACATGTTCTAGCTGGGCTTACCCCCGCAGTGGCGCCGCGCGCCCCATCAACTCTGCCGATTTTCGCCTTCACGCACATAAAGGAGTCCCGCCATGCGCGACAAGCTCGAAAAGATCATTAAGGCCTACGAGGAGCTCGAGAAGAAGCTTTCCGACCCGGCCGTCGCCTCCGACATCAAGGAGTTCACGCGTCTCAACAAGGAGTACGCACACCAGTCCGACCTCATCGCTGCCTCGCGCGAGTACATCGGCGCGCTCGATGACATCGAGGCCGCCAAGGAGATGCTCCGCGACACCAGCGATGCGGACGAGAAGGAGATGCTCCAGATGGACATCTCCGAGAACGAGGAAAAGCTTCCCCAGCTCGAGGAAGACATCAAGTACATGCTCATCCCGAGTGACCCCAACGACGACAAGAACACCATCGTCGAGATTCGCTCCGCCGCCGGTGGCGACGAGGCGGCCATCTTCGCCGGCGACCTGTACAAGATGTACCAGCGCTTCTGCGAGTCGCGCGGCTGGAAGACCACCGTGCTCGATTCCAGCCCCAGCGAGGCCGGCGGCTTTAAGTCCATCGAGTTCAAGGTCGAGGGCGACCGCGTCTACTCCGTTATGAAGTTCGAGTCCGGCGTGCACCGCGTCCAGCGCGTTCCCAAGACTGAGTCCCAGGGCCGCATTCAGACTTCCACGGCTACCGTCGCCGTACTTCCCGAGGCCGAGGAGATCGACGTTCAGATCAACCAATCCGACCTGCGCATCGACACCTACTGCGCTTCCGGACCTGGCGGTCAGTGCGTTAATACCACCTACTCCGCCGTGCGCATCACCCATCTGCCCACTAACACCGTGGTGCAGTCCCAGGAGCAGCGCTCCCAGATCCAGAACCGCGAGGTCTGCATGCAGATGCTGCGCGCCCGTCTGTACGAGATGGAGCTCGAGAAGCAGCAGGCAGAGCTTGGTGCCGAGCGCCAGAGCCAGATCGGCCACGGCAACCGTTCCGAGAAGATCCGCACCTACAACCAGCCCCAGGACCGCGTGACCGATCACCGTATCGGCTTCAACTCCACCTACAACGGCGTCCTTCTGGGCGATCAGCTCGGCACCGTCATCGAGGCGCTCGCCGCCGCCGAGCGAGCCGAGAAGCTGGCACAGGCCGTTTAAGTTACGGCGTTTTACCAAACGCCGTAACGACTCGACGCTGCAAACGCCCCTAAGCGGCAATCTGACGTTCAATCGTCGGTCGCGTACCGAAGTACGCTTCCCTCCTCTTTCACGTCACCTTGCTCGCTTAGGGGCGTTTTCGCTGTCCGTCCTCTACCTGCGGCGCCTTGGATGTAGTCATTGGGTGTTCCTATAGTTTTGTCAACCGTCGGGGCTACTCCCGGTAGGGCACCCGGTCGCGCATCACGGCGTATATCGCCCTGAGCCGCTTCCTCGCGACGGCCTTGAGCGCCCGCCCGTGCCCCATGCCCCGCGCCCTGCAGGCCCGGTAGTACTCGCCGTAGCGCCCCGAGGACCTCACCAGGCTGTTGCACGAGAAGATCAGCAGGGACTTGAGCCTCGCGTCGCCGCGCCTGGACGCCCTGACCGACCTCACCGACGTGCCGGAGCTCCTCACCCTCGGGGCTATGCCGCAGTACGAGGCCAGGTGGTCGTGGTCCGGGAACCTCCCGATGTCGACCGACACCGCGAGCTGCGCCGCGGTCCTCGGGCCGATGCCGGGCACGGTGAGCAGGCACGCGTAGGTCTCGTCGCCCTCGAGCAGCGCCGCCGTCTCGGCCTCGAGGGCCCCGGCCTCGTCGAGGGCCTCCGATATCCGGGCGCTTGGAGATGGCCGCACAGACGTCGCCGTCGTTGTCGAAAATGGCCAGCCATGTGCCCATGCCGTCCGGCACTTTCTGGATAAAGCGGGTGTTGACCTTGTGCCTTGCCAGCTTGTCGATGACGTCCTGTCCCATGCCGGTGTCGTCTACCAGACCCACAAAGGTGGGGCGCAGCTCCACGTTGGCGATATCCTCCACCACGTTGCGGCTCACACCGCCGTGTACCTGCTCGATGCGTCCGGCGTTGCGCCCGCCGGGGATATAGGTGGAAAGGGGATAGCCCTTGATATCCACAAAAACAGCTCCGATGACTACGATGCCCATAAACGATAAACCTTTCTGACTTCAGTTGATTTTACCTGTAGATTTTACCTGTATTATACAGGAAGCAGACAAAAGATGCTATCCCTTTGCCGTTTTTTGCGGAAAAATATCTTCCGCTAAGACCCTTCCGTGAAAAGGCCAATCGGGAAAATCCGCAGATTTTCCCGATTGGCAAATATAAATAGTCTTTCCGCTAAAAATGCCCAGAGCGCAACGGAGGGCATTCTGTATCAGCCCCTGTCACATCGCCGTGCGGGCGGTGCGCACCAGATACTCCATGGCCTGCACCGGATACTGCCCGGCGGCGGTCTCGCCGGTGAGCATCAGGCTGGATGCGCCGTCCAGTACGGCGTTGTAGATGTCGCTCACCTCGGCGCGGGTGGGTACAGCCCGGGTGTGCATGCTGTCCAGCATCTGGGTCACCACCATAAAGGGCACCCCGGCTGCCCGGCAGGCGGCAGAAAGCTGTTTCTGGCAGCGGGGCAGCTCCCACAGGGGCATCGCGTTGCCAAGGTCGCCCCGGGCAATGACCACCTCGTCCACCAGCGGCAAAAACTCCGGCAGCGCCTGCACGCCCGCAAGGTTTTCAATTTTGGCAAGGATCTTCAGCTGCGGCGCACCGGCCTCTGCCAGCGCCTGCCGCAGGCTGCGGATATCCTCAGCGCCGCGCACAAAGGGCAGCATGACCCCCGTAACGCCGCAATTGGCGGCGATGGCAAGGTTCTCCTTGTCCTCGGCGGTCAGGGTGGGCATCTGGATATCCGCCCCCGGTGCGGCCAGACTTTTGCAGCTTTGTAGCACCCCGCCCCGCACTACGGTGCACACGAGTGCTTCCGGCTCTGCGGTGTCCACCCGTGCCAGCAGCTTGCCGTCATCCAGCAGCAGCGTCTGCCCGGGCTGCACGCTGTGCACCAGCGCGGCAGGGCAGTGGATACCCTGCGCGCCCAGACGCACGGTCTGCCCGGCGGTAAGCAACCCGGTTTGCACGGGCGATACATAGGCCTTTCCGTTTTCCTGGCGGTGTACGGTCACGGGTACAAAGTTCTGCGCGGTTTCCGATACCACCACCACACCCGTGGCGTTA
>OLPZ01001408.1_pt1 | contig 15977 bp, 16 predicted proteins | sample 1672711 | NCBI WGS metagenome assembly OLPZ01 (sample SAMEA3136716, study PRJEB25190) | human gut metagenome
GGCGGATACGCCACACCGACGAAATGCGTAGCATTTTGGAGGTTGGCTCTGAACAATTACTTTTATTTTACCATAAACTCGATCTGTTTTCCTCTGATTTTTTCATTCTATTTGTGAAATTCTTCTAAACTTCTTATTATTTCACACAGTTCAAAACGAATAAATGAAAAGCGCAGGCTCCGTTCTGGAACACCTGCGCTTTTCCCTGTTTCAATTTTCTTTCTTATTTTTCTGCCGGCTTTCGACTCTGTTTATTCTGCTCCGTCGATTGCTGCCCACTGTTCTTCGATTGCTGCGCAGGTTGCGTCTTTATCTGCGCTTCCAGTGATATAGGACTGGATCAGCTCACCAAATACCTGATGCCAGCTGTCAGTCGAGTAGCAGATACCAAGTGCGGCACTACCTTCCGATGCTTCCAGCTCGCTGCCCTGCTTGATGATTTCGAAGCTGCTCTCTCCCTCAGTCTGTACCGGCGGAACTACGCCAGCTACATCTGTAAACCAATTGATGCCGTAATCAGAAGTATACCACCAGTTCACGAAATCAAGCGTTGCCTGAAGTGCTTCTGACTCATTGTATACATGGAGTGCCTGGTCAGAACCGGAAATGATCTTGCACTGATCCGCCTTGTCACTTACCGGATAGCCATTGAAACCAATCTGAAGATTCGGATCGATCGCAAGGGAATCTGCCTCGATCCATGCGCCCTGTCCAAGTACCATTGCTGCCTCTCCGCTTCCGAATGCTGCCAGCTCATTCTCAAGTGCGGTCTCAAGCGGCTTGTCATCGCCGTACTGAACTGCAAGATCAATAAAGTCAAAGAAATTATTGTAAAGTGCCGGATAATCCGCAACCTTTGCCTCACCCTTTTCAAAAGATGCTACGAGATCGGATACCTCAACACCTGCATCACCAGCAGCTGCTGCCAGGAAATGCTGCCATACATGTTTGAATACCCACCACTCACTGAATCCTGTTGTAAACGGCTTGTAGCCTGCCTCAGAAATCTTCTCGCATGCTGCTTTCAGCTCTTCTGTCGCTTTCTTAATATCCGGTTTTGCGAAAATAGCGCTGATAACTGCGATTCCACAAAGTCCACAGCCTGACAACTCCTGCACATTATCTTTTGTGATGCCGCCAATTGCGATAACTGGAATATCTACAGCCTCACAAATTGCTTTTACCATCTCATGGTCAACTTCTACTGCGTCATCTTTGGAACTGGTCGGAAATACAGCTCCGACTCCAAGATAGTCTGCTCCGCGCTCCTGAGCTAGAAGTGCCTGCTCCACTGTCTGTGCTGAAACTCCGACAATCTTATCTTCACCAAGCTTTGCCCGGACATCTCCTGCTTCCATATCACTTTGTCCTACATGAACTCCGTCCGCGCCAACTTCCAGTGCAAGCTCCACATCATCGTCCAGCACAAACGGTACCTGGTACTTTGCACACAATTCTTTGATTTCCTTTGCCTCCTGAAGAAAAGCATCGTGATCGAGATGTTTCTCACGAAGCTGTACAAATGTGGCTCCACCTTCCAGTGCCTTCTCAACCTGACTGTAAAGTGTCTCTCCATTCAGCCAACTTCTGTCTGTCACTGCATAAAGCAGCAAATCTTTTTTATCGCACTTCATATTTTGCTCCTTCGTCTAACTGCTCTTTTGTCATGTTATAAATAGCATCAATAATTCTATTTCTATAGGTAGAATTACCGTCACCTTTCTGCATGTAGCTCCATCCAATCTCACCGGCAAGTCCCATCGTACAAACTGCCGCTGCTGCCGCCTCAAGCTTCTGCTCAGGATTTGCAACAAGATATGCTGTCATCAGTCCGGATAACTGGCAGCCTGTTCCTGTAATTCTTCCCATTTCCGGACGTCCATTACGGATCACGTAACATTTTCTGCCGTCGCTGACAAGATCAATTGCTCCTGTAATTGCAACTATACTTCCGGATTTTTCAGAAAATGCTTTTGCAAATGCAACTGCTTCGTCCAGATTTTCTTCTGTCACTGCGTCAGCTACATCAGCGTCAACACCCTTTGTAGTACCGCTTCCTGCAGCTAATGTCTTGATTTCGGAAATATTTCCACGGATTACATCAAACTTTATTTCCTGCATCAAGTTGACAGCTGTATTCGTTCTAAGAGAACTTGCTCCTGCACCAACCGGATCAAGCAGAACCATGTGCTTTAATTCATTTGCCTTATGACCTGCCGCCAACATTCCTTCAATCGTTCTTACATTCAGCGTTCCAATATTGATGTTCAGACCTCCGCAAATTGCAGTGATATCCTGCACGTCCTGCGGCTCATCTGACATGATTGGGCTTGCACCACACGCAAGAATCACATTTGCTACATCATTGACCGTAACATAATTCGTAATATTATGGACAAGCGGTCCTTTTTCTCTAACGTTCTGTAAACATGTACCTAGCATAATTCTCTCTCCTTTTTGTGTTGTGAACATTCGCTGATTTTTATATTGCTAACATAAATAGCAGATATACCTAATAAAAGATATACCTGCTAACATTTACGCATCTCTTTCCCTACGTTGGCATTATCCAAATCAGGTTGCAGGTCAAGGCATTCATCCCAATCTCAGCCTGCTTGATACGCAAGCCCCCTGTTGTTCGTTATTCGTTTCATATATATTATACATAATAGACAAAATTTTACAAGTTTATTAATTATAATACACTTTGTTCTTATAGTATATGCATATTTCCTTTGCAATATTCTCAAAAATATTTTTTCACTTTTACTAATATTTTCTTAACGTATCATGACTGTCATCAGTAGTTTTATCAATCCTCTTTACTACTACATAATATCCGTCATCTCCTGCCGGTATTTTCACGCGGTCACCAACTTTATGTCCAAGTACTGCTTTTCCAAGCGGTGACTCGATGCTGATCAGTCCTGCCAGGGAATTTCCTCGGACACTTGTCACAATCCGGTATGTCTCCACTTCTTCATCATCTTCAAAATAAAGATCCACGGTATTATTAATTCCTATCTCGTCTTCTTTTGAATCATCAGACACAATGTTGGCAGTTTTTAACATTCTCTCTAGATAACGGATACGACTTTCGTTGCGGTTCTTATCCTGCTTCGCTGCTTTATACTCAAAGTTCTCGCTCAAGTCTCCCTGTGCTCTTGCCTCTTTTACTGCTTCCAACTCTTTTTTACGGACAACAATCTTTCGGTACTCAATTTCTTCCTTTATTTTCTTTACATCACTTTCTGTCAGTTGTTCTCCCATATGATACAGTCCCTTCTATATTAATTGATAATGTTTCATTGCTTTTTCAATTCCGTCATTCATCACACTGTCCGTCACATATTCTGTATATGGATCCAATACAGAATCATGCTCTTTCATCGCTACTGTATGTGTGGCGTATTCGAACATCGCCAGATCATTGCTGCTATCTCCAAATACATATATCTGATCCATGTCATAGCCAAGATATTTCCTCATATACTCAATCCCGGTCGCTTTTGTATATTGCTTTTGAATACACTCATAACTTCCATGTCTCCGATCGATGACTGCCAAATCGTCACGGACTTCCTCTATGAATTTTACTACATCACTTGTCTGATCAGAGAGTAAGAACATTTTATCATAAATGAATCCGCCATCCTCAATATATTTCTTACAGCCTAATCCCCAGGCTTTTCCCATGCGCTGTCTGATATCTTCGATTTCCGGAAAACGGGAACTATTTTGGGGAAAATATAGATCGTCACTGGCTTCCAGAACTCCTTCCATACGACACTCCTGAATCACCTGTATGTAACGTCTGCATTGCTCCTTGGTCAGTGTACTGTGCATCAGCACATTTCCCTGATAAATGATTTCCGTTCCACAACCGCACACATAACCATCTACTGGAATATGCTTCATGGGATCCAATGTATTACAAGATGTACGACCTGTATTGATAAACACAAGATGTCCGTTTTCTCTCGCCTGCTTCACTGCACGAAGTGTACTTTCCGGCACTATCTTCGTCTGTTCGTCAATCAATGTACCATCTACATCAAAAAATAATGCTGCTTTATTCATTCTGTCTCTCCTCTATCTTGATAAAAAGTTGGATTACTGTGATGTATTTCAGTTTTTATCTCGCAATTCCAAAATACTGATCCACGCCATTGGCAATCCCGGTTACGATTTGCCACTGATATTCGTCTGTCGCCATCTTCTGATCTTCCGTCGGATTACTCATATATCCCATCTCCACAATGGTCGTCGGAACCTGTGCCCAGTTGATTCCACTCATGGTATCTGTCTCCCAGACACGCTCTCTTTTTGCTCCGGTTGCTGCCACCATCTGATCTAAAATATCTGTAGAAAGTGCCTGACTTTGGGAATATAGATTTCCATTATATGGATTGGAAGCAGTCTGACAAATCGTCATCATGCCATTGGCACTGCTGCTATCTGAACCATTGGCATGAACACGGATAAATGCATCGGCATTGGCATTGTTTGCAATCTGTGCACGCTCTGCATTCGATACATTTACATCGTTCGTCTCTCGTATCATCAAAACATCATACCCACGGTTCATCAATTCTTCTTTCAGCTTCATAGAAACAGCCAATGTCAGTTCATATTCCTGAAGCCCTGATGTCTTGCCACTTGTCCCGGAAGCCACCTTTGCTTTCATTTCAGAAGAACCTGGGCCGACCGGTTCTTTCTCGCTATTCCCCTTTGCCTGATGTCCTGCATCAATCGCAATCAAATGTCCATTTTTCTGCGTCTGTTGTTCATTCGCCTCTTCTGCCTGTGATTGTCCGTCTGGCTGTGAAGCCTGTTCCTGCATATCTGTCTGTTCCTCTTGTATATTGTCTTCTTTTTTATCTTCTATATTTAATACCAGTTTGTCTGGATCTTTTTCCTTTGTCTTCGTTTCTTTTTCTGTTGTCCCACAGCCTGTAAGTACCATAAGCACTACAAGTCCCAGTAACAATACTCTTTTTTTCATATTCCACCTCCGTAAGTACTATTCTACCATAACTTTATTATTTCTTAAGTGGTTTTTTATAAATTTTCGATTTGTTTAAGAGTTTCAACATACTTTCGTCACATTTTCCTCTTATACTAAATGACAGATAGTTGAGAAAGACATCAGCTATCACCCCCTCATAGAAGTGCGAAAAGCACTTACTCTCATTCCTTTATATAACTATAACAGCACACGAAGCCTCGCCGGGAACGCACCCGCGGGGCTTCGCTGTGTCTAGAACACTCCTTTCATATCTACTCTTTTCAAATTTCCGTAAACCATGTACAATAAGAATAATGGTATTATCATTCATTGAGAGATTTACCAATTCAAGAATGTTAAAGGAGTGTCTATTATGTCTGGGGAACGTAAAAACACTATAACAAAATCTGCAACTGCTAATACTACAACGAAAAAAGGGCTGTCACAGGGACAGGCCGATATTCTGATTGCCATCGTAGCCATGACATGGGGAAGTTCCTATCTGATGATGAAAATCGGGTTGACTGGAATGCCGCCATTCTCTATTATCGCACTGCGCTTTTGCATTGCATTTATTACTGTTGCACTGGTTTTCTTACCGAAAATGAAACTGATGAACCTGCGTACTCTTGGATATGGAAGTATTCTCGGGCTGCTTCTGTTTGGTGTGTTTGCTTTTCTTGTTCCGGGAATGAAATACACGACCGCTTCCAATGCTGGATTCCTGGTTGGTATTGTGTCTGTATTCGTACCGGTAGTACACAGCTTTTTAAAACACAAACTGCCATCCAAACGTACAACTCTTGGAGTCCTTTTGGCTTTACTTGGAATCTGCCTGCTTACATTTCTCTCCACCTTTACAATTAATCTTGGAGATATTTTATGTATCCTCAGTGCATTTTCCTACACCATCCAGATTATTCTGATGGATTATTTTACAAAAGAAACTGACAGCTTTCTTCTTGGAATCTGGCAACTTGGATTTACCGGTCTGTATGGTGTGATCTTTACATTTTTATTTGAGACTCCCTCACTTCCAGGCAGTGGCGCGCAGTGGGGTGCAATTCTTGGTCTGGCAATAATCTGCAGTGCTTTTGGATTTATCGTTCAGCCAGTTGCTCAAGAATACACATCTCCGGAACATACCAGCATGCTTTTCGCACTGGAACCAGTATTTTCTATGATTTTTGCCTATATTTTTCTCCATGAGAAATTATCTCTGCAAGGAGCAATTGGGGCATTTCTGATTATGGTCGGTGTCGTGATTGCTGCAAGCACCCATGAAGAGTGATTACTCCCTCTTTTCCCGGAAATTTATTTTATTTTCCTATTCAAGAATGCCTCGGCATTCGGTTTAATGCGCAAAAAATGAGATTACAACTAATCTCCAACGTTGCACTTCTTGATTATTTATAGTATAATTCTAAGTATACTTATTATTGTACTTAAAAGAAAAAATTTGATCATGGAGGTCATTATGAATAAAAATCAAAAAGACGGCAATTTTGAAGAAAACCTTGGCTCCCGCGTGAAGAAATTACGCCAGGAGATGAATCTGACACAGGCAGAGGTCGCAGATGCCCTGCACGTAACACCAGGATATATCAGCAACGTAGAGAACAATCGTACAGCAATGTCTCTTCGTATCCTGATCTACTATGCAAAGCTTATGAATACAACACTGGATTCTCTTGTTGGTTCTCTGGAGCCTGCTTATAAAGAGAACGCTCTGGACAATGAAGTTATGCATCTTGTAGCTCAGATGAATGATCTGGAAAAACAGAAATTAATCAATACATTAAGAATCTGGATTTAATTTATACTTATTGATTTTATAAGATGCCAGAAATCTGTGTTTTTACCACGCAGATTAACCTGGCATCTTTTTTATTGCAATAAGATAAATAATATATAAAACCAACCGGGTATTCTTATAAATCTATTTCATTGCTTCTTTAATCGCACTTAACAGTTCATCATATGTTTCATATGCCGGGATCTGTGGATAGTCTGCTTTGATCTTATCGGTACTTCTAAATAAAAATCCAGCTTTACTAGCCTGAATCATGCCAAGGTCATTATAAGAATCTCCACTTGCGATTGTGTCAAATCCGATAGACTGCAGTGCTTTGACTGTACTGAGTTTCGACTGTTCTACACGCATCTTGAATCCGGTAATCTCTCCATCTTCCGCAACCTCCAGTGTGTTACAGAACAATGTAGGCCATCCTAATTTCTCCATCAATGGTGTTGCAAACTGTGTAAATGTATCACTGATAAGAATCACCTGACTAAATGTACGGAGCTCATCTAAGAACTCTTTTGCTCCCGGAAGCGGATCGATCTTGGCGATTGTCTCTTGAATTTCCTTCAATCCAAGACCATGCTCCTTTAAAATACCAAGACGCCATTTCATAAGTTTGTCATAATCAGGCTCATCTCTTGTTGTCTTCTTAAGTTCCGGAATATTACTTGCCTTGGCAAAAGCAATCCAAATTTCCGGTACTAATACTCCTTCTACGTCTAAACATGTGATATACATCATTCTTTCCTCCTCTTTATATGTCATAAGATGATGTTGAGTACAAAAGCCTTCAATTATATTTTTTTACTCTACACCTTGTGATACCTTGAAATCGCACGAAGCACCTTCTCCATCTCAAATGGCTTCGCCAGATGCTCATTCATACCGGCATTTTTTGCTTTCTGAATATCGTCAGCAAATGCATTTGCTGAAATTGCAATAATCGGTACAGTTGCCCCCCGTGGGTGAGTGCATGTACGGATTCTTCTGGTCGCTTCGAGACCGTCCATAACCGGCATCATAATATCCATCAGAATCAAATCAATCTCCTGTTCCCTTGATTGTTCAAAGATATCCAGTGCCTCCTGTCCATTTTTTGCAGCTATCACCTGTACTCCTGCTTCTTCCAGAAGATACCGGGCAATTTCCATATTCAGCTCATTGTCTTCTACAAGCAATACGTGCATACCTTCCACATTGGGTGTCTCCGGCTCTGACTGTACACTTGCATTTTCATAATCCCTGTCAATTGCAAATGGAAGAACTAATATAAATGTACTTCCTACATTCTTTTTACTCTTTATCTTAATCGTGCCGCCTAAAGCATCCACCAGCTTCTTTGCAATTGCCATACCAAGACCGGTTCCTCGATAAACCGTACGCGCTCCTGTATCCTCTTGTGTAAATGTCTCAAAAATATGTTTCTGAAATTCTTCACTCATTCCAATTCCAGTATCCGAGACAGAGAATCGATACACTACATCATCTTCTGTCCGTGATACCATATCTACGCGAAGTGTGATCTTACCATGGATTTTATTATATTTTACTGCATTACTAAGGATATTTGCAAATATCTGCCGGAAATACATCGGACTTCCCACTACATGTGGACATTCAATTTCTGACACTCCACTCTTTTCCAGCTCCAGTCCCATTTTCTCTGCCTGGGATTCCAGATCTGTCCAACAGCCTCTAAGTACTTCCCGGATATCAAATGGCTTATGTTCTACTTCCAGCCTGCTTGTCTCCAATTTGTTCATATCCAGCACATCATTTACAAGATGCAGAAGATTACCTGCTGTCACTTTCATTTTTTCATGGCATTCTTTCAATCTTTCTGGATCATCCCAGTTTTTCTCTTCAATATCCAGCATACCCATGATGCCATTGATCGGAGTCCGGATATCATGGGACATTTTCCGAAGGAATTCTGCCTTGGCATCATTAGCAATTCTTGCCTCTTTCAATGCTTTAACCAGCTCTTGCTGATAAGCCAGCTCTTTCTGCTTATAATCATCAATAATCTGCGTCACATATAACACTTCTGTTACGGATTCTGTCGGAACTTTCTCCTGCGCGATAAATAATGCACATCTCCAGATTCCCTGCTTATTCGGATATTCCCGGCTGACAAAGTTCTTCTCTTTTAACCGTTCCCCCAGTGTTGACAAGTCAAAGAACTTTCGCATTTCTTCCTGATAATCTTCATGAATCTGAAATGTACAAAAATCCATCAGCTTTTCAGATGCAATTCCTCTGTCATTTGCAATTTTGTACATTTTATTTGGTTCAGAAATCTGCTCCATATAATCTGTGTTCAGATTTATATTATAGATTGCATAATAAATCTCACTTGTTGCATCTTTTAGACTTCGAAATCGCATTTCCCGCTCGATGTTCTTAGTAATATCCTGATGATAACCACGTATGCAGACTCCGATTCCCTCATAATCTTTCGGCCGCACTCCTCCACATCGGATCCAGATTTTTCCACGAGTCGGATGGTGCCACGGATAAATGACGTCAGCATATCCTTTTTCCAAAGTTTCTTTCACACAGTTGTCCACTTTTTCCGTATATTCCGGTGGAATATTGTCTCTCCATATGCGGTAACATTCCTCACTTGTGGTACCTTTCGTCAGCCCCAGAAGCTCACGCATATTTGCATCGGCCTCCATTACCGGTTCTTTTCCCTCTTGCTTGATAATCGACCAGATACCAATCTGTGCTCCGCGAAAGATTTCTTCTATATTCCTGCGGTATTTCTGTCTGGACTTGATAGAGGCCATCTCAAGCTTTGTACATTCTTTCTTGTAAGCATCAACTGCCACTCCGATATAATAGCCCAACAGGGAAAGCAGCCTTCGAATCAGTCTGGATTTCTTCATATCCGGATTATCTACGCCCACAAAACCCATTAATTTTTCATGGACAGAAATTGGAAATGCAATCAGTGTCTGAACATTCTGGAACTTTAAAAGTCCGTATTCCTGGGGCATCTCTGCCTTAATATCTTCCAGTTCCTCAATCAGGATATTTTCCCCCTGCAGGAACAGATGTATCCAGTTCGGCATACTCTCGAATGGAATTCCTTTTAGATTATCAATCTGTGGTGTCACCCCTTCTTTACACCATTCATATGTATTGGTTGTTGTATAATCTTCATTAATTTCAAATACATAGGCACGGTCTGCGCATGTATACTCACCAACTTTGCATAATACGTTATTGATTCCATCGTCGATCAGTTCTGTACTGCTGAGACTTGTAATCAGCTCAAGCATAAATCGTTCCGCTTCCAGTTCTGCGCTTAACTTTTCATTTTCATACAATAATTCCGCTATTGTATGGTTCTCTGTCAGACTCATAAGGCCACCTCTTTTCATATCTGGTTATCTGTTTTTGTCTGCACGTGGTCTTTCTTTTCTCATGCACCGTATTCTCTCTTACTTTTATGAATCGGTAAGCTCTTCCAGCATCTGTCGTACTGTCTTTCCATTTCCCGGGTGCCGTTTGTATGGTGCGATTTCCTCCAAAGGCTCCAGTACAAAAGAACGTTTATGCATTTCAACATGGGGAATGCATAAGTCATCCTCCTGACTGATCAGATCATCATAAAAAATGATATCCAGATCCAGCGTTCTTGGTCCCCAGTGAATGATTCGCTCTCTTCCGGCTTCCTTTTCAATCCGGTTCAGTTCTCTAAGGAGCTCCCTCGGATAATAAAGAGTTTTCATTCTCAGACAGCCATTCAGAAAATCCGGCTGGTCTGTCACACCGTACGGTGGGGTTGTAATAAATCCGGAGACTTTTTCCACTTTGCTTGCAGGAAGCGCGTCAATTGCTGACACTGCATCGTCCAGGATTTGTCTGCTGTCTCCCATATTAGATCCGAGGGCAATGTAAGCAGTGTGCCAGCTTCTTGTGATTCTGACGCTGACAGTTTTAAGCGGAAGTCCTACCGGTGCCCATGGTTTCTGGATCTCCAGTGTTACTTTTTCAAGCCCGTCAAACTTCTGAAGCATATCTTCTACCAGTTCTTCGGCCACGCGCTCCAGTAATTTGTATGTATGTGATTTTACAAATTCTGTAATAAATGCACTGACTTCTCCGTAATGGATCGATGCCGTCAGCTCATCGGTCTTTCCGGCTTTTCTTGTGTCTGTATAAAGTGTTGCGGACACGATGAACTTCTGTCCCAGTACATTTTCTTCCGGAAATACGCCGTGATTTGCGAATATTTCCAGACCTTCAATTTTAATCTGATCTAATTCCATCCTCTATACCTCATGGTCACGCATAAGCGCTTTTGTCATCTGAATGGCTCTCTTATTCTTCTTTACATCATGGACACGCACAAATGCACTGCCTTTTTGAACACCGTATACCGTCGTCACGAGTGTTCCTTCTTCCCGCTGATTGACTGGCAGATCCAGTGTCAGACCAATGACGGATTTTCTGGAAGTTCCAAGAAGGATTGGGTAATTGAGCTTCTGCATGATTTCTAATTTGTCAATAATCTCCAGATTCATCTCGTAAGTCTTTCCGAATCCAACTCCCGGATCCAGAATAATCTTATCATCTGCAATCCCTGCTGCCTTTGCCAGACGTATACACTCCCGCATATCCTCCATAAAATCATCCAGGAAATTGCTATATTCTGTATTGTCACGGTTGTGCATCAGGCAGCAGGCAACGTTATATTTTGCAATGACACCTGCAATCTTCTCGTCATATTTCAGACCCCAGATATCATTCACAAGATCTGCTCCTGCCTGAACTGCTGCTTTTGCCACCTTACTTTTATAAGTATCAATGGAAATTGGCACATCAAACTCTTTTTTCAGTTTCTCAATGATAGGAGTCACTCTTGCAATTTCTTCCTCATCCGTGATCATTATATGTCCCGGTCTTGTAGACTCGCCTCCTACATCAATGATGTCTGCGCCGTTCTCGACCATCTGTCTTGCATGCTCCATTGCCTGATCCATGCCATTATATTTTCCACCATCAGAAAAGGAATCCGGTGTTACATTCAAGATTCCCATAACATAAGTTTCATGCTCTACGTCAAATTTCTTTCCGCCAATAATCATATCTTTATCTCCATATTCTTCTCTTCTTCGCTCCAATTGCACTGCTCTTTTACCGGACACGCAAAACAATTTCTGGAACGCTTGTCACACTCATAAAAAAGTCTTGCCACCTCCGACATGCCGTTACATTTTCTGCGATGTCCGCGCACAGCTTCTAATATCCATGCCTGTTCCGTCTCTGAAAATGCATCATTTTCCGAAAGTGTATCTAAAATCTCGCCTGCAATCTTCTCACCTGCAATTTCGTGAGGAATCTTGTCCGTGTACTGCAAAGCTTTTCCAATGTCATGTAAAATTGCTGCTGTGTAAATTAACTCCTTATCAATGCCAAGACCTGCTTCCAGATTCTTAATATACGCAATCCGCGCTACATCCAAAAGGTGTGTAATCTGGTGACAACAAAATTCACGGTCATGCTCAATTTTTTCATTTTCCCGGTAATACTTCTGATAAAGTGGATGATTCCAGACTGCATTGAGGCGCGGCATCTCTATATACTTTTCCATCAGCATCGCTATCTCTCCAACATGCGGAAAAATCGTTCTTCCAGTGCCGGGTCTGTCTCGAAGACTCCACGTCTTGCCAGCGTCACTGTCTGGCTTCCCGGCTTCTTGATTCCGCGCATAGTCATGCACATATGCTCCGCCTCGATCATCACGATTGCGCCTTTTGCCTGCATATGCTCCATCAGCGCATCGGCAATCTGTCCCGTCAACTGCTCCTGAAGCTGCAGTCTTCTTGCAAATACTTCTACTGTTCTTGCAAGCTTGCTCAGTCCTACGACTTTTCCATCCGGGATATATCCGATATGTACTTTTCCGTAAAATGGCAGCAGGTGGTGTTCGCATGTGGAGTAAAATGTAATATCTTTTTCCACAACCATCTCACTGCTGTCTACTGTAAATGTCTTGGACAAATGTGTTGCTGCATCTTCTTCCATGCCGCCGTATATCTCTTCATACATTCTTGCAATCCGGTCCGGAGTGTCAATAAGCCCCTCCCGGTTCACATCTTCACCTATTCCTTCTAATAAAAGCCGAACTGCCTGTTCTACTTTTTCATGATCTATCATTTTTATTCGCTCTTTTCTATTTTTCTATTTTCTTCCACAATCCGCTTCACTTCTCCCAGATAAGAAAGTGAACCACATGCGATGATTACCTGATTATTCATTCCTGCACCACATGCTGCTATCGCTGATTCCACCGCCGACTGAATACTGTCTTTTGCTTCTGCTTCTTCGCAATATTTTCTGGCACAGTCCGCAAGTTTCCCGGCACTTAAGCTTCTGGCTTTGTTCGGAAGTTCTACAGTGTAAACCTTCTTTGCCAGCGGGCACAGGATACTTGTAATCTTTTCATACTCCTTATCCTGAAATACTCCCATAATAAGCTGGATTTCCTTTCCTTTAAAGTATCGCTCAATGGATGTTCTCAGTTTGATTGCAGCGTCCTCATTATGTGCTCCGTCTATGATAAAAACCGGATTCTTTCTAAGGCAGGTAAATCTGCCTTCCCACACGGTTTTTGCAAGCCCGTCCCGCACTGCTTCATCCGGGATCTCATATCCAAGTGTTCTTAACTGCTTTACAATCTCAAGCGCTGTGGCAAGATTCTCTCTCTGGCACTGCCCCGCAAGATTTGAATGCATCTTTTCAAACTCTTTATAAGAAAATGTGATTCCATCGTAACTGTCCGTCAGAATTTCCATTTTCTTTGGCTCCGCCTCTACATAAGAGCAATTCTTCTCTTCTGCTTTTTTCTTCAGGACATTCCTCACAACGTCTGTCTGTCTCGCGGATACTACCGTACAACCAGGTTTGATAATGCCCGACTTCGTCCGGGCAATCTCCTCCAGCGTATCTCCAATCACACCAAGATGATCGACGCTGATGGTTGCAAATGCTGCACAGATGGTATTCTTCACAATATTCGTCGCGTCCGTCTCACCGCCAAGTCCGGTCTCAAGTACGACCATGTCGCAATGCATTTTCCGAAAATACAAAAAAGCCATTGCCGTTTCTGCTTCAAATAACGTCGGGAGAGGTTCTCCCTTTGCTTTCAGACTGGCAATCGCTTCCTTTATCTTCTCTACACTCTGTGCAAAATCCGATTCTGAGATCCATGTTCCGTCCACCTGGATTTTCTCCAGATAAGACATAACGGTCGGAGAAACATATCGCCCGGTTCTGTAGCCAGCCTCACTTAATATAGTCGAAGTGTACGCAAGCACAGAGCCCTTGCCATTCGTTCCTGCAATATGTATGAACTTAAGATCGTCCTGTGGATCACCAAGCTCATGCAACAGACCTCGAATCGTATCTAAGCCAAGTACACTTCCGTATTTCGACATCTCGTCCAAATATACCCTTGCTTCTTTGTAGGTCACGTTTTTTGTTCCCTTCTTTTTTATAAAATTTACTATGATATTTACATATCAGGCTTATCATACCACTGTAAGCGCCTGATAACAAGCGAATCTTTTCGAAAAAATATACCATAACTTTTTCCATTTGTAATGGTATATTTCATCACCTCAAGATTCCCGAATATCGAATCAGTGTAAGAATCACCTGCACTGCAAAAATCGCCGGAATCCCATACCGGAACTCGTTCTTTCTTGTCTTATGGTGGAATACATGCATTCCGATCCATGCTCCCACAGAACCACCGATGCATGCAAACCCAAGAAGAGTCTTCTCGCTGGTTCGCCACTCGTCATTCTTCGCTTTCCATTTGTCCTGGCCAAATGCCAGGAATGTAATGATATTAATAACACAAAGATAAATGATAAAATTTTTGTTCATGTTTTTTATAAAAAGACGAAATTCCAAAATTCCGCCCCTTTTACCTCTCGTAATTCTTATCTGTTTTTATTATTTTACCACATATTCCGTAATCTTTTCAAACAAGATTTCACCATCTCATGGCTGATATATTTTACTATCCTGTCAAACAATTCCCCCCTCCCAGATGTATTATACCTGAGAGGGGGATAAAATATCTCGGATATCTGTACCGATATGCTCTTTTGTTATTTATTTTTTCTTCTTATAACCGTCACACTGATTACAACTGCCGCTGCAATTGCTGCCAGCACATAAAGCATCGGTCTTGCTTCATCTCCTGTGACTGCTGCCATCCGGTTCTTCAGCTTATTCATCGGAGTTTTCTTGCCCGAGTCCTGTCCATTTCCACCGCCCGGTGTTCCTTTATCCTTATCCGGGTCTTTGCTTTCGCCGCCGCTGGTATCTTCTGCTGTCTCAATGACCAGTGTCAGATCCTCGCAGACTTCTTCCAGTGTCAGATATCCGTCCTGGAACTGTTCCGTAACGTCTTCCCCGTTCAGAAGAATCCTTGAAACCTTCCATCCTTCTTCCGGTGTGATCCGTATCTTCGGCTCGGCAAAACGATCCACAACAAAGTTATCTATGTTGCCTTCTATCTGATCTTCTTCCCCTTCTATCACTACATCTGCGTGACTTTTTTCCACACGGATATTATGGGAGTCCGGCACGGTTGTACTGATGGTGCTCTGGGAATTCGATGAGTTTCCTGCATCTGCTGCCAGAACGGACATGGTCGTAAAAAACATTGCTGCGATTGCAGCCAGCATAGTCATCACTGTCACAAACACTGCCGTTGTAATGCGGACAGTCTTTTTATCCACAATGATATCCATATTTTCTGTCTTTTTCCTCATATGCACGCCCCCTTACTCACTTTTGTCCACGTATGATATAGTAAATGTCACCGTATCTGCGTACTCTCCGGCCGCCGCCTTCTTCCAGTCTTCTTTTTTACGGCTCCACCATCTTCGATGTGTAAATCGTCTCATCTGTGTCGTTAAGCACGATTTCAAATGTAAAGTAACATGGATTTCCTTCCGGATTCATCAGGTTCATCTGCACGTCTTTTTTGTCTGCCTCAATCGTAATGGTCGGATAGCCCGGTATCCGGATCCCTGTCGGCTTTTCCCCAGTATCGTCTGCCGTCTGGGTCTTCGCATTTGGATCCTGATCCGGCATATTCGCTTTGTACTCTTTCGTACATTTTGCATCTGTATA
>OLPZ01001412.1_pt1 | contig 15923 bp, 1 predicted proteins | sample 1672711 | NCBI WGS metagenome assembly OLPZ01 (sample SAMEA3136716, study PRJEB25190) | human gut metagenome
TTAATTATCTATAAATATAAAAAGTTTATATTTATTTAATTAAATAGAAAGGAGTGAAAAAAACAAATGAATAAAAGGTTAGTTTCCATTATTTGTGCAGCGGCATTATTTACTCAAACCTTGCCAACAAATGCAATTGCAACAACAATTGAAGATGCATTTATTAAAAAAGGTTTAAATAGTGAAGTTGATAAGGATAAAAGTGATTCTAATAGTGAAGAATCAAGTTCTAAAGATGAAAATGAGACAAGCCAAGACAACAAGTTAAAGGAAGAAGAATTAGGACTTGATAAAGTTAAATTTAATGCATATATAGATAAAACTGATCAATTGTTGTTTTCTATTGGATTTGATGAAAAAGAAAAGAAGTTCACTGTTAGTGAACAATCTGAAAAGAATATATCAGAAGAAACTCCAGAAGAAACAATGTATACTATAAAAATATTTGATAAAGAGCAAAAAGAAAAATTTTCAGTAGAACTTAAAGGTAAGGATACTGGAAATTCTGAAAAATTAGAGCCATTAAAAAGTTTAAACTATGAAGTAGGAGATTTTATACAAATAACACCTACTGATAGTAAGGATGTATTAAAGATTACTGGTAATATTCAAGGTGATGTGGACAAGCAAAAGGAAGATTATTCTGATGGAATTGATAATTATGATTACATTGGAAATGTAAGATTCCAAGTTGAAGAAGATCACCTTAAAACTGTATATAATGAAGCACCAGTTATAAATGGACTTACAGATATTGAAGAATCAGAAAATCCTATGAATGATATTCTTACTGGAATATCTATAAAGGATGATCATGATGGAGATATTGATAATTCTAAAATTGTGCCTTTAATAACAGAACTTGAAGGTGGAGTTTTAGAGGTAAGTTATACTGTTGAAGATAGCTGGGGAAGAAAAGCAACTGGTAAGAGAAAGATTTCACCTAAAAAAGTGGAACAAGAAGAAGTAAAACAAGAAGAGCCAAAAATTATTAGGGAAGAAATTAATTTACGTACTGGAAGTTCAAGTACAAGTCAAACTGCTACTGGATTAGCTGCCAATGAAATAACAGTAGAAGGTACACCATATTTTAATGGTCAACATGTAAGATTTAAAATAAGGTTTGATACTAAAGCAAAGCAAATTCAAATTGTCGACCAAGATGGTAGAAAGTTAAGTAATACTGGAAATAATGAGTATTTTAGATTTGTATTATATGATAAGGATATGAATGAAAAAGCTTCGGTATCTTTATTAGGAAATGATAAAAGTGACTCTGATAAGTTGGATAAAATTGCCAATAGACTTTATGAAGAAGGAGACTTTATAGGGATATGGCATGCAGAAACTAAGCTTAATGAAGAAACAAGTGAGGAAGAAAAGATTGAAACTTCACCTTCATTTGTTCCTAAGTTAAAAATAGGTGGAACAGTTAGAGTTTTAAAGAAGGGGAATAATGGACAGTTAGTTGATAACAACGAAATAGAAGCTAAAAATTACTCTCAAGGGATAGATAAAAAAGATATTTCTGAAAGAAGATTCAAAATTACATCAGATGGATTAAAAGAATTAATTAATACTGCTCCTGTATTTAAAGATTTAGAAGCTGTAAGTATTCAAAGAGGTAGTACATTTGATCCATTAGCAGAAGTAAAAAATAAGATAACGGATGATTTTAATGAATTTAATGATGATAACTTAGAAAGTAAAGCTGTTTCTATAACTTATAGCTCTTATGATGTTAAAAAAGTTGGAGAACAAACTATAACCTATACTGCTACAGATAAATGGGGAAAATCAAGTACTAAAACAAGAAAATTAACAGTTACATCAGAAAATCCAATGGATAGTAAGTATATAGAATTTAAAAATGGAAATCAAAGTTTATTTAAAATAAAATTTGATTCAGTAGAAAAGAAGTTCTTAGTGGATAATTTAGAGGATGTACAAGATACGCAAATAGATTCAACTGTATCATCATCTATATTTAAGTTAAAAGTATATACAAAAGGTGGAGTATTACAAAAAACATTAAATATTAAAGGTACTGACAATTTAAGAACTGTATTAAAAAAGTTTGATGGTTATACATATAATGTTGGTGACCGTATAGAATTATGGTCAAATAATCCTAAAAATATAGTAATTAATGGTGTAGATAGAGTTACAGAATCAAATGGAAGTACAAATGGAACAGTACAATCACCTTCACCTAGTACACCAGAGCAAGGGTCAACTGGAAATTTACCACAACTACCAAATGGAGGAGAGAGTTCAGGAGGAAATCAAGAACAAGCTTCAGGAGGGACTCAAAATGGAAGTGGAAGCTCAGGAAATAATGGACAAGAATCTTCAGAACAAAATACTAGAGAAGGTAATTTAACTCAAAGTAGTAGTTCAGGAGAAGCAAGTAATAAAGCTGAAAATGTAGATTCTGATAAATACGAAAACTATGAAAATGGAATTGATAATTCAGATTTTATGAAAAATGTAAGATTTGAATTGCAAGATACTAAATTAGTTTATATATATAATAGTGCACCTAAAATTAAAATAGATGACAAAGTTAATTTAGAATTTGATAGAAATCAAAAAATAAGTGAAGAAGATTTAAAGAAAAAATTAATGGAAGGTATAACTGTTAGTGATGACCATGATAATAGTGAAGAATTATTAAAAAAGGTTATAGTAGGAGATATTGATTTAACTACTATAGGTGAAAAAGAAGTTGAATATAGAGTTGTAGATAGTTGGGGAAGAAGTTCATTAGTAAAAAGAAAAGTAACTGTATATCCTTTAAATTCATTGGAATATAATTATATTACTCTTAGAAATAATGAAACATTTGACCCTATTTTAACTATTAGGTTAGATGATGAAAATAAAAAGTTTGTAGTTGATAAAATTGACAGAAGTAAAATACCAAGTAGTTTAAGTAATAATACTAAAGTATTTGAACTTAAACTTATAAGAAAAAAGAAGGAAAATTCAAGTGCTAAAGAAAGTGAAGAAAATTTAGTTGGTAAAAATGAGAAGGTAGTTAATACTATAACTTTAACTAAAGAAGATTTGATGAATGATGAAAAAATTAAGAAAATTAATGAATTATCATATGAATATTCTGACTATATTTCTTTATGGGTTTATGATTCAGAAGATGGTATATTTATTTCTGGTAAATCAGATGTAATATTAAATGGTTTTGAAGCTTCTAGAGGTCAAGAAGCTATGAAAAATACTAGATTTGAAATTAAAGAAACTGGTTTAGAATCAATATATAATGAAGCACCTAAAATAAATGGACTAGATAAAAAGTTATATGTATATAAAAATGATGATATAACTCAAAAAGTTGCAACAAATGGTCTTAAAGTAGAAGATGATAGTGGTGAAATTACACTTGATAGTATAGAAGTTACTGATGTTGATGGAAAAATAGTTAAGCCTGAAAAGAGTGGAAGTAATTCAAAAAGTAAGTTTAAATTTAAATTAAAATCTGAAAACAGTAATGAAGATAAATATATAAAAACTGATGAAATTGAAGAGTTTATATTAAAGTATAAAGTTACTGATGCTTGGGGAAGAAGTGCTACATATCAAAGAACTGTATCTGTAATATCAAGGTCTGTATCAAATGATATTGAGTTTTATAATAAGGAGGGAAATAAAAATTTATTTTCACTTAAGTATAATCCTATAACAAATACATTTGATGTAAGTGAAAAGAAAAATATTACACCTTCACAAGGAAATCAAAATCCAAATGAATCAGAAGGAGCAACTGAACATCCACCACAAGGGCAAGAGCCTGGTGCCCCAAATCAACCATCACAAGGAGAAGGTAACTCAAATGGTGAGCAGTTACAAACTAAAACTGGTGATGTTGAGAATAGAAATGATACAGTACAAACAACACCTTCAGATAATGGTGAAGAAGGAAGTTCTTCAAGTGGAAGTAGTACAGAGTCAGGAGAAAGTCATCCAGGGCAAGACTCAACTACACAAAATCCTGATAATTCGCAAGGAGGACAGCAACCAGGGGGAACTGGAGAAAGTAATAATCAACAATCAAACAATGAAATTGTATTTAAATTAACTGTATTTAATGTTAAAGAACAAGAAGTTGGAAAAATTGAATTGACAGAAGAAGAAGCAAGTAATATAGATAAGATAAAGGAAAAACTTAAAAATATTACCATTTATGATGATTATTATGTTGCGTTATGGAGTAATATACCAAAAAGAATAAAAATTCAAGGTGAAGTTAAAGAAAATAATAAGTTGGGCAATGAAGGAAATCAAACTGTTAATTATTCACAAGGAACAGAAGAAAAGGATTATATTGATAATGTAAGATTTCTTTTTACTGTGGATGGTATACATGCCATTTATAATAAAGCACCTGAAATAATAGTAACAAGTAAAGAAATGCTAACTTCATATGCTGGTGATATTATTGATTATACAAAAAATATAAAAGTTATAGATGATAGAGATAATGAAGATAATGATCATGTTATTGATAATTCAAAGATAAAAGTTACTATTGTTCCAAAAGAAACTAATAGTGGAGGAACACAAACTGATAGCAATGGAAGTGCTTCAGGTAGCGGAAGTTCTAATACTGAAGGAAATGGAGATTCAGATAGTACAGATAGAAATCCAGGTTCAGAAATTGGGGATACTTCTAGTTCAGAAGATACAGAAAATCAAGGACAAACTACAGAAAATGAAGAAGTAGATTTTGTAAATGATCAATCTTCAAGTGAAACTACTGATTCAAGTGAAGGTGATGACCAAAATGAAAATGGTAGTTCAAGTAAAGAAGAGGATTCAAACAAAACAGAAGAAGAAAAATTCTTAGAAGAACAAAAAAAACATTTAAAAATAGGTAAAAATAAAATTAAATTAACAGTTGCAGATAGTTGGGGAAGAACAACAACTATTGAAAGAAATTTATTAATATTAAATGGTATTGATAAAAATGAAATTATATTTAAGGGAGGGGGCGGTCAAGAGCCAATAAGAATTAAATTTAATCATGAAAGTAAAAGATTAAATATTACTACTAAAGATGAAAAATTTAGTAATGAACCAAATCCTGGTTATGTAAAAATTGCAGTATATAGACCAAATAAAAATGATGGTGGAGTAACTAATATTGTTCAAGAAATTATCATTAATGCATCAGAAATAGTTACAGATAACACTTTACAAAGGTTGAAGGATTATAAATTTGAATATGGAGACTATTTTGAAATTTATCATGGACATCCACAGCTGTTTTCTATAACAGGTGGAGTAAATGATCAAAGAGAAGATTACACTGATGGAGTTCAAAATCCTGAAAACTTATTAAATGTAAAATTTGAAATTACTGAAAGTGGATTAAAATCTGTATATACTAATCCAGATAAAAATAATATAAGTGATAATAAAGTTGTATTTGGACCAGTTGCCCAAGAAAAATTTCCTTTCAAAATTCAACTTGATTTTGAAAATAGGAAATTTAAAGTAATAGATGCAACAGGAACTTTTCTAAAGTATGGTAATAGGAATATTGTTTATAAAATAGCTCTTATACGAAAAAATGAGGATGGAACTGCTAGAATAGTGAGGAAAAGTGAGTTTCGAGGGACTGATTTTGGTAAAAGTCATATGAGTACTGAAAATAAAGATTCAAACTTTGGTGGTGAAAATAAAAATTGGAATGGACAAGACTTTGAATATAATGATTGCTTATATTTATGGCATGATGAACCCAATAGATCCATTATAAAAGGTAATATAAAAAATGAAAGAGAAGATTATAGTAATGGTGTTGATGACATAGATAATATGAATAATGTTGTATTTAGATTAACACCTACTGGGTTAGAGTCTATATATAATGAAGCACCAGAAATAAAAGGAGTAGAAGATATAGATGTATATCAAAATCAATCATTTAATCCTGCTGATAATGTAACTTATAGTGATGACCATGATAAATTACAAAATCAATTAGAAACATCAATTGGAATAAAAGAAAATGGTGTAGTTACTCCTTTAACTAATAGTGGAACAGGAGTTGCATTTGATACAAGTCAGTTAGGTGAAAAAATACTAGTTTATACAGCAAGAGATCGTTGGGGAAAAACTACAACAGTAGAAAGAAAAGTTACAGTAAGACCTAATTTATATAAAAATGTATTTAAAGTATATCCTCAAATTAGTAGTGAACAAACAGGTACTAAACCTGGAGGAAATGGAGATAGTAATAGTTCAATTGAAAGTACTAATCCAGGGTTAACTACTCCACAAAATTCAAATTTAAAAAGTGGTAATACAGATGATTCTATTTTAAATTCAGGAAGTGAAAGCTCTGGAAACACAGGTTCAAGTAGTTCAAACTCAGGAGGTAATTCTTCAACACAAAATAAACCTTGGCAATATGAAGAAAATGAAAATAGAAAACCTGCATTTGAAATAGGTTTTGATACTATTACTAATAAATATAAGGTATATAATCAAACAAATGAAAGATTATCTAATGATAAATTAGATGAAACTGCATTTGCAATTCAGATTAAAAGTGCAGGTGGTACTGAAAAAAAGAAAATTATTTTAACTGGAAATGATAGAGGTACATCCCCTAAATTATTAGAACTTAATGATGTACGATATGATACTGATGATATTATAAGAGTATATAGAAGTGATTTAAAAGGAATTGAAATCACAGGAAATGTAACTGGGGATATTCCAACTAATGATCAAATGAATAATGATAATAATAAATTTGATTATATGAAAAATACTGGATTCAAAGTTAGTAATGATGGGTTAATTGCTAAATACAATAAAGCACCTGTTATAAATGGAGTTAAAAAAGTTAGAACTATTAGTAAGGGTACTGTAGATTTATTACAAGGAGTAACTGTAAGGGATGAAATTGATACAGATATATCTGTAAATTCTATGTATATATATGTAAATGATGAACTTATAGGAACTGTAAATCAAAATCGTAATAGTAGTGAAAATTCTCATAGATATTATGACTTTAATAAAGTTGGTACTTATAAAGTAAAATATTTACTTTATGACAAATGGGAAAGAACAACCATGATAGAAACTACTGTAAAAGTAGAATCTAAAACAAGAGAAAATGAAATAAAAGTTTATGGGCCTGATGATTTAAATTCAACAAGTAATCCAAAATTTAGAATTGTTTTTGATACTAAAAATAATAAAATTTTATTAAAAGGACCTAGTGAAGAGAGTATTGTAGATAAAGAAAATAGTGATGATGCTATTGAATCTGCAAATCAAGAAAATAATAATATTAATAATAATCAAAATAGTGAACATCAAGATTCAAGTTTAGCTAGAACAAGTACAGAAAATTACTTTGAAATTGTTGTAAGAAATTCAAAAGGGGAAGAAAAAGTTAATATATCATTAAATGGTAATACTGAACATGATAAAGAACAATTAAAGAATCTTCATGAGTTACAATTTGATAAATATGATACTATAAGTTTAAAAGCACAAAATCCTAATGCTGTTAAAATTACAGGAAATATTATTTCAGAAAATTCTAATGGAAATTCAAAAGTTGCTAATTCTTATGAAAATGGTTTTGGAACAACTGATAAGTATTCGCAAGTTAGATTTAAAATAACTGATGATGGGCTTAAAGAAATAACACAAAAGAACTTAGTTATAAATGGAGCAACTAATACAACTATAAAAAGAGGAGATACTTTAGATCTTTTAGAAGGTGTATCAGTAAATGTTAATGATGAAAATAATAATGATTATGAATTAACAGTAAAAGAAATAACATCTAATGGTAAAGCAGTAACTATAGCAGAAGATGAAAATGATACTGATGATTCAAGTCAAAATGGAGCAACAACTGAAGATAAAAATAAGTTTACTAAATTAAAAGAAGGAACTTATATTGTAAGATATACTGCAACAAATAGTTGGGGTGCTACTACTACAGTTGATAGAGTAATAACTGTTAAACCTAGAACTGAATTAGAAGCTGTAAAGCTTACTGTAAAAGATTATCTAGGAGAAGATATACTTATAATAGGATTTGATTCCATAACAAGAAAACTTAGAGTAATAGACTACAAAAATAAAAGTATTGATTATTTAGATAACTCTCAGGTTTTTGAAATAAATGCTTTTGATAGTTTAGGAAAAACTTTAGGAACTATTGCTTTAAGAGGAGATCAAGAAATTGATCAAACTATAATAGATAGAATAAATGCATTCCCTTATGAAGAAGGTTATTCATTAAGTGTTTGGTCAAAAGTAATAGATAATAAAATAGATATAACAGGTAGTATTACTACTGAAAAAGAAGATTCTAAAGAAGAATCTAAAAAATCTAGATATAAGAGAGCACTTACTTCAGATGAGAAAAGGGATAAATTAGAAAATGGTAGATTTGAAATTTTAAGTGATGGATTAAAATATATTTATAATAATGCACCTGAAATTAAAGGAAACACTGATGAAGCAATTCCATATTACAAGGGTAACTTATTAAAGGCTCCAGATACTTTAAAGATAACTGATGACCATGATGGTACAATAAGTACAACTGAAGTAACTGTAAATGATGATAATGTTGATTATGATAAATTAGGAATTCAAAATATAACTTATGTTGTTGAAGACAGTTGGGGAAGACGTGCTACAAAACCAGGTAAAATTGAAATTAGATCTGCAATGGATAGTAATAGTATAAATATTTATCCAAAAGAAAATTCAACAACTAGTGGAAGTACATCAGAAGGTATACAACAACCTAATCCAAATCCAGGAGATACTACACAAGGAGAATCATCTCAAACTAGAACTACTGAAATTGGAGATAGTAATGTAAATATTGAAAATGGAAATATTAGTGAAGGTAATAATCCGGGAAATAATGAAGGACAACTTCAACCACCACAGGAAGGAGAAAATACTAGTACTCCAAGTGTTGGAGGAAATGATTCAGATAGTGAAAATAATAAAGATAATGTAATTGTTACTGAAAGCTCATTTTCTATAAAATTCGTTAGAGATAATAAAACTAATAAAAATAGAATTAAAGTTGATCTTGGAGATAAATCTAATGAACAATTTGATTCTAGTAATTCTGAGTCAACATTCTTGAAAGTAAAAATTTATGATATCGATGGAAAGGTATTAAAATCTGTAGATATTTTAGGTAAAGATACAGGAATTACTGCAAAAGAAAAAATAGAAAATGAATTAAATAAAGTTAAATCAGATTCAGCGTCTAAAGATGAAACAGAAAATGAAGAAACAGAACAACCACAAACTAAAACTACTTCAGGTGGTGGAGATAGTACAGAAAATTCAACAAATTCAAGCAATGGAAATTCTCAAGGTGGAAGTAATTCATCAGATAAAAACGACCAACAATTTGAATACTTTAATGGACAATATATTGCTATAGAAGGTGTAACTGAAGCAACAATGAGGTCTGTAAAGATTCAAGGAACTATTGTTAATAAAGATAAGAATGTAAGTTATGATAATGGAGTTAGTGATATTGATAAAATTCAACATGTTAGATTTAAATTTACTGATTTAGGGTTAGAAGCAGTTTATAATAATGCACCAGTAGTAAAAATAGATGAAAATATTATGTTGAATGGTTATACTAAGGTAGATGATCAAGATAATATAGATGGGATTAAAGGTGATGATTTTAACTATTTAAGAGGTGTTAAAATCTCAGATGACCATGATACTTTAACTAAAGGTAATGTAAAAGTTACTTGGAATCCTACTGATGTTGAAAATCAAGAAGAACAGCAAAATAAAAGTTATACAAATGAAGATACTTCAACAAAATCAGATGAAATAATTGTAGAAGGTGAGCAAAAGGTAGGAGAAAATATATTGCTGTATACTGTAACAGATTCTTGGGGAAGAAGTACTACAGCTAAAAGAAACGTAACATTAAAAAATGGTATCTTTGAAAATGAAATTAAATTTGATAAAAGAGATTTAATAACATTAAAATTCCAGGAAAACGATGATAAAACAAAAGTAAAATTAATATTTAATGTTAATACAAGTGTAACTGGTATAATAACAAACGCTACTCCAGGAAAGTACCATGAAATAAAGATAACAGAACCAGATGGTAGAGTAACTACTGTTACAATAAATGGTGGAGATACTGTTGCACAAGCAAAACAAAAATTAGATTGTATTAATAATAAAGAATATGATTATGGAACAAAATTTGATATTTATGCTGGGCATCCACAAAATTTTGCAATTAATGGTCCTGTTAGAGATTCGTTAGAAGACTATTCAGATTGTATACAAAATCCAGAAAATATTGTAAATACTAGATTTGAAATTACAGATTCAGGATTAAAGGCAATTTACATTGAGCCAGATAATGATAAATTAGAAGAAAATCAAAATTTAATATCAGTAGTAGCCCCTGAAAAGTTGCCAATTAAATTTAAAATTACTCCAAATGAAAATAATACTGGCGGAATTATAAAAGCTATTGATCAAACCGCAACACAATTTGAATATGATTTGAGAGAAAAAACATTTTCTATTGAATTAAAGGGAAGTAATGGACAAAGCAAAAAACGTATTGAAGTTCAAGGAAATATTCAAGGAAATGATAATGTGTTTAGTGAATTAAAGAATAGTGGTTGGGTTTATTCTTATGGAGATACATTAACTATTTGGCATAGGACACCTAAGAAGGTACTTATAAAAGGTAAAGTAGGAAATGCTAGAGAAGATTATTCTGATGGTGTAGATAATAGTTTAAATCTTGAAGAAGCTGTATTTAATCTAACAGCAAATGGATTAGAAGCAGTATATAGATCAGCACCTCAAATAATGGGTACAATTGATATGGAAGTGCCAAAAGGTGGAACTGTAGATTATCAAACATTAAAGAATAGTGTATCAGCTAAAGATAATATTGATGGACCTATTGATACTATACAATATAGTGCTGAAAATATAGATACATCTAAAGTTGGTATGTATGAATTTACATATACAGTTACTAATAGTAACCAACGTACTACTAAAAAATCAAGTACAATAACTGTTTATGATTTACCTACAATTGAAAAAAATGAAAATGCAACAATAGAACTTAATTCGGTAGAAAATGATAAGGAATCTATTGAAAAGTATTTAAAAACAGCTGTAGTTGCAAGTGATGATGATGATAAGCTTTATAATAAAACTACTAAGGTAGAAGTTAAAAGCAATGATGTTAATCCTAATAAAGCTGGTACTTATCATGCAACATATGTTGCTACTGATTTATATGGAAAAACAACAGAGAAAAAAGTTGATATACAAGTTGTTAGAACTATAAATGTAACAGTACCAACTAAACTTCCATTCCAAGTTGTAACAAACTTAATGCCAAGTGGAGATTCAACTGTAGATGAAACTACTAATGGCTTTGTATCTGGAGTATTAAAATTAAAAAATAACAATACAAGTCCAGTAAAAGTTAGCGTTGCATCATTTGCTAAGAAAGCTAATTCAGGAGAACTTGAAATTGTAGATCCAAAATCTTGTGATTGGGATAACATGACTGAAGAGGAATCTATGAAAAAGATGGCATTAGGACTTTATGTAAAAAATGAATCATTGACAGGATCAAATTATAAAGCTAAAGATAATCCATTATGGTTATCAACAAATAATCAAAATAGTGATGATACAGCTAATCCAGATTCTCCAGGAGATTCACAAGAACCAAGTTCAAGAACTGGAACAACTGAAGATACTAATGCAAATGAAGTTAATGTAATAAATAAAGAATTAGGGATTCTGCCAAGAAGAACAACAAGAGATTCTGAACCTGCAGAAGCTAGTATAGGTTTTACAAGCAAACATGGTAAAAACTTTATTGGTGGAAGTGTTAATGGAAAATTTGAATTAATATTTAAATTTGAATAATTAACTAAAAATTATGGAGTTGTAATTAAATTGAATTAAAAAATTCAATTTAATTCAACTTCATTTTTTTTGTCTAATTTTAAAACAAAATGAAGAAAATTAGTAACTTAGGGAAATAATAAGATTATAAGTTTATATATTATGGAAGGGAGAAGAATCTAATATATGAAAAAAAGATTAATTATTATTGTTTGTATAGTTATATTGTTTATAGAAAATTTACCTGAAGGCATAATTACATCAGCTATTGAAAAAAGCATTGTTGGTAAAAATGAAAAAATATGCAGTAATTATAATAATAAAATAATAAATAATTATGATGAAAATATTAAAGGAGAAAGCTCAGAAATAAGTATTCAAAATAATGAAGAAGAATTAGGGCTTGATAAAGTTAAATTTAGTGCATATATTAATAAAACTAATGATTTATTATTTTCTATTGGATTTAACATATTAGAAAAGAAATTTACTGTAGAAAATCAATTGGATAAAAATATATCAGAAGAAACTCCAGAAGAAGTAATGTATAAAATAAGGCTTTATGATAAGGAGGGAAAGGAAAAGCTTGCAATTGAGCTTAATGGTAGTGATACTGGAAATTCTAAAAAATTGGAACCATTAAAAAATTTAAGTTATGAAATTGGTGATTTTGTTCAAATAATACCTGTAAATAAAAAGGATGTATTAAAGATTACTGGTAATATACAAGGTGATATAACTAAAGAAAAAGAGGATTATTTAGATGGCATTGATAATTATGATTATATTGAAAATGTAAGATTTGAAATAGCTGATGACCATCTAAATTCAATATATAATGAAGCTCCAGTTATAAGTGGTCTTAATGATATTATAGATTCTGAAAATCCTAATAATGATATATTTACAGGAATATCAGTAAAGGATGACCATGATGGAATTATTGATAATTCTAAGCTTGAAGTTGAAGTAATTCAGCTTCAAGATGGCATATTAGAAGTTAGGTATATTGCTATAGATAGTTGGGGAAGAAAAACTATTGGGTCAAGAAGGATATTTCCTAAAAGTATTTCAAAGTTAATAGATGAACCTGAAAAGCAGGAAGAACAAATTATTAATGATAAAGAATTACCTACCCCTAATAATGTAAATATAGAAAATGCTTCTGACCAATTAACACAAAATGAAATTATAGTAGAAGGAACTCCTTATTATGATACTGAAGTTAGAAGATTTAGATTAAGGTTTGATACTATAGCAAATCAAATTCAAATAATGGATGAAGATGGAAGACAAATGAGTAATTCTATAAATGGAGAGTATTTTAAATTTGTGTTATATGATAAAGATATGAATATAAAATCATCAGTTACGTTGTTAGGTACTGATAAGAGTGATACTGATAAATTAAATGATATAAGAAATTATCTTTTTGAAGAGGGAGATTATGTGGGAATATGGCATGCAGAATCTCAAGATAAGCTTAAAATAAATGGAGATATAAGGGTTTTAAGTAAAAATTCATCTGGTGATTTAGTAATTACTAATGAAGTTAAGCATTATAATGAAGGGGTACCACAAGAGGATATTTCAACTCGTAGATTTAGAATTAAAAATAGTGGATTGGAGGAGGTAATTAATGAAGCTCCACAAATAGCACCTTTAGCACCTGTTGAAATAATAAGAGGAAGCACAGATTTTGAGCCATTAAATTATATAAAAAATGGAAAAATAACTGATGATTTTGATGAATTTACAGAGGATAATTTAGATTCAAAAGTTGTTTCAATAACTTATAGCCCTTTTGATACTTCTAAGGTAGGAGAGCAAATTATAGTTTATACTGTTACTGATAGTTGGGGAAAGTCTAATACTGCTGAAATGAGGTTAATAGTTAAATCAACAAATCCTCTTGATGAAAAATTTATAGAATTTAAAAATGGTGATGAAAGTTTATTTAAAATAAAGTTTGATTCTGTAAAAAATCAATTTTTAGTTGATGATTTGGATAATGTAAAAGATGAAGCTATAGATTTATCTGTATCATCATCTATATTTAAATTAAGGATATATACAAATGATGGTGTATTGCAAAAGACTTTAAATATTAAGGGAACTGATAATTTAAGGTCTATGTTAAAAAGATTTGATGGTTATCAATATGCTATAGGTGATTGTATAGAGTTATGGTCAAATAATCCTAAAAATATAGTTATTAGTGGTGTGGACAAAAATTCATCAAGTGAATGGGATGGGGAAAATAGTGAAGATTATAGTGATGGAATTGATAATTCAGATTTTATGAAAAATGTAAGATTTGAAATAGGGGAAAGTACATTAACTTATATTTATAATGAAGCCCCAAGGTTTATAATAAATTCTTCTATTAATTTAGAAGTTAATAGAAATGGAAGTTTAAGTAGAGAGGAATTAATGGAAGGTTTAAGAGTGGAAGATGACCATGATGGAAATACTTTAAATGAAAAGGTTGTAATTGGCGATTTTGATACTAATACAATTGGAGAAAAAGAAATTGAATATAGTGTTGTGGATAGTTGGGGTAGAAGTTCTATGATAAAAAGAAAGATAACTGTTTATCCATATAGTCCTTTAGAATATAATTATATAACAATTAAAAATGATGAAACTGATGAAGTTATATTAACTATTAGATTTGATGATGAAAATAAACGCTTTGTAGTAGATAAAATTGATAAAAGTAAAGTTCCAAGTAGGTTAAAGGAAAATGATAAGATATTTGAGTTTAAGCTTATTAAGGATAATAAGGCTGAAGGCACTAAAATTAATGGAAATAATAGTGAAAGTGAAGAGGAAGTTATTATAAGTTTAACTAATTCTGATTTATTAAATAATGAAGTAGTTAATAAGATTAATAATTTATCATATAAAGGCTTTAGATATATTTCTTTATGGTGTTATGATTCAAAAGATGGAATATTTATATCAGGTAAATCAGATATTATTTTAAATGGATTTGAAAATGAAGAAAAGATGGAAAATACTAGATTTGAAATTAAATCTGAAGGGTTACAAGTTATATATAATGAAGCACCTGTAATTATAGGGTTAAATAAAATTTTATATGTATATAAAAATGATGATATAACTCAAGAAGTTGCAACTAATGGGATTGAAGTAAAAGATGATACAGATGAAATAAGTCTTAGCAGTATAGAAATTACTGATGTAGATGGACGTAAACTTAAAGGAGAAGATGAAAGTAAAGCTAAAGAAAAATTTAAGTTTAAAATTTTTAATAAAAGTAGTGATGGTTATGTAGAAACTGATGAAATTAGGGATTTTATTTTAAATTATAAGGTTACTGACGCTTGGGGAAGAAGTGCTACTTATCAAAGGAATGTATCTGTAATATCAAAATCTGCATCAAATGATATTGAATTTTATAGTGCAGACGGCAATAATAAGTTGTTTTCTATTAATTATAATCCAATATCAAATATATTTGATGTAAAAGGTAGTATGGTTAATGAAGAGAATTTTGAAGAACAACAAAATGAAATTGTATTTAAGTTAACTGTATTTAATGTTGATGAAGAAAAGGTTGGTGAAATTCAATTAACAGAAGCAGAATCAAGGGATGTGGAAGAAATTGAAAAAAGGTTAGAAGATATTACTGTTTATGATGGATATTATTTTAGTTTATGGAGCAGTAATTTAGTTAGGTTAAGAATAAATGGATATATGACAGGAAATAATGAATTAGGTGAAGCTGGAGATGGAGAGCAGGATTATTCTCAAATTATAACTAGTAATGATTATATTGATAATGTTAGATTTAATTTAACAGAAGATGGAATACATGTTATTTATAATAAGCCACCTAAAATAAGGTTTTTAAGTAATGATATTCTTACTGTATATGCAGGTGATCCTATTAATTATACAGAAAATATACAAGTTGTTGATGATAGGGATAATCCAGAAAA
>OLPZ01001414.1_pt1 | contig 15905 bp, 14 predicted proteins | sample 1672711 | NCBI WGS metagenome assembly OLPZ01 (sample SAMEA3136716, study PRJEB25190) | human gut metagenome
CGGGGGAGGGCGCTCCAACGCTATACTGGTCGCCATCGAAAAAACGGGGAGTGTGGCTTGAAACCCGCGGTGTGGTAGCACAGTCAAGCCGCTTAGGGTGACCTTGAGCGCGGCCGCCTCCTCTTAAGAGCAACGAGGTGCATTCATGAGCTTGAGGTTTTCGCTTGCGAAGGCGGCCGGTGCCGTTTCAACCTGGGGTCTGCGCCATGTGGCGAGGCGGCCTGCGGCCAACCTGCCGGGGAAGATCGCGCTCGCCATCGATCCCGCCCTGCTCGACGAGCTGCGCGGCAAGTGCGCGCAAGGCTCGGTCATCACCGTGGGCACCAACGGGAAGACCTCCACGAACAACTTGCTCGCCGACGCCTTCGAGGCTGCCGGCCGCACCATCATTTGCAACCGCACCGGGGCCAATCTGGCTGCGGGTATCTCCTCGGCGCTTTTGCAGCAGCCGACCGCTCAGTGGGGCGTCTTCGAGTGCGATGAGCTGTGGCTCGCCCACGTGCTGCCCCGCTTGCGCTCGAACTACGTGCTGCTGCTGAACCTGTTCCGCGACCAGCTCGACCGCTGCGGCGAGATTGACCGCATCCAGACTTCTATCGCCGGCGCGCTGGCCGCCTCTCCGGACACGGTGCTCGTATACAACGCCGACGACCCGCTGTGCGCGCGCATTGCCGACGAGGTGCCGAACCGCACCGTCGCTTACGGCTTGGACGAGTCCATGGGGCTGGCCCAGAACACCGTGACCGATGCGCAGATGTGCCAGAAGTGCGACGGCATGGTGCGCTACCACTACCGTCAGTACGGCCAGCTCGGCGACTATTTCTGCGATCAGTGCGACTTCGCCCGACCGACCCTGGATTTCGCTGGCCGCGACATTACCATCACTCCTGCGGGCGTGACCATGGAGATCTGCGGGCCGGCTGGTTGCGAATCGGTGCATACGCCGCAGCCGACTCCCTACGCCGCCTACAACCTGGTGGCGGCCTACGCGCTCTGCCGCGAAGTGGGCATTTCCACAGCCGATTTCCAGCGGGCTCAGGACGCCTTCAATCCGCGCAACGGGCGTTTGCAGCGCTACCGCCTCGGCGGCCGCGACGTGCTGCTGAACCTGGCGAAAAACCCCACGGGCTTCAATCAGAACCTGAAGATCGTGGAAGCCGACCGGGGCCCCAAGATGGTGGCCTTCTTCATCAACGACCAGGTAGCTGATGGCCGCGACATTTCTTGGATTTGGGATATCGATTTCGAAGAGCTTGCCGGCCAACCGGATACGGTGGTGTTTGCCGGCGGCTCGCGCGCTCACGATTTGGCCGTGCGCCTGAAGTACGCTGGCATTGAGGCGGCGGTCATCGAGAGCATCGAAGACGCTTTCGCCCGCTTGGGGGCGCTTACCGCTGCCGGCGTGCTGCCGGCCGACGCTGCCGTCTATGCTATTGCGAACTACACGGCACTGCCTCCGGTGCACGCCGCCCTGAACGCCATGGAAGCCGCCGAACCCGACGATGCCGCCGAACCCGCTGTTTCCGATCTGGCATCACCGTCGCACGCTGAGGGCGCTGACCCCAAGGCCCCTTCCCACGACGCAGCCGCTTCCGCTTCCGCCACCGCCACTTCCGAGCCTCCCGTCGTTATCGCCCATATGCTGCCCGACTTGCTGAACCTCTACGGCGACGGCGGCAACGTGCGCATCCTGGAACAGCGCCTGCGCTGGCGCGGCATTCCCGTGGAAGTGCGCCGCATCCAGCACGGAGAGGCGGTGGACTTCTCCCAGGTCGACCTCGTTTTCATGGGCGGCGGCCCCGATCGCGAGCAGAAGCTTGCCAGCGAGCAGCTGCTGGCGATGCGCGACGAGCTGGCCGTCTATGTGGAAGGAGACGGCCCGCTGCTTGCCATCTGCGGGGGCTACCAGATTCTCGGTCGCCAGTGGCTGTGGGGCGACGAGCTCGTGGCTGGTCTCGGCCTCATCGACATGGAGACCCGCCGCCCCGGCACATCTGCCGACCGTCTCATCGACAACATGGTGCTGGAATCTCCCCTGGCCACGCACCCCGTCGTGGGCTATGAGAACCACGCCGGCCGCACCTACTTGGGCGAGGGCGTCGAGGGCTTCGGCCGCGTCGTGTCCTCCTGCGGCCACGGCAACAACGATGACGATCGCGTGGAGGGCGCCCGCTACAAGAACGTTGTGGGCACCTATTCCCACGGGCCGCTGCTTTCTAAGAATCCGGAAGTGGCCGACTGGCTGCTCGCCCGCGCTCTCGAACGCCGTGCGGAGCGCACCGGAACCCCGGCCGCCGATCTCGCTCCTCTTGATGATAGCGCCGAGCTCGCCGCCAACGCCTCCATGGTCAAGCGCCTGTCGTAGGAGACGCTTCAATGCTGACACTCCTGCTCGGCGCATCCGTGGCGAAGTTGTGGGCAATCTGCCGTTCTCCTATGGCTTTTCACTGGTAATGGGGCCCATTTTGTTGCGCCGTTCGGCAATTCTTTGCCAAAATGTTACTTCGAATTGAGCAATTCTTGGTTTTGCGGTGCTGCACGGCTTGCGGTTCTGCTCGCCAAGGAACACGAACCACGAAAGCGAGACCTTCCAGGATGGCCGAAACTCCAGGCAAGAACAATCCCCGCGCCCAGCACGCGTCCCAGCCGGTGGGGAAGTCGAACAATCCGAGGCATTCGCAGCCTGTCGGCGCCAACAACCCCCGCAACTCCCAGCCCATAGGGAAGGTGACGAACAGCCCCCGTCATTCTCAGCCGGTGGGGTCGAATAACCCGCGCCATTCTCAGCCCGTCGGCTCGAACAACCCGCGGCACTCCCAGCCGCTTCCCAAGCAGCCTGCCCTCGAGGGAACGGTGGCCGATGCTATGCCGGTGCTGCCTCCCATGGCCGAGCCCAACCCCTATTCCCGCGGGGCTACGGGCGACGACTACGCGAAGGATCGACGCCGCAAGAAGCGCCGCCGCATTTTGCTCGGCGTGCTGGCCTTTGTGTTGGTGGGCGTCCTCGGGGCCACGGGGGCTGCCTGGGCCTATATCTCCGGCATCGAGCAGGAGATGAACGAGGATATCACGCCTGAGGTTGTGGAAGCCCTGGAGGCGCCGGCCGAATATGACGGCGGCACCTTCTACATGCTGCTCATGGGCACCGACAAGTCGGCTGCTCGCGAGCAATCGACCCAGTATGCTGGCGATATCTTCCGCTCCGACTCCATGATCCTCACCCGTGTCGACCCGCAGAACAAGAAGGTCACCATGGTGTCGATGCACCGCGATACCGAGATCGAGATCGAGGGCTACGGCCTGCAGAAGCTGAACGCCTCCTACGCCATTGGCGGTCCGGCGCTTGCCATCAAGACGGTTTCGCAGATGGCCGGCGTGCCCATTTCCCACTATGCCGAGATCAACTTCGACGGCTTCGAGGAGGTCGTGGATGCCCTGGGCGGCGTGGAAGTGGATGTGCCCATGGAGATCAACGACGACGAGGCCGGCGGACACGTGGATGCGGGCGAGCAGACGCTGACCGGCGAAGAGGCGCTCATTCTGTGCCGCTCGCGCCACTCCTATGACGAGTACGGCGACGGCGACCGCTACCGCGCGGCCAATCAGCGCCTGGTGCTGGGCGCCATTGCCAAGAAGATTCTCTCGGCGGATCCGGCCACCATGGCCAACACCATCAGCGCGCTCTCCCAGTACATCACCACCGATTTCAAAGTGGGCGATATCGTGGCGCTGGCCACCTCCATGCAGGGCATCGATCCGTCGAAGGACATCTACTCCGCCATGGAGCCGACGATCAGCGAGTATAAGAACGACACGTGGTACGAGCAGCTTGACGTGGCGGCGTGGAACACCATGATGGGCCGCGTGCGCGAGGGCTTGCCGCCCACCGAGGCTGACGAGGTGGACGAGTTGAACGGCACCGTGCTCGCTAGCGTTGGCGACGGCAAGGCGGCCGCCAGCGACAGCGAGGGCGTTCAGGGCGCAAACGGCACGCAGCGCCAGACCTTCGGCGAGACGCGCACGGGCATCGTTACTATCAAGAACGGCAACGGCATCAACGGCGTGGGCGCCGAGGCGCTCGAGCGCATCAAACCGCTCGGGTATACCGCCGACGCCTCCAACGCAAACAGCTTCAGCTACGAGGAGACCGTGGTCGTCTTCGATACGCCCGATCAGCGTGTTTACGCCGAGGAGCTCATCGACGCCCTCGGCTGCGGCCGCGCCGTGCAGAACACCGACGGCGAGTACGTCTACGACGGCGACTTCCTCATCCTGATCGGTTCCGACTGGCAGTAGTGGGGGTTCCGTCCGCCCTCGTCGAGTATTATGGAAGGCCCCGGATAGTCCGGGGCCTTTGCAGTAAAGGAGTCCCATGCGATTTGTTTCGTGGAATGTGAACGGCATTCGCGCCGTGCTGAAGAAGAATTTCCTGGAGGTGTTCGACGCCTTTAACGCGGACATCTTCGCCATTCAGGAGACGAAGTGCCAAGTGGGCCAGGTGGAGTTGGATCTGCCAGGCTACCACCAATACTGGAGCGCCGCCGAGAAGAAGGGCTACTCGGGCACGGCGGTGTTCACCCGCGAGGAGCCGCTGCGGGTGCTGCACGGTTTGGGCAACGAGTATCTGGATGCCGAGGGACGCATCGTGGCCTGCGAGTTCCCCCAGTTCTGGTTCGTGAACGTGTACACGCCGAACTCCCAGATGGAGCTCGCGCGCATCGATCACCGTATGGATTGGGACGATGCCTTCCGCGATTTCTGCAAGGGGCTTGAGGCCGGCGTGCTGCCCGACGGCGCCTCCAGCGACCCGAAGCCGGTGGTGATGTGCGGCGACTTCAACGTGGCCCATGAGGAGATCGACCTGAAGAACCCGGGCCCCAACCGAGGTGCGTCGGGTTTCTCCGACGAGGAGCGCGGGAAGTTCACCGAGCTTGTGGACGCCGGTTTCACCGACACCTTCCGCCTGCTGCATCCGGACGAGACGGGCCGCTATAGTTGGTGGAGCTACCGGTTCCGCGCCCGGTCGACGAATGCGGGATGGCGCATCGACTACTTCCTCGTGAGCGATGCGCTGCGCGATCATGTGGTGGCCGCCAGCATCTACGACGACGTGGAGGGCTCCGACCACTGCCCGGTCGGCCTCGAGCTGGATATATAAATGCTGAAGATAACTGTCGTTGCCGTGGGCAAGCTGAAGGAGAAGTTCTGGGTGGCGGCCTGCGACGAATACTTGAAGCGGCTGCGCCCCTACGCGAAGGTGGCCGTGACCGAGATTCCCGATGTCGATCCGGCCCGCGCCGGCGGCGTGGAGGCGGCCCGCGAGCGCGAGGGGGCAGGCATTCTGGCGGCGGTGCCGGAATGCGCGCACGTCATCCTCATGGCCATCGAGGGAAAGCAGCGCTCGAGTGTCGACTTCTCCCGCCACCTGGACGATTTGGCCCTGCGCGGCGCAAGCGAGCTTGCCTTCGTCATCGGCGGTTCCGACGGCGTGAGCGATGCGGTGCGGGCACGCGCCGACGAGACGTTCTCTTTCGGCCCCATCACCCTGCCCCACAACTTGGCCCGCGTCGTGCTGCTCGAGCAGCTCTACCGCGCCTTCAAAATCTCCCGCGGCGAGCCCTACCACAAGTAGCGCCGCTTTTCGACGTCTAGTCAAAAGTGGGAAAGCGGTGTGCCCAGTTTTGGGCAGAAGCCCGCGCGTCCCCTTCCTATACTGACCTCATTCGCCAAGAGGGGGTGCAATCACGAGGGACCGCCCTCCTCTTATAGCGACCCGGCGCCGCAATGCGCGTCGCCGCTCTTACGAGAGAAAGAGGAGGAGTATGGAAGAGAAAGAGCAATTCGCTCCCACCGAGATCGTGAAGGACGGCAAGGTCACGCGCCGCACCTTCGTGAAGGGCGCGGGCTGGCTGACCATCACGTCCGCCATCGGCGCCAGTGCCCTTGGCTGCGCCCCGGCCCAGAAGAGCGAGAGCGAAGATGACAAGCTGGCCGAGACCGGCCCGGTGGCCGATCCCGAGGAGGGCTTCACCTACAAGAGCGCTTGCTGCTCGGTGAACTGCACCTCGCGCTGCCATCTGCGCGCCCGCGTGAAGGACGACAAGATCTACACCGTCACCCCCGGTCAGATGCCCGGGCGCGACGATTACGCCAACTGCTGCCTGCGCTCCATCGGCCTGGGCACGCGCACCCACGACGAGAACGTGCGCGTCATGCATCCCATGAAGCGCACCGGCGAGCGCGGCAGCGGCGAGTTCGAGCAGATCACCTGGGAGCAGGCCATCGACGAGATCGCCGAGCGCATGGAGGCCACCAAGGCGCAGTACGGCCCTAAAGCCTGCGGCTTCTACTCGTTCACGGGCAACCTGTCGAAGCTTTCCTGGGAGGCGCCCACCCGTTTCGCCGGCACCTACGGCGGCACCGCCTTCGATATCGAGGGAATCATGGGCGACCACGGCGCCACCATGGGCATGACGCTGTGCTTCGGCCAGGGCCGCGGCGCTCACGACACGCGCGACTATATGAACTCGAACATGGTGGTGCTCTGGGGCCGCAACGTGGCCGACACCCACACCTCCGAGTTCCGCTACCTTGTGAAAGCCCGCGAAAACGGCGCCAAGATCGTCGTGGTGGATCCGCGCCTGTGCTCCACGGCGGCCATCGCCGATCAGTGGATCCCCATCAAGGCTCAAACCGACCCGGCGCTGGCCCTCGGCATGATGAACGTCATCATCAGCAAGGACCTGCACGCGAAGGACTGGCTCGTGGCCAACTCCGTGGCGCCCTTCCTCGTGCGCGAGTCCGATGGCGCGATGCTGCGCGACGGCGAGGGCGAGGACGCCGCCTGGATGGTGTGGGACACGGCGGCCGGCAAGGCGGTGCCCAACACCACCGAGGGCGTGACCGCCGCGCTTTCCGGTACCTTCGAGGTGAACGGCGAGACCTGCCGCACCGCCTTCGACCACCTGTGCGACGAGGTGTCCAAGTACACGCTGGAGTACACCTCCGAGATCACGGGCCTCGACCCCGAGGTCATCGAGAACTTCGCCATGGAGTACATCAACGCCCAGCCGGCCGGCATCCGCATGGGACAGGGCATGCAGCGCGTCTACAACTCCCATTCGCCCTTCCGCACCGTGGCCACGCTGGCCGCTGTGGCCGGCTACATCGGCGTGGAAGGCGGCGGCGCGTCCCACGCGGGCGGCACGGCGTCCATCCGCTCGACCCCCGGCATCACCATCCCGGCGTTCAACTACGACGAGTGGGCGAATACCGGCGCCAACGAGGTGAACATGGTGAAGAGCTCGACGCTCTACGACCAAATCATCACCAAGCAGCCCAACCCCATCGACTTCATGTGGTTCGCGAACTCGAACTTCATCAACATGAGCCCCGATGCCAACAAGATCATCAACGAGGTGCTGCCCAACATCTCCACCATCGTGACGGTGGATCCCTACTGGACCTGGACGGCGAAGTACTCGGACTACGTGCTGCCGGCCTGCAACTATTGGGAGAAGTGGGACTTCCTCGATCGCTCGCCCTGGGTGTTCTTCCAGAGCCCGGCTGTGACGCCGGCGGGCGAGAGCAAGTCCGACGTCGAGATCATGTCCCTGCTCGCTGCCAAGGTGGGCCTGGGCGACTTGTGGAACAAGACCGATGAGGAGTGGGTGCGCAGCTTCGTGAACGAGGAGCACCCGGCCTGGGAGGGCTTCGATTTCGACAAGGCTGTGGAAGAGGGTATCTGGGGCCGCCCCGACGGCATCTACGACTCCCAGATCGTCTTCGCCGACGGCGTGTTCCCCACGCCTTCCACGAAGTTCACCTTCTACAACGACGACCTGGTGGAGTTCGAGGAGGAAGTGCCCTGCTACAAGCCCATGCTGGAGGATCCGAAGGGTCCGCTCGGCGAGAAGTACCCGCTCGTGTTTCTGCAGTACCACGACCGCATGAACGTGCACACCCAGCACATCGGTATTCCGGCGCTGGCGGGCATCCAGGACGAGCCTCTGCTGGAGATGAACCCGGTGGATGCCAAAGCTCGCGGTATTGCCGATGGCGACGTGGTGAGTATCACAAACGATCGCGGCGCCTGCAAAATGAAGGTGTTTGTCACCGAGGGCATCGTGCCCGGTACGGTGGCCACCCAAAGCGGCTGGACTCCCGACTACACCATCGAGGGCAACTACCAGACGCTGACCCACTTGACGTTGAACCCCACAGAAGAGCACATTTCCCAGACCTGCACGGCATTCTACGACGTGCTGGTGGAAGTAGAGAAGGCGTAGGTGCGACATGGCTAAGCAATATGGAATGGTGATCGACACGACTCGCTGCATGGGCTGCCAGACCTGCGCGGTCGCCTGCAAGGTATCCAACGACGTGCCCGGCGAGCTGTATTGGGCCCATGTGGAAGGACTCGATGGCGATCTGTACCGCCCGACGGGCACCTTCCCGAAGGTGAAGATGAACTTCCGTCCCACGCTGTGCAACCATTGCGCCGAGCCGGCCTGCGTGGCCAACTGTCCCACCGGCGCCATGGCGAAGCGCGAGGACAACGGCGCTGTGGTAGTGGATCAGGACGTGTGCATCGGGTGCGGCACCTGCGTGAACTCGTGCCCCTACGAGGTGCCGCAGATTGACGAGGAGGCCGGCGTGTCCTCGAAGTGCACCCTGTGCTTCGATCGTCTGGACAACGACCATCGTCCGTGGTGCGTGCAGGCCTGCCCGGCCGAGGCCCGCATTGTCGGCGACCTGAACGATCCGGAAAGCGAAGTGTCGAAGTACATCGCCGAGAAGGGGGCTCAGCCCTACATGCCGGAGAACGGCACCACGCCTTCGGTCTATTACGTGTAAGCCCTCCCTCCTATAGAGGCAGCGACGCTCAGTCGCTGCCCCTGTTCGCTTCGAGGGAAGGCGCTTTGGTACAATAAGATCGCGGACGCGGGGGATCGGCCGCGAGAGGGGAGGGGAACCATGACGTGGACAGGGAAGAACGAGGTGCTCGACGAGGTCATTGGCCGCGCCGAGCTGGAGCGCATGCTCGACGAGGCGGGAGCCACCTATACGTCTCGGCGGATTCCGGCGGGCGCCATGGTGTTCTGGAGCGGCGAGCCGGATGGCAACCATTACTATGTTGAAAGCGGCTCGGTGGAGCTGTACGGCGTCGATGCCGCCGGGCGCAAGAAAGTCATCGACCGCTACGGTCCCAGCATGTTCTTCGGATTCCATATCCTGCGCGACACCAATCTGACGATGTCGACGGCGCAGTGCTTGGAGGACAGCCGCATTCTGGCCATTCCCAAGGAATCGTTCTTCAAGTTGCTTCGCGGGGGCTCGGATTTCTCCGAATACTGCGTGCGCTATTTGTTCGGGCTTTTGTCCATGCAGACCAACGAGATGCTGAACCAGTCGTTCTACGTGACGGCCCAGCGAGTGCCCATGTTGCTCGCCAAATTGGCGGCCGAGCGTCTTGCGGAAGACGCGGCGCAGCAAATGGTGGTGCTTCCCTACAGCAACAACGACATCGCCGACATGCTCGGCGTGAGCCGCAACTCGGTCACCTCGGTCGTCTCGCGCTTGCAGGCCCAGGGGGTCATCGAGAAGCAGCGCAGTGCCATTCGCATCATCGATGCGCAACGCCTCGCCGAGATTGCCCAGCTCGAGCAGGAGTAGCGGACTATGGGCCGGCAACTTGCCCCACTGTTTTTCGCCGCCTTCCTCGCTTACGGCTACAACAATATCTTCATGACGCTGACCCCCTCTTTCGTGGTGGCCGCGGGAGGGACGTTGGCGGAAGCGGGGCTTCAGAACAGCGTGTATCTGGCCGCGGCAGTCCTCTTGCGCTTCGCCTTCGGCCCGGCGGCGGATCGGTGGGGCACGAAGCCGGTCATGCTCGTGGGCCTTCTGTTCCCGCTGTGTGCCGAGTTCTGGCAGATGCTTTTGGTGCGCTGCGTGCAGGCGGTCGGCCTTGCTTCTTTCTGGTCGTCGGCCACAGCCACCGTTTCGGAGGCGGCGCCGCCCCAGGCGCGGGGCCGCTGGCTCGGCCTGTATCGCCTGACGACCTCCGCCTCGCTTCTTCTGGGGCCTCTTGTGGCGTTCGGGCTCGTGAAGGCCGCGGGGTTCGCCGCGTGCTTCTGGATGCTTGCTGGATGCTCTGCTGTTGCCTTGACTTGCGTTGGCGCCATGAGGCTCCCTCGCCGTCGACGCGAGCGGCTTCGGGTAAAATCCCCCTGTGTGGAAGGCTCGCTTTCTTTATCGGGAGTTGTTGGTATGGCGGTGACCGGGACGTTTGTCGCTGCCATGGGGTACGGGCTGCTGTTCAGTTTTGGAGGCACCTTCATCTCGGCTGCCGGAATGACCGAAAACGAGGGATGGTGCTTCACGCTTATTGGGCTCGGGGGCCTTGCGGCCAATCCCGTTGCCGGTATCCTCTGCGATCGCCGCGATGCGCGCCGGCTGTTCGGCGTCCATGGGCTGCTCATGGGGATGGGCGTTGCGCTCTTCGCCGTGGCGGCATCGTCTTTGCCAGCCCTTGTCGTTTCGGGCCTTTGCATCGGCTATGGCTATGCGGGCGCCATGGTGTGCGCCCAGGCTATGATTGCTCGCCAGGTGGCGGAAGGCCGCCAGGCGACGGCGCTCGCCCTGCAGCAGAACGCCATCGACGTCGGCATCGCCTCCGCGAGCGCTCTGTATGGAGCGGTGTTTTCCGTTTTCGGTGCTGCAGCCGCCGAGCCCTTTGTTTGCCAGGCATGTCTTATCGCGCTCGTCGGACTGCTGCTAGCGAAGCGTTGGGCGTCCCTGGCCCGATGACCGGCGTGCTGATCGCTACTTCTTCACGATCTCGATGGTCACTTCGGCCGGGGCGGGCAGCTCGGCGGTGCAGTGGGGGCAGCGGGTGGCGCCCACGTTGATCTCTTCAAGACAGAAGGGGCAGGTGGGGGCGTGCTCGATGACTTCCTCGCCCTTGGCGTTCTTGCGGAAGGGGAGTTTCGCCGTGCCGTCCTTCATCTTGTTGAAGGCCTTCACGATCATGAACACGACCCAGGCAACAATGAGGAAGTTGATGATTGCGCTGATGAAGGCCCCGAAGTCGATGCCGTTCTCGGTGCCGGGCACGGGGATAGTAAGGCCGGCGACGTCGGTGCCGGCACCTCCGGTGATGAGCTTGATGAACGGGTTGATGATGTCGTCAGTCAGCGACGTGACGATGGCGGTGAACGCCGCGCCGATGATGATGCCGACGGCCATGTCGATCACGTTGCCGCGGTTGATGAACTCTTTGAACTCGGCCAGGAGGCTTTTCATGGTCGATCCCTTCTTGCGTGAAACCTTCTGCCAAGGTATTATGCCGCTCTTTTGCCGTGTGTCCATAGCGTCGTGATAACATGGCGCCAACCGTTTACAAGGAGTTACGACAACCGTGGATACAGCGAAAATCGAAGCAGGCGTCCGCCTGATTTTGGAAGGCGTCGGGGAAGACCCCGAGCGCGAGGGGCTGCGGGAGACGCCGGCGCGCGTGGCCCGTATGTACGAGGAAGTGCTGGGCGGCTTGGAAGAGGACCCGTCGCGGCATTTCGACGTGACCTTCGACGAGGGCCACGAGGAAATCGTGCTCGTGGGCGACATCCCCTTCTTCAGCATGTGCGAGCACCATCTGGCACCGTTTTTCGGGAAGGCGCACGTGGCCTACATCCCCGGCGAGGACGGCCGCATCTGCGGCATCTCGAAGCTGGCGCGGCTCGTGGACGGCTTCGCCAAGCGCCCCCAGGTGCAGGAGCGCCTGACCGGGCAGATCGCCGACACGCTGGTGGAGGCGCTGCACCCGGCCGGTGTCATCGTGGTGCTGGAGGCCGAGCACATGTGCATGTCCATGCGCGGCGTGAAAAAGCCGGGCGCGAAAACGACCACGCGGGCCGTGCGCGGCTGCTTCGAAACCGATGCCGACGCGCGCTCCGAGGCGCTGTCGCTGATTTTCCGAAAGTAGTGGCCGTCCGTATCGTCCTGAGCGCGCGTAAGCGAGTCGAAGGATTCCGTCCCCGCTAGAAACCCCCACTAGAAAGAAGGTTCCCATGAAGTGCGTCATCTCCGTTCTCGGCAAGGACCGCTCCGGCGTGGTGGCCGCCATCGCCACGACGCTGGCCGACTGCGGCGCCAACATCGACGACATCTCCCAGACGATCCTCGGCGAGGGCCGCATGTTTTCCATGACCATGATGGTGACGCTTGATCCCGCCGTCGCCGACTTCAACACCGTGCAGGAGCGCCTCGCCGCCGACGGCGAGCGCCTGTCCATGCAGGTTCTCATCCAGCGCGAGGACGTCTTCCAAGCGATGTACGAGATTTAGCCGATATTTTGGTTCGTCTCGGTCGCTTAGCGGACTCGACTGGGGACGCGAGCGTGAAGGTGCTTGTTGCCCCAATAAGCACCTCAAGAGCGACGGAAAGGGTACTTTGGGCGCTTGACCCGTGCGATAGAATGGGTGCTTAGTGAAGCAAGACCAGTGAAAGGAGGAGCTTTATGGCGCATGTTGTTGACGTAGCAGCGTACATTCTGGAAGATCTTGGGAGCGTTTCCACCATGAAGCTCCAGAAGCTGGCGTTCTACAGCCAGGCATATTACCTGGCAGAGCATGGCGCAACTCTTTTTCCGGAAGCGTTCGAGGCTTGGGCTAACGGACCTGTTGCTCCCGATTTGTTCAGGCGGCATAGAGGTGAGTTCGTTATTGCGCGTGGCTTTTTTGGGCCCGTGAGTGAGGGTGCTTTCTCGAAGGACGAGCAAGAGGCCGTGGATTTCGTTGTAAGTCGCTTGCGAGACTGGACGGGTGCTCAGCTCAGCGAGCTCACTCATAGTGAGGCTCCGTGGCGAAGTGCGCGCGAGGGACTGGCTCCGAATGAACGGTCGCACAGGCCTATCGCCGTCGACTGCATGAAGTCCTATTACGGGACGAGGCCGGCTGGTAATCCGGTGTTTGCATGAGCGCAGGCTGGATCTCGAAAACCAAGGTTGGAAAGGCGGGGGAGGCATTGACCTCCCCGCTTTCTTCTTCTGAGGATCGCGCGGCTGCACTTGCGGTTGTCAACTACTGGCGCGAGATTCACGCCGAGGTTCTTCAACGCGCTCTCGAGGATATCGAAGGATTGATCGCCGTCGATTCCGAAGTGCTTGTTGCAGGGCGCATCAAAAAACTGTCGACGATTGTTGATAAGCTCGGAAGAGCGGATGCTCCTTTCGACCTTCAAACAATGTACGACATTGCAGGGTGCCGGCTAGTGGTGCCCGATCTCGAGGCGCTCGAGCGCGTGTATAGCGAAATAGCTGATCTCCCTGCATTTGATGCTCCGAAGACAGGGCGCCACGACTATATTGCGCATCCTCGCCCGAGCGGCTACCGCGGAAGGCATGCCATCTTGCATTATTGCGATCTGGTATGCAATCACAAGCTGTTCGTCGAGGTTCAGTTGCGCACGGTGCTTCAGCATGCCTGGGCAACGTCAGTGGAGATGCACGATGTGGCTGTGAAAAGTCGCTTGAAATTCAACGAGATCGATAATCCCGCTGGAAGGTTTTTCAAAAAAGCGGCCCTGCTTGTTGCTCAATTGGAAGAGCGGGGAGAAATAAATGCGGGTGCTATACGAGATCTCGCTGATGGACGGCCCGAGCTACCGTGCGCCATTGAAGCGGTAAAAACGCTTAAGGCCGCCAACGATGCCGTCTACTTTCTCCCTGACGACGCGAACGAGGACGTGGCCGATTACTACCTTGTTGATCTTATCGCGGATGAGCAGACGCTTGAGCTCACACCGCTCGACTCCATAGCGGCTCTATCGCGGTACTTCGAAGAGGAGGGCGCCGACCGCGATGGTGAGCGCGATCTCGTGCTCACGAAAGGCTCTTCCAAGGAGAAGCTTGCAAAGCTGTACCCAAATTACTTCGGTGACATTTCTGACTTTGTTAAGCTCATCGAGAAGAACCTGGACGCGTTCGCTTAAAGCTCATCAGACGGCTCAGACTAGCTGAGCGTCATCGCGATAGTACGGCGTAGTCTACTTCGGGCGGGGGCTTCGCCCCAGGTGCACATTTGGGCGAGCGCTTTTACGGCTCCTTGAGCCGCCTCAGCAGCTCTTGCTGATTGTGCACGTTCATCTTGCGATGGATTCGGGAGATGTGAGTACGCGCGGTGTTAAGGGAGATCACTTCGGACTCGGCGATGGCCGCCGCGTTCTGCCCTTGGGCGACGAACAACAGAATCTCACCCTCGCGTTTGGTGAGGCCGAACTTCTCGACGGCTTTCGCGCAGCGCTCGGTGGTGGCCTTGTCCTCGAAGCGCTTGGGCGTCAGCTTCTTCTCGAGACCCCACACGAGTTCGACCCGGCGATCGTCCCCAACCCAGAATGTGCCGGCAACGAGCAGCAGAAACGCGAGAATGGATAGCGTGCCGTAGGACTCGGTGTTCAGCGGCACGCTTACTTTCAGAACGTCTCCGATAATGACGCCGATGACGATGAAGGGCACGGCGATGAGCGTGGCTGTGGCAGCCGCGTGCAAATAGCTGCAATGCACCTTCCGCATGACCACGATGGTGGCGAGCAGGTAAAAAGCGAGGTAAGCATCCATGGCGCATTGAGCGAATCCGATGGATATGAATGTGAGCCCGCTATTGGCGAGCGAGAGAAGCAAGAAGCTCAGCATCGTGAGGGGGAAGATCGTTGTGCGCACGCGGGGCCAGAGCTTGGCTGCGTGGTCATCTCGGGCAAAGGCAACGCAGAAGATGCCACCCGCGACGACGGATCCGATATAGCAGGGGAGGAGCTTGTCGTGGCCCAAGGGAATAATGCCACTCGCCATGGCATGGGTCATGCCGAAAATGAGCCAGTAAGCTGCACAGTGTAAGAGGAGTTGGGGCGGAAGGCGCCTAGGGGCGCTCTTATCGGTCTCGGCAGAGGCAAAGGGAGAGGCTTCGGGGCCATTTTGGGCCGAAACGGGGCGTTTCCAAAGAACTCGCCAGCTGCAGACGATGCACAATGCCAGAAGGAGGAAGCGCACGGCAATGCGCAGAGGCATGAGGGGGAATAGGGCCATCACAGCCCATGCGGCCGCTTCCAGAACGCCGTAAGTCGCTATAGCTACCGCAATGGCTACGGCGATATGGGGGACGGGACGTGTGCAAAGCCAGCGCATGAGGAAGAACAGCTGCGAGAAGAAGGCGGTGCCGATGAAAAGCTGGCCGCCTATGACGCCAGCGGGCCAGTCGGCCATAACGGCGATGAAGAGCCACGTACCAGTGAGCGCTTGGGCAATGGCGAGGGCGATGAGCCAGGGACGCTCGCGCCGTCGCCAGCTCGCCCGGGCTCCGACGATGAGGGCGAAGGCGCCGAGGGCGCCGCCGTAGCAAGCCAAGCAGCTCTCAACTTGGTTGAGATAGTTCGACAGGAAAAGAAATCCGTCGTCGTGGTAGAGGTTCCACCAAGCGAACAGCGCACCAATAGCCAAGATGCACAAGCAGAGCGGGCGATGCTCGGCCGCGCGGACGCCCCCTGTCTTCTCGTTCTCCATGACTTCCTCCGTAGGCTCCTCCCTCTGTGCTCTCGATTATAGCGAAGGGCGTCCGAGAAGGAGCCTTCCCGACTAGTGAAAAGCGGCTTGAACGGGGAAATACTCAACATTTGAGTACGTTGTCGTTGGGGTCGTCGGTACTTTGCTGCATGGATGATGACGCCGAAAACTGGCTTCTCGGGGATAGTGAACCGCGAAGGAGCGGAACGGCAAAGGGCCTTCCGCAGAAAGAGGAGAGGAGGACTCATGAGGTTCCCTACGAGTAAGAGAGGCGAGGGCAGACGTGCGCACTCGCGGCGCAAGTTCGCGCTCGGCGCCGCGGTATGCCTGCTCGCTCTGGCGGCCTGTC
>OLPZ01001415.1_pt1 | contig 15899 bp, 15 predicted proteins | sample 1672711 | NCBI WGS metagenome assembly OLPZ01 (sample SAMEA3136716, study PRJEB25190) | human gut metagenome
TAAAAATCAGCCCAAAAACATTAAACCATTCCATATTATCTACCATCACAAACTTCGATTTCATGATATCATTTCTAATACAAATTTTACCGCATTTTTCAGGTTCAGTCCATCTTTTAATCCCAGTCGGTAGAAAAACTCTTCTGTTTCTGCTCCACTGCTGAAAATTGCATTACAGTATTCCGTAATCACTTCTTCCTGTTCTGGGGATAACGTTTCCAGTAATTTCTGGTATTTCTTATCAATCTCACTTACCGCCTCTTTATCCTGATTTAACTTCCATTCCGAATACGCTTTTCCCGTATGCTCTGTAATTGTCAGATTTACAAATTCTTGCACTTTCTCTGACATGGTACTCTCAGCTTCCTGTTCGTCTTTCTTTTCCTCATTTGATTTCTCAAGTGTTGTATCATCAATATAACGAATGATTTCTCGAATATTTGACTTCATCGACTGCAAATATCCCTTGATCAACACTGCAAGTTTTCTTGCTTCAGACGCTTCTGTTTCAGGATTCGACAAATAAAACTCTTCCAATTCTTTCAGGAGATCTATCCCTGATTTCATCTGAAATTCTACATCCAGTAAATCGTCCATCACTTTATATAATTCTTCCATCATCTATTTTTGCCTTTCTATGTATAGCATACTCAAAAGTTTTCCACCATCATCCCAGGATAAAATCCTGTAATCCACATTTCACGACCTCAAGCACTGCAACTATCCCCATACCGATATGCGGAAGGAGTACAAACACTACTGTCGTAATTGAAAAAGCAAAACAGTCCAGATATATTGAAACATTCTATAGTACAGTCCGTATTCATAGTCATTGTGGATATTTGTCTCCAAATGAATATGAGGAACAATATCTGAAAAACTTGGAAACGGACGTAACAAACTTAGCGAGTTAACAATTACAAAAAATGGGAAATTGGTTACATTTAATTTGTACTTTTTCTTGACATAGGACCAGTTATGGCATAGACCAAAAAATCACTCGATAAAAAGGAGGGGATCCTGATGTTGATCCTCTATGCCATTTATGTTGTATATATCTGTATACGATAAATATGAAAATTGATTCACTGATGTGATAAAATTCTACCTTTATATTGGAAACAGGAAACAGAAAAATCGCTTGCCGGCAGATAAATTTCTGCCGGCAAGCGATTTTTATTTTTTCAATTAAAATCCTGTCAATCTGAAAAACATCAATTCATTTGCTGATCCGTCGTCTCGTTCCTGTGTCAGCATAATTAACAGAGAGCCGTCATCTAAAAGCTGCATATCTTCCAGCCATGGATAACTGACACCAAATATGTCCTCTGTAGAAATTGCACCTACGTGCGTTCCATCTTTTGCCCAAAATTGTATTTCACGCATATTTCCATCTGCAGCCACAAAACCATTTTCTGTTTCCGCCATGCCTGTAATGGAACCGAGCTTGTCCGGAGAACTGATATCTTCTCCACCTAATTTCAAAAGCTGATTGCCATCATAATCATAGACAACAATTTTTGTGCCTTCATCTTCCACAGCCATGGAGCCGGCAACCATAATATGACTATTCGTGATCTGTACGTCATCTATCATAGAAAACAGTCCCTTGCGTTCTTCATCTTTATTTAATCCGGTCAGTATCCACGGTTCTGCCGTCAGGTTACCGCCTTGATTCGCAATCTTCTGAGTATCACTGTTCACCCAGAAACTGATTCCCCATTCTCCGGATGGATGCATATTCAGATCTCCGTCTACTGTTGTCTGAAGTGCCTTTTCCCCATCTTTTACGCCAATTACATCTCCAATTCCAGGCGAAAGATATAACATTCCACTGCTGTCCCCAGACAAATATTCAAAATCATCGTCTAATTCCATCGAAGATACGAATTCAAGTCCACTTTCTGAATATTCATAAGTATCCAGTTTGTTCTCCAGCAAATGGAACACTTGATTGCCCTGTTTTACAAACTGATGATCCATAATCTGCATAACTCCCTGTGCTTCTTTAAATGGGATATATTTCGGAACGATTGTATAAGAACCTACCATCTGCTCTGCCAATACAGGTTCAACAGGCTCTCCCTCCCATGGCCATGGTGCGTCTTTATTTCCTTCATCCTCTAATTTCAGCACAATTCCTTCTAACAATTCTTTGTCAGAATCATCTATTTCCTGTCCTCTTACTCTGATATCATAGGATGTGCCAGACTGTTCATAACGATACATATACGTTTTTTCTATGGAATTACTTTCCGGCATTGCTGTATATTCTGCATTTCCTATTGTTACAGTGTCCATTTTTCCTTCAGCATATGCCTCTAAATCCACTCCAAAGGCAATTAAACTCTTTCGATATGTATATGAATCCTCCTTGGTCGCTTCTATAGAAATGACATTCTCGGATCCATCTACTGTATCTCCATCAAAAAATCTAACGTAAGAATATTCTTCATCTTTCTTCATATTCTCTTTATCGTAGTTCCATGCCTTCGGATAATACACTGTAAATAAACTTAATTTAAGACTTTCTCTGTCTTTAAATTCTGTTTCTTCCTGCTCTGCTTTTTCCGATTTTTTCTTCTCCGGATTCTTTTTTTGTCCACATGCCGCTATCATCATCATGCATATCATGATACACAGCACACACCATAGTTTCTTTTTCATGGCGTCTTCCCTCCTTTCATGATTTCCACATCCTTTTCAGTTATTCACTGTCACTTTTTACACAGTGGAATGTGTAGTAGTCATCATCATCACTGTAGTCTACTTTCAAAGTACCATCGTCATTTATCATCACTGTAAGAGATGGATTTTCTGATTCAATCGAACAATATCCCAGTGCAACTGACCATGGGAAAGTCCCAATCTCCTCCCCTTTATAAATAACTGTTACATTACGGTCACTTTTGAAATCAAGACGCAGTGCATCATTGATGTTGTTTACTCCTTCCATAGAAGTCTGAGGTCCGTCTCCTAAAAGTTCTTCCACGCTTTCTGCAGCCCACTCACCTATGACTGCATTTTCCTCCTCTGTCAGATAGAGTGCCGGATCCATTGCATCCGTTCCATCCTTTGCAAAAATCACCTTTACTCCCATCTCGAGCATATTATCAAAAGAAATAATATCTTTTCCGATGATTCCCTCCATCTCTTCTCCTTCGATGCTCAAGATAAACTGATCATCTTCAACAGACCATTTTCCATTCCCGGTAGTGTCTCCAACTGAAAAGGAAACTTTTCCGTTGTTTTTCACTTCAAATTCAAAAGCACCTCCGAAAGTTTCATCTATACTGACTGACATTCCCATCATCTGAGCGGACACCGCTACCCATTTCCCTTCATACGGGTTCTTCTCTCTTGTTTTTCCGGAGCCTCCACAACCAATCAGCGCTATCATACTGATAATAAGCACCAGTCCAAATAACAAATTCAACTTCTTTCTCATAATCTTCTCCCCTTTCAATTACTTCTTGTCTGCAAAAAAAGGAGTCAGCAATTCTGCTACCTTACTGATTGGCATTGTCTGCAAGATCACCTTTCCCGGTCCTTTCACAACGGTATTAAAAATGCCTTCTCCTCCAATCAGCATATTTTTTACTCCTTTTACAGCTACAACATCCATAGTGCAGGTTTCTTCCATTGCCGCTAAGTACCCCGTACTGATCAAAATTTCCTGTCCTGCACTCAAATCATACTCCACTGCATGTCCATCAATTTCTACAAACGCGGTTCCATTTCCGCTCAATCTCTGCATAATGAAACCTTCTCCTCCAAATATGCCTTTCCCTAATTTTTTCTGAAAATGCATGGACAGTTCTACACCTTCTTCTGAAGCAAGAAATGCACTCTTCTGCACGATCATGGAGTGACCGTTGCTAATCTCCAATGCTTTGATCGCTCCCGGAAAACTTGATGCAAATGCAATCATTCCGTCTGCACCTTCTGCGGTATATCTGTTTTGAAACGCAGAATCACCAGACATCAGTCTGCCGAACATTTTCTTCATTCCGCCTCCGGAAATCGTCTCCATTTTCATGTTCGGGCTCATCCAGCTCATACTTCCGCTTTCTGTGATCATAGATTCTCCTGCTGATAATTCACATACAACAACTGGTAAATTTCCTCCTAAAATCTCATATTTTTTCATAACAAAGTTCTCCTTTCTTTTTCATTTTTCTTTTTTGTTTTCATCCTACAACAGTACCTTTTTCATTAAGCTTTGTGGCACATTGCACACACATATCCAGATCATCACAGATTAAAAAGCAATGGTCACATACAAGACGCTTACATATCGGACAAATATTAAAGATCTCTTTCGCCTGATTCAATGCTTTTTGAAATGCTAAATTCTTTTCCCGTTCATAAAGTGTATCATAAATAATCTTCCGATTTTCATTTTCCGGTTTTTTCCCCGCTCTGGAAAAACGAATTGGTGTACTTTTCCATACTGTTTTACATTCCATGCAGCATAGTGAAAAGCAAAACTCATCCGGCGTAGAACAATCTATTAAATCCTTTTTCGTAATATATTCCACATTTTTAACCTCCTTGTTAACCTCTTTGCTCTATCACCATCCTATTCTCTGTTCTCCCTCCTTATCCATTGCCTTTATTTTTTTCTCTGATCGGGCGGCCACCATTTCGTAATAAAAGCGTAGCAGATACGGAAAGCAAATACTATGGTCGCCATTCGTATATTATGCTTATTTTTCAAAATACGAACGATTAGTATACTATATATAGTGTTTTATTCTTATCTCTCCACTATATATGCGCAATATCTTTTTGTGAAAATATAAAAGAGATCTATCGGCAAACAAAAAAAGACCCTAGCATCATTTCTGATGCTAAGATCTTGATTGGTCATCTTAACTTAATGACATTGCTGTAAAGACTCTTTTTCGTTTACTCAGTTCTGCTATATGTCAGCTTATCTAACTGATTACATTTTCGAAATAACTCAATATACAGCATTAGTTCCTCTCTGACAGTTATCCCCAGTTTTCGATTCATATTTGTATTATGCTTTCTCGCTGTTCCAATACTGATATAAAGCAATGAAGCAATCTCCTGTATCGTATATCCATCAACATAATACTGAAGAACCATCCTCTCTGACGGAGTCAGAGTTTCCACACGCAAAGCAAACGCCTTGAGCATTTCTTCTATATTCGGAGGAATGCCTCCATTTTCCAGTTTCTCCGTATTCCTTTTTTTCTGCATAAAATCAACCAGTGCATCCACTTCTGAAATGCCTGATAAGTTTTCGTCCGTCAGCGTATCCTCCTGCAGTGCTTTTAAACTCCGAAGAATCGGCTTCACAAAACGATGGGACATACCGACAGAAACAACCAATAATAAAATCAGGAACAACAACGTACCGATGATCCAGTCCCTTCGATTGTCCGCTGTTAATTTTTCATAATTCGCTTCTGATATTAATGTCAGTACCGCAAGCGGCATACCATTACAACTCTTCAATCCAAGCAGTTCATGCCTGCCTATATAATTCCCGAAAGCGGTAGAATATGTATTATAATATTTTCCTTTCTTCACTGTCATCGTTCCTGATGGTGAAAGATACGTTTCTTTTGTATCTCCAAACATCGCCTTATCCAGATAGATGTTTCCTTTTTTGTCCACAGGAGCCAGTACTGTCACTATATTCCCACAGGAACCTTCCACCATAGGATAAGACAGCCTGAAATACAGATTACTCATCTCCATACCGCACAAACCGCGTACTTTTCCGGTACTGTCTAAAACCGGGACATATAAAAGCTGCACATCCTCCCATGTATCACTCAGCTCCAGCCGGTCTGTCCACAGGCAGCTCTCTACCAGCCGGTTTCCATCAAACTGCATAATCTGTTCATACCCCGACAATGCGGACGTATCAAATTCTAAATTCCAACGGTTATGGAGCTGTACCTGCTCTGCTCTTGCAATATCAGCATTTCCCCTGAAAAAAACTACGTGCTGTTTGCTTGTATTTACTGCCTTTAAATCAGACAGGCGCAGGTAGATTCCCATGCGTGATGTATCTGCATATTCCGTCTTCGTATTTACCGTTGCATCCAATACAACAAAAACTCCACTGCAATATTTCACATCCAATGCAGATTTTAAGGAGGGATACAGCGCAGCCTCTAAATCCATGATCAGCTGAGGATTATCATTCAAATTTGAAAATGTCTTTCCATTGGCTGTCAGGCATTGGTTCAATTCTTTTGTAATATCTTCCGATAAAGAAATACTTCTCGCCATCATAATATCAGTCTGCTCTGTCATAGTTGACAACGTATTTTTCTGCTGGGCAGACAACATTTCCCGTACTTTAAAATCCATTCCCGGAAGGACTCCCAAAATACTGAGTAATAGAACTGTCACTAAAAAAAGTGTTAAAATCACCACGCACCAATAAACAATCAGTCTTTGCTGCATACGGATGCTTTGTCTCTTTATTCCTTTTATAATCTTCCAAAAATTTATTTTCTTTTCTCCCATATGTCAGCCACCTCTTTTTGCCGATCCGGCAGACATTATTGTGTGTATGCTGCTTTGAAATCCTCTAATGTCTCTGAAACAAGTTTATCCATATCTTCCGGATGTTCCTGCCACTCCAACCGCTTTACTGACAGGGTTTGCCTGATAAGTTCTTCAAACTTTGTTTCCAGATCCAGATAGGAATCCAATTTCGGAGCAGTATAAAATGTATAGTTCTCCTGCGTCTTTAAAAAAGCCTGATACAGGGATACATACATCGGATCACTTAACTTCTCGATCGCCTCCGGAAGGTAAACATCGAAAGCTTCCTGCTTTACCGGCATATATCCAAGACTGGTCACAAATTCCACATTCTTTTGGGCCTCCGTCAGCCATTTAAGAAACGTAATACAGGCTTTTTCTTTTTCCGGTGTAGATTTTACCGTACAAATACCGGCCCCCCGCTGCATGACCATCGTTTCTCCCCTGGCAAATACGGGACATGGCATGGAAACAATCTCTACTTTTTCCGATGTATTATCCGCATACGTAACTTCGTCTGAATAATACAATACGCTGGCTGACGAAGCCACCGATACAATCGAATCTCCCGTTCGCAAAGGTTCCGTTGCATAACCGCTGCGAAGCCATACTCCTCCGGACAGTGCCGCTTTTGCATAAGGTTCCCATACTGTTTGAAATTCCGGTCCGAAAGCCAGATTTTCTCCCTTAAAGAAATTTTCACCCAAAGATTCTACACCTACCTGAAAATAGTTAAAATGATAATCATGAACGAAAAAATTCTTTCCATCATCAGGAATGTCCGGCGTCTGGTTATCTGTCCATGCAGCATATTGTTCTGCCATTGCGAAGAGTCCTTCCCATGTTTTTAAATCTTCCATCTTCGCTCCTGTTTCTTTCGCGAAACGATCAAATGCTGTTTTATTGATAAACATAACTTCCGTTGATTTTGCTACCGGCAAAATGGAAAGTCTTTCATGAATGACACCTTCTTCCAAAAAAGCCGGAATAAATTCGTTCAGTTCTTCTTCTGTAAAATAATCATAATAATCTACAAGTTCCGTATCATCCGGCATCGCCAGAACTGTTTTAGGATAGGAAACAAACATATCCGGCAGTTTAGAGGCTCCCGGATCTCCAAATGCGGATGCCAGTACATTTTCATGTATCGTATTCGTATTTGTAACACTGCCAACCTGTACTCGGATATCTTCCTCTTTTCCAATCGTTTCATTAAATTCATCAATCAGATCGTTTAATGGCGATTCTGTCTGTCCGCCATATACATGCCACAATGTAACGGTTACCGGATCTTCTTTTTTCTTCTGCCCACACCCTGTAAAAACTATAACCGCAATCATTACCAAGAACAGGCAGCTTCTTCTCATAATATATCTCATATTATTTATCTCCTTTCCAGACAGTGTCTTATAAACAATCTGACATCTCAACGAAGAAAAGAACCATCGGATTGAGACACTTTCACATAGTATATGATATCGGTTTTCAGAGTCTTAAGCACTCCCCATATGGGTAGTAAAATGCTATTTTTAAAATCCATTTATAATCAGATTTTTCTTTGTAACAGCTACCGCCAATTTCGTTTTGGAATCAAAATTCGTTTTCTGCAACATATTTTTGATATGCCATTTTACAGTTTCCGGTGATATACACAAGCTCTCTGCAATTTTTTTATAGGATTCTCCTTCCACCACTAATCGCAGAACTGCTAATTCTCCAGGTGTAAAATCACAGCTTTTCGCCGTTCCGATCATCACAACCGGCGGAGCATCCGGATACACGTTCTCCCCTTTCATCGTACGATCCATAACCTCCAACAGTTCTTCTTTACCGGCATCTTTATACCAAAAACTTTCTACTCCTGCTTTGCGCGCCCTGTCAATAAAACTGCACTCTACTAAAGAAGTCACGATAATTACTTTTATCTGGGGCATTGTCTTTTTAATCTTCTCCGCTGCCACAAGACCACTCTCATCATTCTCCGTACAGACATCCATCAAGACAAGTTCACACCTGCTCTGTCTGCATACGGTTTCTGCCATAGCTGCGTTTGTGATAGAAGCCGCCAGACAATATCTCCCACTGGACTGAATATAATTTTCCATATCTTCCCGAGCCATGCGCTGGTCTTCCACGATTAGTACCCGTATCATCTCCGCACCTCCTTTGGTATCTTAACGATTATTGAAAATTTTGACTCCGCACAAATTCTCAATGTACCTCCACATTGCTCCACCCTTTTTCGTATACCGGATAATCCTCCTCCTTCTTTGACATCCTTCTCCGTTGTTTGTCCATTATCTGTAATCACCATAATCCATTCTTGTTCCCCACTACTGCATTTTACATACAGTTCGCTTGCCCCTGCATGGCGGACACAGTTGGAAAGTGCCTCTAAAAGTATTATATCCATCAGTTCGAAAATATGAGATTCCCAGACTTGTTCTCCTGTATAAATGATTTTCACACCCAAAATCTCCGCTCTTTCCTGCACCTGCCTGTGCAGTTGTTCGCCTTTCACAGACTCGTTATCTTTATTCAGCAAGTCTAATGTCTGCTTCCATTGCGAAAGGAAAACATCCCGGTCTGCTTCCGATTCGCGCAGCAACATCCGCTGTGCCGCCAGGACGCTATATCCCAGATTATCATGCACTCTCATTTTCATAGATAACATTTCTTCTTCTCTGGTCAGCGTTATTACATTCTTAGAAAGTTCTTTCATAGCCACAGACATTTCCTGAAGTTTCTGATTTTCTTCCTTCAACAACACTTTGTTCCGATATAATTCCGACACTTCAGAAGCAAGAACTTGAAAAAAATGATCTCCGGCTGTCGTAATAATCTCTTTCTCTGAAAATTTCCACACACTTCCATCCGCAAAGCAGTATACTTTCAAATCAACATCATAAAATACATTCTCTTTCAGAGGATGTCCCAGTGCTTCCTCCAGTTCTGTAATATTCTGTATATCTCTTCCCGCCAGATTCTGGCAAATTTGATACATTTTTCGATTCATCAGTTTAGGCATTCCGTTCCCATCAAAAAAAACAATTCCACTCGGCAAATTGTCCAGACTTTCCTGAACTGCATTTTCCCTCAGGCAGCTCTTGCGGTACTTATAAATTCCAAAAATCTTCAATCCCACATATAAAAAAACACCAATTCCTATAACAATTAAAATCACATACGGTATTTTAAATAATATCATGGAATCTTCTTCGTAAAACGCCCGTTGCCACACACACAAGACAGCTGTTATAAGGAAAATAACTATAAGCAATACACTGTCCGACAGCAACATCTTTCTTCCTCTTTTTCCTGTTCCTTCATAAATAACCAGAATCATACACAGCAAAGTCAAAAAAATAAAAAAACAAACAATCGTAATCTGATACTCCGGTGAACAGTTTTCAAATGTTTTTATCATTTGCCGCTACCTCCTCCCAGAATCAGAGAAAGCAGCCATGATCCGTCAAAATCCTGCTCCGCATAAGCTCCATATCGTCTTGCAATTTCCTGCAGATCTGTTTTGCATTCCACACTCATAGACATGATGATCCGCGCCTCTCTGCGTTTCAGATTTACATTAAATGCCGACAGATCTTCCAAAGATTCCTCTATGACTGCTTCAAAAAAATCATAAATCTGCATAGCATCTTCACTTCGTATTTCTTCTAACGCGGTGGAAAAACCTGCCTCAACATGATTCCATTCCAGATTCTTTATCGTTTCCCTGAAACATAACTCCAACTCTCTTATCGGAAATTTTACTGTCTGCTCCGCAATAAAAATAAGATTACTACGCCTTTTTATATAGGCTCCGATCACAACTATCTTCCCTAATATTTTTTCCCTTTTGTTCTCATCTTCTTCCATAGAATATGCTTCAATGAATTCCGTCAAAAGTTTACTCTGCCTTGCCGTCTGTTTCTGTATTTTATCATACAGCTGATTCTTCACAGAAAGTTTTTCTACTTCTCTTTTTGTTCTCAGATTTTCTTCCTCAATCAAATTCGCATCTTTTAATTCTTCCTTCCGATCTTCAAGCTCTCTTACGATTTCCTGTAATTCTGACAGGTTTTCCTTCCACAACACATAGCCTCCCAAAATTGGTTTTCCCGACAGCCTGATCCCATTTTCTAACATGATCGGACATTGAACTACCTGCCTTACGATTTCCGGTGCAATACATTCCGAATCCTGAGATTGATAAATGCATTTTCCACTCTGATCTGTAATCTGTGCTGAAATTGTAGATGCTGCAAATAATTGTGCGTATCCTGTATTGGAAGGGATCAATCCGCACTGGATGCAGCTTTCAATGATCAAAGCAAACAGAAGGCATAATGCAGCTGTCATATCGCTTGAAAATATTTTCCAGAAGGGCAGATTCAGATAATAGGCGATGCCATAGACAACCGACAGACCATAAGCGCCAAAAGGCATCCAAAGCATTTTCCTGTTTTTAATTTTTCTACACCTTAATAGAATAATCAAGAGTGCTGCCAGCAGACATCCAAGATCCCAGGCGACTATAGCATAATACATTGCTCCATATCCATAGACTCCTACTTCATAGGAAGCTGCTTCCCCCAGTCTTCCCTCCGGGAAAGTAAAAACTAACTGGTGCAGATCATTCGTTAATACAATCCCTATCAGAAACAATGCCGGAAAAAACAGCAGACACCGTCTTTCCGGTAATTTATAATTTTCCGGCTGCCGTATATAAAATGCCAGATAAAGACTGACCGTAGGGAGTAACAGCATAGGAATATAATAAAGATACCAGGCGTAGCGCAGTGCTGTCGGCATCTCATACGGTATTTCAAATTTACACATACGAACGAGCATCCAAAAAACCATCATCACTGCAATCATTATTAAACAACGACGGGGTTCCTTTTGGATAATTCTCTTTTGAAAAGAAATCGCCCATACCAGATAAAGTCCTATATAAATAAAAGGCCTTAAAAGGTGACAAATAGATTGCAGATAAGGATTGGTAAAAGACACATAATGAAGCAGAACTGCCACACCTACGCATAGTACTACACTTCCGACGTATACTGTAAATTTCTTTTTCTCTGACACTGTGCGTACTCCTTCCTGTTACATTTTGCACTATATCTTGTTTGCAGTATATCATAATCTACATTCCAAATTATATCTTTTATTTTTGGTGTATGTACAAAACTCGACTTTGCCATTGCAGCTATATCTCCAACTCCATTTTTTAATGCAATGCTTTGGTCGGACAGACCTTCGTACATTCATAACAGAGTATGCACTCCGTTCCTCTCTTTCGTTTGCGGGATTCCTTATTGACCTCCACATTCATTGGGCAGACACGCAGACATTTTCCACAATGAACACATTTGCTTTCATCGCAGTGAACAAGCAGGATTGAAAAACAGTGGACCGAATATCTTCGCGACTGCGTAGTGGATTGTTGCCGTCTTAAAAACACCAAGAAAATGTCGGGTATAGCGTTTTCCTGCAGTAAAAAGTGCTGTTCCCAACGCAAGGCATCCTCCAATGTAGCTGAAATTCAACAGATAAAACAAGTTTCCTTTAGCCTTCCACAACGTGATTGCCACTGTCTCAAATAACAAAAATAATAGAAGTGACGCTATATATTTGCGAAGCACATTATTCTTTCTCATCATTATCCTCTTGCTCCTCTGATTTCTTATTTTTTCTCAGCACATCAATTTCAGGACCGATGCTAACCCCCATCATAACCCCCAGACACATTCCAAGACCAATATCATCTATTAGAAACCCAATAACTATACCTAAGCTTAGTCCGATAGCAATCCAGTAAAATATCATGTTCTTTTGCAGTAAGAGGTAAAATCTTATCTTCCCATATATCCTGTGCATTAGCTAAATCAATTTTACAATCACGCAATTCTATAAGTGGGCTATCTTCCTTATAACATCTGCGTAATACAGCATTTAGGCGAAATATAAGTTCTTTTGGCATAAAGGGTTTTGTTATATAATCGTCAGCTCCTAGCCCAAAACCAGAATATTTATCTTGTATATCATCTTTTGCAGTCAAAAATATTACTGGAATATTAGTGAAACTTCTTAGTGCGTCCATAAGCTCAAAACCGTTTCCGTCTGGAAGCATAACATCTAATATGGCTATATCTGGTTTTTCCTGTTGGCAGATTTCCAAAGCTGATTTTACACAATCAGCGGTAATAATATTAAAAAAGTTTTCATCTTCTAATATGGTAATGAGCATACTTCTTAAACTTTCTTCATCATCAACTATCAATACTTTTTTTGATTTTAAGTATGTATCTTTCATTTGCTTGTCACACCCTCTTTATTTTTCTTTATCCTATTATAACATTCTGAAAAAAGTTAAACAGTCATTTTCTCATTTGTAAGGTAAATGTAAGGTAGAGAGAATGTGGCTGTAATGTAGGTGTTTTATATTGTGAGTATGAAGAAAGGAGCAACAATTATGAAAAACATGATTGAAACTAAAAATTTAACAAAAACATACAAAGCGTTTACCGCCGTAGACCATGTGTCTTTACACATTAAGAAAGGTAGTATTTACGGATTTCTCGGTCCAAATGGTGCCGGAAAATCTACAACTATGAAAATGCTTTTGGGATTAACTGTACCTACCGATGGAGAGTTCCAAATAGATAACTTGACTTTTCCGAATAATCGTGTTCAAATTTTGAAAAAAATCGGTTCTTTTATTGAATCCCCGTCATTTTATCCAAATTTAACAGGTAGAGAAAACCTTGATATTATTCGTAGAATTTTAGGACTTCCAGCGACTAGCGTTGATGAAGCATTAGAATTAGTAGGATTATCTGAATTTGGTAATCGCTTGGCGAAAAAATATTCTTTAGGAATGAAACAACGTTTAGGACTTGCTTCTGCTTTGCTTGGCGAACCACCAGTTTTAATTTTAGATGAACCAACAAACGGCTTAGACCCAGCAGGTATCCATGAAATTCGCAACCTAATTAAATCACTTCCAAAAAGATATGACTGTACGGTTCTAATTTCGTCACATATGCTGTCAGAAATTGAATTATTAGCAGACGATATTGGTATTTTAAATCATGGAAGATTATTATTTGAAGGAAGTCTTGATGATTTGAAATTGACGGCACATCAAGCTGGTTTTGAAAATGATAATTTAGAAGAAATGTTTTTATCCATGATTGATGAGGATAACGCCAACAGAAAGCAGAGGTTAAAATTATGAGAAATTTAACCGTAGAATTAAAAAAATGTAAACGTACTGGGATATTAGAAGTGTTACCGATTGTTGGACTTCTTGGTGCATTATATGCTTTTGCAAATTTTATAGTTCGCAAAGATGTTTTGTTAAACTTACCGCTTCCACCTATGGATGTTTTGCTGACACAGCTTTACGGAATGATTATGATTCTTAATATGTTTGGCATTATCGTAGCGACAACTTTAACATATAATATCGAATTTCAAGGAAATGCAATTAAAAAGATGTATATGCTTCCTTTCAAGACATCATCTATTTTCAAAAATAAATTTTATATATTGTTTGTTTTGCTTGCTGTTTGTATCGTCTTGCAGAACGGAGCTTTGTGTATTATTGGAAATATATTTTTGCCTAGTGGAACTTTTGAATTATTAACACTTGTTAAATATACAGGATATTGCTTTGTTTCAACTTTACCAGTATTAGCATTTATGCTCTTGGTATCATCACGATGTGAAAATATATGGTTTACATTAGGTATTGGCGTTGCAGGATTTTTTAGCGGTATGGCAATGTCGCTTTCAGATATGTCCCTATTTCTTATCAATCCATTTGTACTAATGATGAAACCTGCGGTGGCTTCTACGGCAAGTATTGATATGAATGTTTTAATTTTAGGGTTTGTTGAAACAATCATATTCTTCGTAATTGGCTGGTATCTTGGTAAAATAAAACATTATGAATAAAGGAGGAAATAGTATGTCAATCATTGAATTGATAAAAATAGAATTTATGAAAGTAAAAAGGTCTATGATTTTACCTTTGCTTTTAATTCCGCCTATCTTAGTTGTGATTTCTGGCGTATCTAGTATTAGTATGTATATGACGCCAGAATATACAGACGCTTGGTCGGCAATGTTCATTCAAAGTGCATTACTTTTTGGATATTATTTACTTCCATTCTCAATGGTAGTTGTTTGTGTTATGATTGCCAACAGAGAAATAAAGAATAATGGCATATTAAAAATGCTTGCTTTGCCCGTTAGTAAAGGAAAACTTGCATTGACAAAGTTCTTGGTATTATTGAGCTTTTTAGCAATTGAGTTACTTATATTTTTCAGTTCATTCATTATTGCAGGTGTTATCGCTACTAAAATAATGAATGTAACTGAAACTATTCCCGTTTTTTATTTACTAACATGGACAGTAAAATTATTTGTGACAATGGTTCCAGCTATTGCTTGTATGTGGACGATTACTGTACTATTTGAAAAACCACTATTGTCTATGGGATTAAATTTGCTCTTAATAATTCCGGGAGTTTTAATTGCTAATACACCTTTGTGGTTAATGTACCCTTATTGTTATAGCGGTTATGTCGTATCAGATGCATTACATACTGTAACAACGGCGGGAACAGGAGGTACAATATCACTATTTCCGTTTGTACCGTGTGCTGTAATCATATCAGCACTTGCACTATGTGTTTCTGTTAAATACTTTGGAAGAAAAGAAATGAGGTAATATAAAATGAAAAAAAGTAAATTAAGCGTTGTTGCATTGGTCATTTCGCTGTTACCATTTATCACATTATTGATTTCCCTTTTTTCAGAAAAAATTACAGGTGGGCTTCAAATGGGATTAACAGCATTAAATGTAATTTCAATATTATTGGGTTTAGGTCTTTCAATTTCAGTAGTAAAAAACCCAAAACGTAGAGATGTATTTTCAATTATTGCTTTATGTATTTGTGGCTTTTGGGGGCTACTTATGGTTGGTATTTTAATTTTGGGCTTAATACTCACTTTTATGTAAGAGGTGCTTATGAAAAATATATTGATTGTAGAAGATTCAGCTACTTATAGAGAATTATTATGTAAAGTTCTCAAAGGTAAAGGATATAAAGTAAAAGGTGTCGGCTCAGTAAAATCTGCTCTAGATGAAATAAAAAAGGATATTTATGATTTCATTTGTACTGATTATAATCTCCCAGACGATACAGGTACAGCATTACTTCAACATGAATTCACAAAAAATATACCCATCTGTATAATGACAACTTCTGTTGATAGACACATATTTAATATGGCAAAGTCATTAGGTGCTGTTGAGTGTTTTGATAAAGCAACATTTGATTTTGTGGATG
>OLPZ01001416.1_pt1 | contig 15877 bp, 16 predicted proteins | sample 1672711 | NCBI WGS metagenome assembly OLPZ01 (sample SAMEA3136716, study PRJEB25190) | human gut metagenome
AAAAAGGCTCCATAATCTCCATAGAGGATTTACCCACTACAGAAATTATAGAGCCCATTTGTGCTGCTGAGTTTGGTACATAACCTAATTCATCCATAGCCGCTCTTACTTTAGCTTTGGTTTCTTTTGATATGGACGGATTATTCTTTAAGGTCCTGTTTACTGTTGATGGGATGACACCAGCCCTCCTGGCAATATCTTTAATTGTAGCCATCATTTCCCTCTCATTCTCATAAATATTTCTTTATAGTCGTAAAATAAGGGAATAGAGATGAAAAAATGGCAAAAGGTATTACTTGGTAGTGCTGGACTTCTTGTGGCTGGTTCGCTTTTAGTAACGTGTGGCTCAAGCTCAAGCAAGAACTCAAGTTCGAATAGTAAGACCTTGAAACTTTGGGTTCCAACTGGTGCCAAGAAATCTTATTCAGATACAGTAGCATAATTTGAAAAGAAATCTGGCTACAAAGTTGACATGGTTGAAATGGCAGATTCAAACGCTCAAGAAAACTTGACTAAAGATGCTTCTACTGCTGCAGATGTCTTCTCACTTCCACATGACCAACTCGGTAAGTTGGTAGATGCTGGAGCTATCCAAGAAATTCCAGAGAAATAATCAAAAGAAATTGCTGAGCAAGATACTGAGCAAGCTGCTTTAGGTGCTCAATACAAAGGTAAAACTTACGCTTTCCCATATGGTATCGAAACACAAGCTACTTACTACAACAAGTCTAAGCTTAATGAAGAAGATGTTAAATCATATGAAACAATCACTTCTAAAGCTAAATTGGATGGCAACTTGAAAGAAGTTGATCCTTATGTAACTGCTCCTCTCTTCCTTTCAGTTGGCAACACACTCTTTGGTCCAAAGGGTGAAGATCCAAAAGGGACTAACTGGGGTAACGAGGCTGGTGTCAACGTTCTTAAATTCATCGCAGTTCAAAAAGACAGCAAAGGATTTGTAAATGTCGATTCAGCTAACATGATGGCTAAATTCAGAGATGGTTCAGTTGATGCATTCCAATCAGGACCATGGGACTACGCAGCTGCTGCTAAAGTTGTTGGTAAAGACAATCTTGGTATCGCTGTGTATACAACAATTAACATCGGTGGCCAAGATGTTCAACAAAAAGCCTTCTTGGGTGTAAAACTTTACGCAGTAAACCAAACACCATCTAATGGTAACGTTGAACGTATCGTTGCTTCTTACCAATTGGCACAAGCTTTGACAAGCAAAGACAGTCAATCTAACCAATTCACTAATCATGACCGTCACATCATCCCTGCTAATAAAGAAGTTCAAGCTTCTGAAGCAGTTCAAAATGATGCACTTGCACAAGCTGTAATTACTATGGGTTCATCTGAGAAATACACAACTGTTATGCCTAAACTTCGTCAAATGTCAGTCTTCTGGACTGAAAGTGCTCCTCTTATGAGTGACGCTTATAACGGTAAAATCAAGGAAAACCAATTCCTTACTAGATTACAACAATTTGATAAATCTTTGGCAGCAGCTAAATAAGAATCCTAACATTAAAAGGTAAAGAGGCAGTTAAAGTTTCTAACCTCTTTCTATTTTATTTGTAGACAAAATAGAAACCATCACTAATCACACATTTATCTGAGGAGATATCTATGTCACAAACAATCTACGACACAACTCCTATGCGTCAGGTCTTCAAAGAAGGTACATGGGATATTAAATTATCCTTTCTGGTAATGGGAATGGCAAACTTGGTCAACAAACAGTTTACCAAGGGATTGCTCTTCCTCCTTTCTGAGATTGCCTTTTTAGCGGCATTCGTTATCCAAATTATTCCTGCACTTCAAGGGATGATTAGCTTAGGAACTAAAGAACAGGGTGAAGCTGTTAAGGAAGTTAATGGTGTTAAACTTACTGTTCAGGTTGCTGGAGACAACTCTATGTTCTTGTTGATTTTTGGACTTGCGTCATTAATCTTCTGTGCTGTCTTCGTTTATATTTACTGGTGTAACCTTAAGAGTGCTCGACATCTCATGGCTCTTAAACAATCGGGTCATAAGGTGCCGAACTTTATCGAGGACTTCAAGACCTTGGCTGACGGTCGTTTTCATATGGGGCTTATGACTGTCCCTTTGATTGGGGTTTTGTTCTTCACAATCTTGCCTTTGATCTATGTGGTCTGTTTGGCCTTTACTAACTTTGACTACAATCACCCAGCCCCTAAATCACTCTTCGACTGGGTTGGCTTCACAACTTTTAGTCAAGTTTTAGAAGGTCGTATGGCTGGTACTTTCTTCCCACTTTTGACTTGGACCTTGATTTGGGCAGTTGCCGCAACAGCAACTACTTTCTTCTTCGGTATTGTCCTTGCCCTCTTGATTAATACTAAGGGGCTTAAATTCAAGAAAGTATGGCGTACTCTATTCGTTATCACTATCGCCGTTCCTCAATTTGTATCACTACTTTTGATGTGTAACTTTCTTAATGACGATGGCCCTTTGAATGGTTTGCTTCAAACCTTTCATATCACTAATGGACCTCTTCCATTCTTGACTGACCCATTGTGGGCTAAGTTCTCTATTATCTTTGTTAATATGTGGATTGGTATTCCATTTACAATGTTGGTCGCAACTGGTATCATCATGAACTTGCCAACTGAGCAAATTGAAGCAGCTGAAATTGATAGAGCAAGTAAATTCCAAATTTTCAAGAGTATCACTTTCCCACAAATTCTCTTGATTATGACTCCTTCTTTGATTCAACAATTCATCGAACTGATAGAGGAAAATAGGAGCAAGATCAATCATTATTTTCAAACTGTCTTTAGGACTTTTCTTAGACACAAGCAATATATCAAAAACGCACTAGAAACGGACTATTCAAACGCGAAACTTGAAGCGACTAATAAGTTGATCAAAGACATCAAACGTTTGGGCTTCGGTTTTAGAAACTTTATCAACTTTAAGAAGCGTGTCTTCATCACACTGAACATACATAAAAAAAAGGACCTATCCGGTCCTCTCTAGATGTTAGCTTTTCGTTACCCACTACAGTTGACAAAGAGCCCTGATTTTTTGTTATGATCGCAATACATTCTAACGTTTACCTCCTTACAGTTATTAAAGATATCTCTATCAAACTAGGATATAATATCCCTTGGCACCTCGGAACCGCTTACGAAGGGAGGTGAGATTGCCTATGATGGATTTACTATTCAAAACTATCATCGGCCCCATTGTGGTCAGTATTATCCTTCGTCTGGTAGACAAATGGCTAAACAGGGATAGATACTGCTTGCTAAAAAAACCCGAGCTTATCTGGAAGTTAGCCCGAGGTCTTTTCTTGCCTATAATGTAGACTTACTATTCAATACAAGTGTATTATGTCATAAAAGCTTAGAATTGTCAAGAAACTTGAAGATGTTCACTAAGTAGAGATCCTAGTCTTTAGTTTTGTCTTCTTCGTCTTTTTTATCATGATCAGTCTTATTTACGGCTGCTTTAAATTCGGCTAGCATTTTACCGATAGATTGACCGAGTTCTGGCAAGCGTTTAGGACCAAAGATGAGGAGGGCTCCTAGGACAATGATGATAAGTCCTGGAGCTCCGATATCACGTAGAATTCCCATGAGATTTCCTTTCTATTTATCTTTATATTTTCTTTGTTTACGTTTATAAATAAGCTTACTAAGAGTTACGCTAACTTCATAAAGCAAGATTAAAGGAGCAGTCATGGCCAAGTCGCTAATAAAGTCAGCTGGTGTCAGAATCACCGCCAAAACCAAGAGAACAAAGTAAGCATAGCGTCTATAGCGTGTCAAAAATACTGGTGTCAATATACCAATAGAGGTTAGGAAACTAACAACTACAGGAAATTCAAAGAGAACAGCCAAAGGCACTGTCGTATGCAGTAAGAAAGTAAGGTAGTTTTGTGCTGTAATTTGTGTATTAAAGAGTCCTTCACCTAGTTTCAAAAGCACTTCCAAGATAGATGGACTCACAAAATAATAGCCAAAGGCCAAACCCAAAACAAAACAGACAAAAGTTGCTGGAATATAGGCAAAGATAGCACGCGCTTCATTGTCCCTCAAACCTGGTTTCACAAACTGCCAAATCTGGTAGGTGGTAAAAGGCAAGGTGACCGTAAAAGCCATGAGACTGGCTAAGTTAATATAAATCCAGAGAATATCGTTAGGTCCTAGAACCAATAAGGGCTTTTCAAATCCTCTGGTCAGATAAGCATAGATCTCCCCAGCAAACAACAAGGTAATACAAAAAACTAGGAAAAAGCATAACACTACTGCAATGAATCGTCTCCGAAACTCCACTAGATGCTCAACAATGGTCATCTCATCTCTACCTCTTGCCATGCTGCTTCACCGTCACAAAGGCAATTATAACAATAAAGATAAGTTGTGGTATCAAGACTTCCCAGCTTGGATAGATTCCAGCCCAATCAATGGTTGGGAAACCACTAATCAAATGATTAGACATCATATTAGTCAACTGAAGGGCATGAATACTGACACCGAGCATCTTGAAGGCCAGAGCATAAATCAACCAAGTCAAAATAAAGAAGATGCGGTGCGGTTTAATATATTGACTAGCTTTAGTCATAGCTACAGCAATGATAACAAGAACTGCAATGGCTGAACCAATACCAATCAAAAAATTAGCTGTCGTGATACGTGGGATAATACCAACATAGAAAAGAATAGTCTCGGCACCTTCACGGAAGACAGCCAAGAAACTGAGAGCAAACATGGATACAAAACTTCCAGTGGCTGTCACTGTTTTCATCTGACGGTCCATAAAGTCATTCCACTGTTTGACTGAAGACTTGCTGTGGAGCCAGATACCGATAAGAATCATCATCGCAACTGCAAAGATACCAACGCAACCTTCAATAATTTCACGGTTAGCCCCTGAGGTCACAGCTGGAAAGACAACTTGTAAGATAACAGCGATTACTGCGCTGGCAAGAACACCAGCAACAGCTCCGCCATAAACCCATTTGAGTCCTTTACGCATCTTAGCTGCCTTAAGAGTTGTCACAAGGGCCATGACGATGAGGAGGGCTTCAATCCCTTCACGCAAGAGAATCAACATGGCATCAAAGGCATTATAAGAAGCACTGGTATCGATAGCAGATAGGTCTGTAATCAAGGCTTGCAGTTTGTCTCGATAAGCTTTTTCTTTTCCCTTTACCATGATAACAGGCGTTTCGCTCTCCACGCTCGCATAGAGGCTAGGGTTAGTCATGCTCACGTCATCTTCAATGGTTGGCCAGATAGTGATGAACTTCTTCATAGATGCCGCAGCCGTTTTTTCATCACCTGCTTGGAATTGACTTAGAGCCTTTTCCAAGAGCTTAATACCATCTTTTAGGGTTAAACTTGAGCTTGTACTATCAAGAGGAACACCCTTGATAAAGTCATCAATCCCACCCTTAAGATCATCATAGGACGACTGGATGCTGGTGAAATCAGTAGGCTCCGTCTCAATACTGCTTCGCAAAAGTGAAATAGCCGTCTCAATCTTGCCGTAGTAGGCAGTACTATGGTCACGGACAACAGCTTCATTTCGCGTCCAGGCATTATTCAATTCGCCGTAAGTTTTGCGGGTCTCAGCTAAGTCTTTAGCCGTAATGGCATCCTGTAAGTTCTTGAAATAAGGATTGAAGTGGGTCTCAAGTTTTTCCTTTTCGGCATCCAAGTCAACAGGATTTTGCTCTTTTTCAAATTTAAGGAGGGCTGACGAGATAGAGGTTAGGTCCTCTTCTGTCACGTCACCTTTAATATCAAGAGCCTTGCTAACTTTTTTACCAGCCTTGGAATCGTGATTTTCCTTTGTTTCGAAATCAGTCTTAATCTCAGCAACCAATTCCTTAGCTTTTGCTTGATCCTTGTTTTGAACAGCTGTTGTTGCATCTGTAATTTTGATATAGAGATCACTATAGGATTCAGCAGCTACTGGATAGGTCCAGAATAAAGCTAGAAGCCCAAGCAAAACGAGGAGTTTATTCAAAGAGTGCTTGACCAAGGTAGCCTCCTTTCTCCACGCCAGCAAAACAAGCAAAGAGCCCGCTTCCGATATGGGTGATATACTCATTCATCTTGTCTACAGCTCCAAGATTGGTCTGTATTTTGACAAAACGGTCTGGGTCCTTCTGGTAGGCAATGAATATCAAACCTGCATCAAACTGACCCGTTCTTTCATCAATGCCATCTGAATAGGAATAGGAACGACGTAAGATAGGAAGATTTACTTCTTTGGCCAAACGCACATGGGAATCTACAGGAAGTTTAGATAAATCTACTTCATCAAACTCATCTTTCTTGCCAAAAGGAGCGCCTGATTCCTTGTAACGACCAAAGGTATTTTCCTGTTCCTGTAAACTGGTACGATCCCAAGTTTCCAAGTGCATCTGGACCAGGCGAAGAGCCATATAAGAACCACCCTTCATCCAATCCTTACTATCAGCCCAGACAACCTTGTCGAATTCCTTTTCCTTCGTTACATTAGCAGTTCCGTCCTTGAAACCAAAGAGATTGCGAGGCGTTTCCTTACGGTCACCAATAGCTGCAAAACCTGACTTGCTCCACTTCATAGTGATTTTATTACGACCTTTGCGAATCAGATTGCGGACAGCATGGAAGGCTACTTGTTCATCATCTGCACAGGCTTGAATGACGATATCTCCACCCGTATACTTGTCCTGCAACTGCTCCTTTGGAAATGGAGGTAAATCACGGAAGAGCTTAGGACGCTTGGATTCTAGGCCAAGCTTTTTAAGAAAATCAGCCGAAACTCCAAAAGTCAGGCTAAGGCGATAGGGATTGAGTCCCACGGTTTCGCCTGTATCCATAGGAGGCAAGAGGGCATTAGAACCGTCTTTTTTGACTAACTCTCCTTCGACCAATTTACTACTATAATCGGTCCAGTCTTTAAAAAGCTGGATGACTTCTTTTTTATCGGTTGTATGAAGATCTAGCACCACCAAGTAGCAAGCCTTCTGCATGGGAGTCGTAATCCCAGCCTGGTGCTTACCAAAAAAGCTAATATCTTCATCCCCATCTAGGGCTTTTTTACTTGAACGATCCTGATTAGCAAAAAAAGCAGATGCACCAGAAAGACCAAGTGCAAGCCCAGCCCCTCCAATACCTGATTTTTTAAGAAATTCACGACGGTCCATTTTTTGGTCTAAAAATTTTTCATCAGTCATTTTTCTTATTTCCCATCTAGGATAACACCAATTTGTGATAATGGTTCACCAAGTTTAGTTACAGCTTCGGCCAATTCCTTAGTATCTGCCTCACTCAAATCTGTATAAGACTTATAGTTTTTCTCATCAATCATGTGTTTGTCCAAAAGACCGTTGATATTCTTGAATTCTGTTTCCAAAGTCTTAACAAGCTTAGCATCTTTCTTCTGGATCAATGGCTTGAAGAGTTCAAAGATTTTTTCTGCCCCTTCAATATTGGCACGGAAGTCGTAGAGGTCAGTGTGTGAGAAGACTTCTTCTTCACCTGTAATCTTTTGAGTGGCCACTTCGTTAAGAAGGTCTACTGCTCCTGTCAACATGATATCTGGAGTGACTTTAACAGTTGCGATTTTAGCCTTGAGTTCTTTAATATCGTTAACCAATTGATCTGCATAGGCATAGGCAGTTGTACCCTCTGTCGTGTTGTCTTGCCACATGATGCGTTCAATACGGTGGAACCCTAACCAGCCGTCTTCTGATTTATTTTCGTCCATGTAATCAACCAAACGGTAGTCGATTTTCACGTCAGACTCACCAAAGCTTTCTGCAATTGGCTCTGAACGTTCGTAAGCCATACGAATCAATGGGTATTGCTTCTTGGCTTCTTCAAGATTTCCTGACTTGAGGGTCTCACTGAATCCTTCGGTATCTTTCAAAAGCTGATCGATTTCGCCTTCCACGAAAGTTTTGTAATCACTTGTGGCCTGCTTCAATAGCTTTTGCTCACTAGCTGTGAGTTTTGAGCTAGTTGAGCTTGAATGACTTGAATTGCCAGATTTGGCACAAGCCGTCAATAAAAGTCCTGATGCTAAAAGAATAACACCAAGTTTGCTAAGTTTTTTCATGAATGTCTCCTATTTTCAAGATAGTGTTCGACATTTGTCGTTATATATGTGAATCGTCGTTTTATCATTAATAATGAACGAACGATGGTAAGTCAATTATGATCTCTCGTATGTAAGAGAACATAATCTAAAATAACAGCAGAAACCATCGCTGTCAACGGTTTTAGGCTATTTAAGAACTATTCTAAAGAGCAGATAAAAATGATTCTAAATAAAAGAAAAACAACAGGAAATAACCTGTTGCTACTTATTATTTCGTACGACGTTTTCTAAGGAAGCCTAGGCTAAGAATGCTTAGAAGACCTGCCAAAAAGAGTCCACGATTTGTCTTTTCACCAGTAGATGGCAGTTGCTTATCAGTTTGATGACTAGCTTCAGTTTTAGCCTAACCATTGTCACGATTAACAAGTTCAGCATCTCCAACAAGGTCCTCTTTACCTGAAGCCTTGGCAGTTGTTTTAGTTGCCTCAGTATCTTTTCCACCAAATGAATTGATCTTTTCTGAAGGCTGATCTACTGCCTCAGTTGGCGTCTGAGCATTAGTCAAACGAATAAATTTCGCTGTTAATGGGTCCAAGGTCAAGATGTGATTGTTGATTGCAACATCTGATAAGTCACTAATTCCAGATAGATTGACCTGATTTCCATCCGCCAAAACTATATAGGATAGACCATTTGTAATCTTGCTCAAATCAAACTGACGAGACTTGCTATCAGCATTGACATAGACAAGGTAATGGTCACCATTGAAAGCAACAGTTTAGTATCTCAATACCAAATCTTCTTGAGTGACATTGTTCGTACCTGAAACTGTCAATAGCGTCACACGTGCATCCACATCTGCTTTTGATTTAAAGTTGAAAGCATCTGTAGACTTACGTAGGGCGATTAAACCTTTGGCAAAGGCACGTGTTTTCGTATTTTCTGGGAATGACTTAGTATCAGTCGCCTTAGTACAGTCAAAATGGTTAACGGCGTCACTAAAATCATAAGAATCATGGATAAAGTACGGATAATCAAACGGATTTCCTTTTTCATCAACTAAAAGATGAGCCTTATTCGGCACCTTGTCCTCAGAAACCGGATAACGATAGGTAGGATCGCGGAACTGTTTCGTACGACCATATTCCTGACCAGAATGAATAAAGGGTGTTCCTTGAGCAGTCAAGACCATGAGGTTTTCTAGACGCAAGCGACGATGAATTACAGCATTATTCTCAGACTTGATTGGATCCTTCTTGATTGATTGGGCGATGATATCAAAAAGGGTCAAATTATCGTGAGCAGCAATATACTGGATAACGTCACCTGGGGAATCAGTCTCAAAGTTAGTTGGTTACGCCTTGATATTGTCAAAAACCTTATTAATATCACGTTTTCCACCTGCGATGAAGGCAGGTGTCGCCCTCATTTGGATAACCTGATTTGAGGATATTTCGAACATCATCTGAAAATACAGCTACGGTATCTGTATTCTTCATTCAAGACTGATCGGCAGGCTGAACAGGGCTATTTTCATCGCCAGCAAAGTCACCCAGCCCTCACCAAGCATAATGAGGTTTGGATTTAGAGCGCGTGCAGCAAGGTAAGCCTTCTCGATACTTTCAGCATCATGGTCACCCATCATATCAAAATGGAAACCATCAACCTTGTATTCCTTAGTAAAATAAGCAATCGAATCCACCAAGACACGACGACTCATATAGTGAGTCGTGCCTAGACGGACCACCTCCAAAACTCGAACGTGGTGTGCCATCAGCATCCATAAAGTGATAGTAATTTGGCTCAAGGTCTTCAAAAATAGCTGTCTTGGCTGTGTGATTGTAGACTACATCCAAGATAACATCCATACCGTGGGCATGAATAGCAGAAACTAAATTCTTGAATTCTTCGATACGTTTAGCTGGATCACTTGGCTTTTCAGAATACATACCCGTCAAAGAGAAATAGTTTTGTGGGTCATAACCCCAGTTATAGTTACTGTTACTTGATGCATGGGCATCCAAACGCTTCCCATTTTGCATTTCATTGACAAAATAGTATCTTAATACTGGCAAAAGCTGAATATGGGTTACGCCAAGGTCTTTAAGATAATCCAAACGCTCCGCAAAGGCTGCAAAAGTCCCAAACTGGTGTTTCAATTCAGCTGAAATAGCCTTATCAGAGGTAAAATCACGGACATTATCCTCATAAATGATGGCGTCTTCTCGAGATTTAAAGTTTGGAATCTTAGCGTAGTCAAGATCTTTTGGTCCATAATTAGCAAGATCTACAAAGGCAGCCTTGGCAATCTTGTGTTCAGGTCCCTGGCTGACATTGTCACTATTCCAAGCGGCCAAAGACTTCGCATACGGATCCAAAACGATTACAGACTGATCACCACGTTTGATGCGGTATTGATAGAAATAACCGGTTAAGTTTTCCAAACCAAAATCAGTCGCAAGCAAGTCAGCTTGCCAAGTACCTCGAAGTCCTTTGCTTAGAGTATGTTCAGCAAGCACCTTACCTTGATTATTCTTATCATAGACAATGATATCTACTTGATCAGCACTTGGTGACCAAAGGGTCACATGTGCCTTAGTACCATTCTCTTCTAGACGAGCACCCAATTCGCCATCGTAACTGTAGAGGGGCAACCTTCAATTGCCAACTATCAGATGTTTTAAAACTATCATTGCCCAAAGTGACCTTGTAAGGCAGATTTTTCGCAGCAAAATCACCAGTTAATGTAGCTTTTTTGAGCTTAGTATCCAACTCAAGCTGTTTAAGAATCACACTGTTACCATCCTTATATGTAACCTTGAGGTCTTTGAGAATGTCTTCAGATGAGACCTCGTCTAAGTTGGTGAAACTAAGTTCTATTTGGCTTGGACTAAGCTGCTGAGCCCCCAGTCAAACGCACATCCTTGACAAAGTAAGGGTTGGTGTAGACTGTCGGATCAGTATCTACATAAACGTGAGTCGTATAACTGCCGATAAGATTCTTATGATTAACAGTCGAAACATTGATTTCAGTGTGTGAGCCAGTAGGTGCTGTATTGTACCAAGAAAGGTTGCCTTAGTTGCTTTCTGACCATACAGCTACACGGATATTCTGAATCTGACGACCTTGTGGCGCTTGATCAACTACTACTGTAAAACTACCTGCTTCTGAATTAACATTAGTGATATAGGTTTGCGTTTTTGTCTTAGCATTACGGAATTCAACTGTTGTCGTTGTCCCTCCTACACCAACTCGTGACCCATCATTTAAAATGTAGTACAAATGAATATTGTACAAGCCTATTGAGTTTTTATGACTAGCAGCTTGAACATTTACCGTATAAGTGCCATTAGCTTGTCGTGTGGCTTCATACCAACGAATGTCATCTTGGCCATCTTTTTCAGACCAAATAGGTACTTGAACAGTACGAACACCTTTAGAACTATAGACATCACTGATAATGACATCAAAAGTACCAGTATCTTTATTGTTATTAACTACTGAAATGGTACCTACTGGTTTATTATGTTTTATATCTACAATAGTTTCAGTAACATAATGACGTTGGTTGGCATTATCTACGATGTAAACGTCAGCACGGTAATTTCCTAGAGAATTCTTATGCTCGCTAGTCTTAATAGTAACACGGTAGCAACCGTCAGATTGACGACTAGCCTTATGCCAAACGAGATCATCTTGTCTATTAACGAGACTCCATGAAGGAACTAAGACTTCCATAACCCCATTTGGTGCTACGATATTGCGGATAACAGCGTCAAAAGTGCCTAAATCAGCATTATTCTCAATAACGAGACTTGCACTAGGGCGAGTTTGAGTAACTTCTACCACTTTTTCAGTAATGTAGAAACGCTTATTAGAGTCATCTACGATGTAGGCATCAGCACGGTAATTTCCTAGAGAATTCTTATGATCTGTTGCTTTGATAGTCACTCGGTAAGAACCGTCGGCTTGACGAGTTGCCTTATGCCAGGTAAGGTCATCTTGACCGCCAGCTAAACTCCATGAAGGAACAAAAACCTCTTTCAAACCTGCAGGAGAAACAATATTACGAACAACGGCACCAAAAGTACCTGCTGCAGTATTGTTGTTTTCAATTGTAAGAACACCACTTGGTCGAGCATAATCAACAGCCACTACTTTTTCAGCAATATAATGGCGGTTATTAGAGTTATCCACGATATAAGCATCGGAACGGTAATTTCTTTTAATGCCCTTATGCTCACTTGCCTTAATGGTTACACGATAGCTGCCATCAGTTTGCTTGGAAGCCTTATGCCAAATAAGGTCGTCTTGACTATTTTCAAGACTCCATGTTGGCACCAAAACTTCCTTAACACCTAGTGGTGCTGTGATGTTAGTGATGACAGCATCAAAGGTACCATTCTTAGCATTATTATTTTAAATAGCAAAACTTACTTTAGATTTCAACTGCTCTGATGTCTTACCAATGAAGACTTGAGTAGTTGTTCCGCAAACACCTGTTAATTGACCATCTTTTTGAACATAATAAAGATGAACATTATATAGGCCTGTTGAGTTTTTATGAGCTGAAGCCTTAACGTTTACTGTGTAAGTTCCATTATTTTGACGGTTAGCCGTATACCAGATAATGTCATCTTGACCATTAATTTCTGACCAAATTGGAACAGAGACTGTTTCAACGCCATTTGGTGCTTTGACATTAGAGATGACAACATCAAAGCTACCAAGAGTTGGATTATTATTAATAATAGAAATGGTTCCACTCAAATTGCCTTGAGTGGCATCAACCTCAGCACTGGCATTTGCGGTGAAACGTTCTGTATAGTCCACGCTATGGTCAAAGACATGTTTACCTGGCAAGAGATTAGCCGTAGCTGAAAACTGCCATGCACCAGTTTTGGCATTAAAGCACAACATGTTTTTGGCACTTGTTGCTGTAAGAGTTGATGATGGGTACTGTGCAACCCAGAAATTCTCAATCCCAAATTGAGAGGTTGAGACAGGGCCGCGGTAGCCTAGATTGTTCTCATCCAACCAGCTGGCACTTGTTAGAACATCAAGTTGTTATATCCATGCTTACGCATTTCGTTAACCCAAGCTTGGGTGTTACGGTTGATATTATAAAGCATCTTAGAGTCTTCGAAATCATTAACCATAACAGTACTCTTTGGAAGGTTCAGTTTCTGTGCAGCTTGGATGTAGAAACGAGCTTCTGCACGTGCTTCTTCCTCAGTTGTGTATCGAGAAAAATGATAGGTTGATACTTGAAGACCAGTAATTTGAGCATTGCGAACTTGTGAGGGTGCTTTAGGGTTGTTGTACCAAGTGTCCTCAATCAACTTGACAACGACACCACCCACACCTTGGCATGCAAGAGCACGATAGTCATCTACACTGATTTCACCATTATGGCTGCTGACATCGATAAAAGTCTTTGGTTGCACCTTAAGTGTTTGCGAAGAAACATCTGTAGAATTCGTTAATTTAGCAGGTGTTGCTACAGTGCTGTTTGATGTTTCAGAATTTGTCGCACTTGTAGAAACTGTTGCGCTTTCTGAACTAACAACTGAAGATATTACTAAAGTTGATGCCGTTGCAGCCTCGGAACTCTGTGAAGCAGGAGACCGTAGATACCTCTGGAGAACTAGCTTTTTCCACTTTACTTGTAGCCGCAGGTGCTGAAACACTTGAGCTAGAAGTTGCCGGTAAAGCTGCTTCTCCACCAAAAATCTCAGCCCCTGTCGCAGGTTGACACTGATTTCCTTCAGTAACAGAAGGCGTTTGTGTCGCCATTTCGTCTGCTTGAGCAACCTGTGTTGTGACAGCCAAGAGAACAGCCGCACTATCATAGTAGATAAAATCTTTCGTTCGCATTTAACTTTCCTTTTGCATTTTTATAATGCTTTAACCATTCTACCATAGAAAAACTCTCATGGAAAAGTCATTATTAAAAATTTTCTAAATAATACAGAAACATTATAAAATTCTAAACGCTAGTAAAATTGCGATTTATCTTATTTGAAAACCCTTTAACTATCTATTCGTATTTAATACTAAAAATGAAAAGAATTTTACGAGATTTAGCTGAATAGAAAATGTGTGACAAAAGAAAAAATCCTCAAACATCTGTCCGAGAATTTAATTTATCTTATTTACGTTTTGGTGGGTTATGAACAGCTTCTCCAAGTACATCAGCAAAAGCCTCATACATATTTTCAGAGAAAGTTGGGTGACCATGGATAGATTGCAAGAGTTCATCTACAGTCAGTTCATTTTCCATAATAGTTGCTGCTTCGTTAATCAACTCAGCAGCAGCCGGACCAATAATGTGAACTCCAAGGATTTCATGGTATTTCGCATCCGCAACGACTTTAACAAAGCCATGAGCTTCATTTGAGGCGATAGCACGTCCATTCCCAGCAAAGCTTGATTTACCAATGAGAACATCACCATATTTAGCGCGTGCATCTTCTTCAGTTAGACCACACATTGCTACCTCTGGGTGGGTGTAAACTGCCGCTGGTGTATAATCAAAGTGTGCCTTACGGACATTACCATGCATAGCATTTTCGGCTGCTACTTCACCCATACGGTAAGCAGCGTGAGCAAGCATCTTAGTTCCGTTTACATCACCAGGGGCGTAAATACCAGGGATAGAAGTTTCTTGGTATTCATTTACTTTGATACGGCCACGGTCGAGCTCAAGGTTAAGATTTTCAAGACCGTTCAATTGTGGAACACGCCCGATTGATAGAAGGGCACGTTCAGCCACAATCTCTTCGCCATTATTGAGTTTAAGTGTTAATTGGTTATTGCCTTCAACAATTTCAGAAACACCAACAGATGTCATAATCTTCATACCCTTCTTAGAAAGGATTTTTTGAAGCTCAAGTGACACTTCTTTATCCATAGCAGGTATGATACGATCAGCCATCTCTACAACTGTTACGTCAACGCCGTATGAAGCATAAACAAGACCAAGCTCGATACCAACGACACCACCACCCATAACAGCAAGTGATTTAGGCAATTCACGCAAATCAAGAATATCATCTGATGTCATCACAAGTTGTGAATCGATTCCAGGGATATCAATACGTGATACTTTTGATCCAGTTGCAAGGATGATGTTACGTCCCTTGATTGTCTCTGAGCCAATAGTGACAGTCTTATCAGGGTTAACTTGACCAAGACCATTGAAAATAGTTACCTTATTAGCTTTCAAAAGACCTTGCACACCACCAGTAAGGGTCTTAACAACAGAGTTTTTAAAGTCAACCGTCTTATCCATATCGATGGTGTAGTTTGTTGATGCTAGGTTGATACCACGACCTGCTGCAATTTTAAGTCCATCAAGGATTTCTGCGTTTTTAAGGTAGGTCTTAGTTGGGATACATCCCTTATTCAAACATGTTCCACCAAATTCTGATTTTTCAACGATGGCAACCTTACCGCCAAGTTGTGCTCCACGGATGGCTGCATAGTAACCAGCTGGACCACCACCAACAACAACGATATCATATTCGTTATCAGCAAGGGCTGCTTTTTCTGCTGTCGCTGGAGATGGTTGAGATGGAGCTTTAGGAACTTCAAGCCCAGCCGCTTCCAATTGAGCAGTTGCTTCTGCAGCTGGTGCGCTTGTAGAATTATCAGCCACAACTTCTCCTTCAGCTCCGATATAACCAATCACCTCAGTAACTGGTACTATTTCACCAGCTTGACGGGTAATCTTCAAAAGAACACCTGAGTCTTCTGCTTCAAGTTCCATGTTTGTCTTATCTGACATGATTTCAAGAAGGATAT
>OLPZ01001417.1_pt1 | contig 15876 bp, 5 predicted proteins | sample 1672711 | NCBI WGS metagenome assembly OLPZ01 (sample SAMEA3136716, study PRJEB25190) | human gut metagenome
GCGGGCCGTGTTCCGCTATGCGGTTGTCAATTTGCGAAAGAAATTATGCGTCACCTGGGTATTTGCCATTCATTTGCAACAGTTCTTTAGGCTTTATTTACGCAGCTAGTTGGCTCGCGGCTCATTGACGGTGTTTTACCAACCAGATGGGTATCTTTTTGTTTGGCTGGTATGGTTTGTGCAATTATTAACCCCTCGTCAGTCCGCACCTAACATGTCAGCTTTCCACTTACTTTCCAGCTTTCCACCTTAGGTGGAAAGCTAAGTGGAAAGTTGGAAAGTTGGTGGGTAGCTGGGGCAGCAGCAGGCCAGGCGAACAAGAAAAAAGGGCGGCAACCGGGTAATTGCCGCCCCTTTCACGGGATTAGTTGGTCTCGGTCTCGTGGGGAATGCCCTTGGTGTTGATGCGCGCTAGCGTGTACGTCACGTAGTCGGAGTGCGAATAGCCATCAAGGTTGCTGACGTTAACCGGCGTGTCGTTGACACCGCCACCGAACATATGGGCCGTAAGCACCAAGCGGTAGTTGGCATAAGTTTGGTCCTTGCCCTCAACATCCGTGTTCACCTTAACGCGGAAGGCATGCTCAAAGGCAAGGCTGTTGCCGTCGCGCGTGGCGAACGCGCCGCCAGTCCCCTTGCTATCAGTAAATACGTAGTTCTTGCCATCGGCGCTCAAAGAGCCGTTAGCCAACTTATCGCTACCGAGCACCGTAATGTAGCTTGAGATGTTGTTGACCGCATCATAACGACCATCATCTTGGCGGCGCTTCTGCAAGCTCAGCGTGTACGTCACCGTGCTGGCATTGGAGATCATGGCCTCGGCGCCCGCGAGCTTGGACAAATCATACGTTCCCACCAGAGCGATTTCGCCGTCGGCGGACTTGAGGTCATCGATGTTGATGCCCAGCTGCGACTTCTTTGAAGCCTCGAACGCAATAGTCGAGGAGCCCACGTCCATGCGGTAGTATCCAGCCATGCCGTCGATGTATGCCGAGTTGCTACTGGTGCTGAGCGTTTCATCATTCGTAGAGAGGTACGCACGGTAGTTGGGCTTTGTGTACTTATCTGTGCCGCCATTCTGCGAAGCGATAATACCAGCCTGGCACGCAGGCTCCGTCATGGCGAGATTCGCCTCCATGGTGATGGTGAACTCGCTGCCATGGTTCTTAGCGATTTCGCGAATGCCGGAAAGATCAATTGCCCCAAGACCTGCGTCGGCCAGCGTCAATTTCATGTCCGTACCGTCCGCGGTCCATACACCCGTAGCGGCGCGATGATCTTCAGCGGTGGCCTCCCCCCATGTCCACTTCGTCTTACCGTTCACGGTTGAGGCATGCGGGACGTAGTACTTGCCCCCCACTGTCACGTAGAACGAATACGTACCCTGGGTTCCAGTCGGGTAGCCATGCGCACCCGCAGCACTGCCGTTCTTCCCGTAGTTCACGAGCGAAGAATCCAGCTGGTAGTACAGCGCGTCGGAGCTCGTGTATTGCTGGTTCGGGTCAAACTTCACGGTGTCGCTTACCTCCATGGTAAGCGGATAGGTGACATCGTGAAGCTCCATCTGTTTGATGCCGTCCTTGTTGTTATCGATAAGGCCGTGCGTGTAGTTGGATGTCACGCTATAGGTCGAGGCCGTATTCTGGTGCCCATCCTCGGCAGCCTTGTCGTCGGCTGCTATCTTGCCTCGCAGCAGGTAGTTGATGTGCTCGTTGAGGCTCGTGTCCACCGTAGTTGCGGTGTAGCCGTTGACACCCGCAGAGCCCGCCGGCGTGCGCACCACCAAGTAGAAGTCCTCACTCTTGGGCTCTTCCTCGGCAACGGAGAGGGTGTAGAACGTACCCATCGTGTCGGAAGATGTACGCGCGCGGTAGTACGCACCGCCGACCTTGGCGCCGGCCGCCTTCTCGAGCTCGACCTGGCTCTTGCCTTCGACCTCGGCATCGGTGAGCTTGACCCAGGCGCCGTCCTTGTCCACCTTGGTCTCCACGCCCACAGTTTCACTCAGCCACGGCTCGACGTAGGCGCCATCCGCGTCCACAAACTCGGTGAGCTTGACTGACGTCGCACCGCCCGTGCCCACCGTGTAGTGATATTCGCGGCTGTTATTGGCCGTGTCCACGAGCGTGAGCTGCGTACCCTCGGGCAGCGTGGCACCGAAGGTGATGCTCTTGTTGAGCGGGCCCATGGAGCCGCCGGCTTCGAGCAGCGTGTTCCAGCCGTATTCGACCGCCTCGCCCCGAGCGCTGCCATAGGTCCAGGTAAGGTAGCCGGTCATGGTGTCGCCGCTGCTCACAAGCACGTGCTTGTCGTATTTTGTCGCATAGTCGGCAGCCTTGAAGTTCGCACCTTCGGAGTAGGTGGCGGTAAAGTCGATCTCGAGCATGCGCTTAACGATGATGGGCACCTGCACGCGGTAGCTCTGGCCGGCCTCGCTAAAAGTGACCGTGAGCAGCGTGAAGCGGCCCCGCTCGTTGTCCCAGTCGGTACTCGCGCGGAATACCATGGAGCTCGTGCCGTTGTTGAGCACCTTGAGCGTGGGCGTTTGCGAGGCGGTTGCGTCCTTGACGAAGGCGCCGTTATCGGCAAGCGAGAAGACCTCAGCGGTGGCGGTCACGTGCTTGGCGCTGCCGTTGAGGCGGCGGGCATCGGAAAAGCCGCCGTTAGTCACGATGTTCAGATACTTCTCGACCGTCGTCGTGTCGTTGCCGGGAATCATGAGTACAGGGAAGTCGGTTGCAACCTTCTTGCCCGAAGTAACGTTGTTGGTGTTGAAAGTGCTCTTTGAGTTGTCCGCACTGTAGGTTTTCTTGTTTTGGTACGTGCCGTCATCATTGATGCCGCTGATGTTGGTATAGGTATAGCGGCCGGGAACGCTTTCGCCCGCTTGGCTTTGGATGGTCGTCGCGGTGTCAATGGCGGCGCCGTCGCCAAACAGACAGCGATCGGTGGTGTCGTCGTTGGAGGCACGCACCGCCAGCGTGCTCACGGGGCTCGTGGTCACGTATGGGCTTGCCGCCGTGGTAGCGGTATCGTCCGCACCGTAGAGCGTGGTGTCCTTGCCGGGTACGTCGAGCCTGTCGTTGTAGTCTCCGAACGCGATGTAGGTTTTCTTGTTAACGGCGGCCGTATTGGTCGTGTAAACCATCGGCGGCAGGTCACTCGTGGTCTTGCCGTCGCCAGGCTTAACGTTCACGCCCGCTGCGGAGAGGCTGTACTTATTATCTCCTGTGTCAACCTCACCCAAGAGCACGCCCTGCTTAGAGCCGGATTTGTAGGTGTTGCTGTCCATGAGCACGTTTACCAGATGGAACTGGCCGCGCCCGTCGCCCATAATGCCGCCGTTGGACCTTTCGCTAAACGTGGTGTTGGATACCTTTGTGTTGGTGACGTCGATGACGACGGATCCGCTGTTACTCGCGTTATTCGCGCCCAGCAGACCGCCGCTCCAGTTACCCTTAATCGTAGCGTTCTCGATCGCGATGTTGTTGCAGGCTATATTCACATTGCTGAAGAAGTAGCCGATAAGCCCTCCCGAGCATTTACCGGTGCCGGCGATGCTGACATTCTTGACATTGCAGTCGTCGAACCAGTACTTGTTGAGGCTACCGCTACTCGTAACCTCACCAATCAGGCCGCCCGCATTGTAGATGCTATTGTTCGTTCCGGTCTCATCGCCGATGACGGCGTTCTCGGTGCCGACTCTGCCATCAATGCGCACGTTGCTCATAGAAATAACGCCGCCACGGGCGCGTCCGACCACGCCACCGGCGCCCATATGGTCATCGGAGTTCGACCCGGTGGCTAGCACGTTTACCCCAGAGATGACTGCCGTGCTCGACGGGACTACCTCGGTGGTGCCGATTTTGGTGTTGACCGAGATATCGCTTCTTTCGACATAGCCGAGCACGCCGCCCACGTAGGGCACTGTCCCTGTGGCAGTTATGGTCGAGTTTTTGCCAACGGTCCTTTCACTCACCCCTGTGCCTGCGGTTGTCCACACGCCGCACGCCGAGGCAACCGTACCCACGTAGCCGCCAACGTTCTTCTCGCCCGTGACGTTAAGGTCGGTATATGAGCAGTCATAGAGATACGCGGTCGCTCGTGCGTCGCTGAACGCAACCATATAGGTTCTGTCCTTGCTTAAACTTCGGCTGGCGCGGCCCGAGCTGCCAAGAAGCCCTCCCACGCTCTTTGCGCCCGACACGGTGCAGTTATTCATCTGCACGTTGCGGTAGACGCCGCACGTGTTGCCATCGTAGTTAGCCGTTGCGCCCGCCAAAAGACCGGTGCCGATAAGGTCGTTCGATGCCGTTCCCGTTGTGGCGCCGCCGTTGGCGGCGATATAGGTGAGCGCTACATTGCAGCTGCTAAAGGTAAGGTCTTTGACCTGAGCTCCACCGTTCGCGGTGACGCTCTGCCCCACATTGGTGGAGGTGAACATCACGGTGCTGAACAGGCCGCCTACGCCCGAGACCTTATAGTCGTCGTCGGCGTATTCGACGGCGCCGTAGGCAACGTCTTTGGTGCCCACCGTGATGGTGGCTCCGTTGCCGTCGATCGTGGCCACGTGCGGCGTGATGCGGTCGCGATCGGTGGTCGTCTCGTTCGAGTTGCAGGCATTGGAATAGTAGCGGCCGTTGAGACCCACATATCCTGTGCCGTAGCCGGTCATATCGTAGGTGGTGCCCTGCTTGAACTCCAAGCTCATGCCGATCGATTTCGACGCGCACACATAGCCCGTTTGGTAGTCGGCAGCATAGGACGCCACCAGGTAGGGCGAGTTCACATCGCCATCAGGGTCAAGCGGGCCGTGCCACCCCTGCTTGCCGGGGGCTTTCTGGTCGTCGTTTTTGGCAGTCTCGAAATCGCCGGCAGCGCTCATAGGCTTGCCCACGCAGTCGTAGCTGGCATTTCGCACCTTGCCATATTCCTTGTTGCCAAACAGGTAGCCTTCTATCGCCGGATCTTGCGTATCGCTGCCCCAGTACGCCTTGGAGCCACGGAACACACCGTAATTGGCATAGTTAGTATGTGCCGCGCCAGCGCCCGCGCCCGAGCTAATGATGGCCGAGAGCAACAAAAGGCCTTGGGGATTTTCCACCGTAGTCACGGGCGCCTCAGCGTTGGTGCCGATGTACTTATTGTCGGTGCCCGTGGTGGTGACACAGGGGGTTCCCTTGTTTATGAGCTCGTTGATTTTGTAGTTGGCGTCACCGTTATCGACGTTGCAGCCCTCGCTAAAGGCATAGCCGTCGATCACGCGGCCAACGTAAGGGTTATCGTACTGGTCATACTTTGCGGCATCTTCCTCAATGGGCTTGTACTTTTTGTTCTTTGTACCACCACGCCACGAGGTGCCCATGTTGCGGAAAATCACGCCGCCACCCGCAATGGCACCAACATAACCGCCGATGGGAACAAGGTGCGAGTCGCCAGCAACGGTAAAGTCGTACGTCGTCGAGCCGCTATTTGGATCGTTTACGACCACACCATCAATAATGTTATCGCCGCCAAGAATGCAGCCGATAACGCCGCCGAAAAACGCTGTCGGAACGCCGTCCGCATCCTTATCAGAATAAGTAATAGTCGCGTGCGCATTCACATAGTTGATGTTGAGATTGCGCACCACGCTGCCGTAGCTATAGGGAATGAGGCCGCGAAGCTCGCCCTTGTTATTTTCAATCTCAATTGTTGCAGACCCAGATGAGCGAGGGTTGCCAACAATAACGCCACGGAACGGATTAGCCTTGTTGCCAAATCCGCCAAACGAGGCCGCATCGACGGTAATCTTATTGCCCTCAGGAGGCTCAATGCTGTAATACGCGCTCTGCACGTAACGGTGCATCGTTTCGTCTTTTAGCGTCTGCGTCGGATCGGTCTTTTCGCCAACCTTTTTCTCCCATTTACTCTCGCTTGGATTGCTCTGCTTATAGACGTACACGACCTCGTTGTCGGTATTTGGCTTGGCGCTCCGTCGCATGCAAAGCTCGGATTGATTGGCGGCAATAGTGACTTCCCAGCCATCCAACGCCACGCTGTTGTTGATGTAGTTAGCGATGGTGTACATTTCCGTCGCGTCCTTAACGGTGTACGGATCGCCATACGTACCGCATCCCGTCATCAGGTTAGAGATGCGCTGGTTAACCTTGATTTCGTGATACTGGACGCCATCCTCGGTGACTTTTCCCTTGGCTACATAAGGAAGATAGTCGCTAAACCAAGGCCTTTCGGCATCCGTCGACTCGCCCTTTACCTTTACAAACCCTTCGTTGGTGCCATACGTCGCCTTATCGTAATACCAAAGTTGCTTGCCGGAGTACTCCCCCTTGGCATCGATTTCGCTTCCATATGTCACCTTGCCCGCATCGGCTTCAGCCCTAGTAAAGGTATAGTCCGCAGAGCCCGTACCCGTACTTTTGTAGCCAAAACTCTCCAGCAGGCTCGCATGGGTGAAGATCGTATCGTTCTTTTTGCTGGGCAAGCTGATTTGCTCAAACTTCGCCGTCACCTGATCGGAATTTTTTCCCACGCCGAGTCTGCCGAAGAGCGAGGTCGCCGCCGTGGCCCCTTTCGCGTAACTAAGGGTTGAAATATTCTTAGCGCTCAGGTTCACGCATGTCTGCATCTCGTTGATAAGCAGAGGAGCGTAACTGGTATTGCCATTCACACCGTCGACCTTCAAGCCGTCGAGTGTCAGACCATCTATCTCGAGCTGCGCCACATTAGTCTCATTGATGGGCCCATAGATACAGCGGCACACAAGCGCACCAGACGAGCTTCCCGCATCGTTCACAACAGAGCCCACGGTGCCAGCAAGCGTGACGTTTTCGACATTAAGGTCGCCCGTATGGGTTCCGATGAGAGCGCAGTGCATATTTTCGTGCTGCGTGGCTTCGCTATTCTTTTTGTTACCTTCTTGCTCAGCTTTAATGTCGGAATAATGGAACGTAATCGTTGCATTATTCACAGTAACCGTTGAGCCCTTCGCGGGGTCAGTAGGATAGAAACTGTATCCATCTAAATTGATTTCCACGCCCGCGCTGTCGCTCGTGCCAATATTGTTTCCTTGGAAAATAGCCTGATTCCCCGGAATGACATAGTCCTGAATCGCGCTAGGAGCATACAGGTACGCACACCAAAGTAATAAGTACTCTGCGGAGTTCATCCAATTGTCTTTGCTGGCGTTTTCCGGATTGCTGCCTACCTCCGCATATGCTTTGTCAAGATTGTAGTAATACCTCGTCCAGGCATTCGTTTTGTGGTTACTGCCGAAAGCCGACCGATTCTGATAGCTGTTGTCACTTCCCGGCTCTCCACTCATGTTGAGCTTGCCGCCATTGGCACCGTCATTGGTATGCAGCGAAACGACAACGTTCCATTCGCCATCAATAAGCTTGCTGCCGGCTTCGTTGCCATAGGCAGGCTTAGTGCCATTGCCAACCCATTCATCAAACGAAGTATCACTGTCGTCGCTTTTGATTGCCGTGTTGTTGATTTTCACGCCATTGCCTGCAGCAGCATTGACCTTATATGCAGTATCCCAACTTGCCCTGTTCTCCAAGTACAAGCCGCTATAAGTTTCTACTCCATATGTTGAGGAATTCTCCGTCCTGCCACCTCGGCCGATGAGCAGGCCAAGCACCGCTGCCTTATCGGCATTAATGGTTGCGTTCGAAAGATCGATGGCGTAGTCGTTGATGATCCAGTGGCCACTGGCGGCGTATACGAGACCGCCGACCTCGGCAGAGCTATTTGCGGTCACGGTCGTTTTGTTGGTAGTTTTGAGGGCGTAGGTGCTGTCGCTGGTATTCGCAGCATCGCCAATGGTGACGATGGCGTTGCCCCAGCTGTAGCCCAGAAGACCACCGGCGCCGTTGAGCTTGTCGCCGTTCTTGCCCACGGTCATAGCGAATTCACTAAAGCTAAGACCGGTAATGGTAACGTACTTCTCGTTCGATCCCTGCACAATGCGGCCAATAAGGCCGCCGACCTGTGCAATCTTGCCGCCGGCGCAATCGCCGATTTTGATTTCGCCGGCGACTTCGAGACCCGTAACATTGAATGTCGAGGTATAGTCGCCCACATAGCCGATGGCGCCGCCAATGCGCATATTGCCATTAAGCGTTTGAGCTTTAGTGATGGTCGCCTGGGCCTTGCTGTTGCCCTCAAACGCAACCGTAGAAGCCGCCGACACGCTGCCCGCAATACCACCAATGTTCACTTCGTTGCCGAACGTATCATCACACGCGATATTCGTTTTGCACGTTACGCCAGACAATGACAGGTTGCCGACGATGGCACCCGCAAGCGATCCGGCATCGATAGCCGAACCGTTATCGAACTTCATGGAGCCAGCGATTGTGACGTTGGAGATGGTTGCGCCGTTGACGGACGCGAACAAGCCCAAGCGGCCGTGGCGGTAGATTTTGCCGTTGCCGCTGCTCGTGTCATTGCCGTCAAGCACAGCTTCACCACGCTTGCCGTACGGCTCGCCGACGGCAAGGTTGATTGTGCCGTTGCCATTTGTGCCGCCACCGTTCAACGTTCCCGAGAAAACTTGCGAGCCGTCTGCACGATCCTGCGTGAAACCCGTCAGGCCCGTGCCTTTGAGATCAATAGTGCCGTTCACTGTAATGGTCGAGGGCTGCAAGCCGTTAAGGTTGTTTTCGGTAACGCCGTCAACCATCGAGTAGTAGCCGTTGGTTTGCCAGGTAATCGCCAGCTTTGCGAAATCGTCGATACTTGCCAGCGCAAATGCATCGCCAGTTTTTACGAGCTTAGAGCTAAAGTTCCACTGGTGCTCTTTGTTGATGGAGATGAGGTCCTCGCTCAACGGGTTGCCCAAGCGAATGACCTGGCCGTAACTGTACACGTCATCGATCTTGACGGGCGTAGAGGGGCGCTTATATTGCCATTTCTTGATATCGCCTGCGGCGGCGCCACTATCGCTTCCGCTACCGGCGGCAAAAATCAGCGAGTTGAAGTTCTCATAAATCAGCTGCGCGGTGTGATCATTTTCCACGAAGGTGGCATCCGACAGGTCGGTGATACCGCTGAACTTGACGATGCCGAGCCACGACGACCCAACGACTCCGGCAAAGCCGCCGTTTGTGCCGCCGATGGTAGCGCCGCTGGCGGTTTTGACCTTCAGGCCACGCACTTCTAGAACGTTGTTTGTGTCCACGACGCCCACGGCGCCGCCGTATTTGCCATTTGCACTGGCGTAGCCCGAGGTTGAGCACGTCACTGTTGCATCACTGATGACCACGGCGGACACGTTAGCACTCCCGCCGCCTTCGCCAAGGTAGCCTACTAGGCCGCCTGCGTAGGTGAGTTTGCCGTTGGAGCCCACGCCGAACGACACCGCAGTATCACCCTGCACCGTAAAGGCATGCAGCGCGTCGCCGTTCTTCTTCCCCCACAGCTTACCCACCAAGCCGCCGTAGTTGCCGTGCTTGTTGTCATCCTTGCCGTTTTGTAGCGTGCTTGTATACGAACCGCCATTGACGGCCACGTCGCCGTTCGATATGTCGAGTACGCCGAACAGTCCGCCGGCGGAAGGGGCAGCGCTCGTGTTGGACACACTGAGCGCCACGCCCTTGCCAAAGTCGAAGATGCCGCTGTTGATGGTGAATGCGTCGGCAAACGAGGCGTCGCCGATAAGGCCACCTGCATACGTCCCGGCAGATGACGATCCAACCGCATACGCGGGCTTGATGGCAATGGCCTTGCCCGAGGCGTCTTTTCCGCTGTTATCCTTGCCCACGGTGAGCGTGAGCTTAGTCGCCTTACCGATAAGACCGCCCGCCGCGTTTTTACCTGCGACGCTCAGCGCCGAGACATCGATGCCAGTTGGTAGGGCGACGGTGGCACCCTCCCGCGCCTCGCCGATAAGACCCCCCGCGTTGGCATCAGCGGCTGTCGCGTTGATAGTGGGGGTACCGTCGAGTTTGTCCGGCAGGGCGAGGCCCGCAAGCGTAAGCGATGCTCCTTCGGCAAGGGTGTTCACAAGCAAGCCCATGTTGCCTGCGCTCGATTGCATATCGACTGCCAGGGGGCTGTTCGCGCTTGTCGTGTAGGTGGCATTAAGTGTAAGCGCGCCCGTGACCTCGCCCACAAGCGGCGAGGTGAGCTTGCAGATGTCCTTTTCGGTATCGCTCTTGGGCGTGCCCACGGTTACGGTGGCAGCAAGCGTCTTGTCCGCGCCCGTGACCTTTGCGGCCACGATGGGCTGGGCATCGGTACCCTTCCAGGTGAGCTTTACGGTGCTGTTGGCGTCGCTGAGCTCGATGTTGTTGAAGAGCGTCTTGTTGACGGTCAGGGTCCTGTCGCCGAGGTTGAGCGCGCCTTTGAAAGGGTAGGCATCGCTGCCGAAGCCCTGGAACGTGAGGCTACCCAGGCCGTCCACGATCTCCGCGCCGCACACGTCGAAGTCGATGCCGGTCGAGCCACCTTTGGAGATGTTCGCGTTCTGGTAGATGGCGGGATCGGTGTTGGAGATGGCGATAAGGTCGGCGTTGGACTCAAAGGTAATGGCCGTGACGGCGTCCGAGTCGTCAGTGATGACATCGCCGTCACCCAACTTGCGCCTGAGAGCCTCGACAGTAGTGATGGGGTAGGTGGTGTTTGCCTGGGCAGCGGCATCCGCGTCCGCGTCATCCGCTTGTTCTTCGTCAGCAGCACCCTCATCGGCAGCCGCATCGTCTTGGGACGCGTCGCCCTCCGCTGGAGCATCGCCGCTGGTGGTTCCATCGATCGTGGAGTCCTGCGATTCGCCAGCGTTGGTAGAACCGTCGCCGCCCTCGGTGGCGCCAGCATCGGCGCCCGGAGTCGTCGCGGCGTCATCAGATGCAGCCTGGTCAGCATCTTGCAGCGCGGTTGCCACAGCATCCTGTACGGAGCGCGCCGTGTTGCCCGCGGCGCGCGCGGCAGAGACAGACGCCTCCATAACGGCGTCGAGCTCTTGCGCGAACACCTCTGTGGAAGGCGCGAGCGCCTGGAAAATCATGATCGCAGTCAGGCATGCGGTTGTTATGCGCTTTGCCGTTCTCATCTGGTCCTACCTCGTTCTATCTCATGCCCCGTGCGGGGTCTCAAAATCACAGATTGCGGTTGGCCTACGCAGCCCTGCACGTAACACCGATGTCATCCCAGCTGCCGGGCGCGGTATCCGTCGAACGGTAAAAGGTAATAATCTCCGACCCGGGATCCATGGTGAACGTAACCGACCTTCCATCAAAGGTCGCGTCGGAATGATTCGTCGCCAAAAATGGGTCAAGCTCAACCTTGTCGCCCCATGTAAGCTTGATTTTTGTTGGCGCGCCCGTAACGGTCACGCGATAGTTGTAAGCGTCGAAAGCGTTGATATCCGAGTTCTTGTCGACCCACTCGCCCGAAACGCCCGAAGCCGTCACCTCTGCACGCTCGGAAGGCGCAATCTTGGCCGCAAGCCATTTGAGGTTGGTGCCAGGGCTATTGGAGCCGACCTGGGCCTTAACGGTGAAGGATGCTTTGTTGAGGTCTGCCTTGGAAAACGTAACCTTATAGGTATACATGGTTGCCTTGTTGGCAGGGAAGGAAAGGTCGACCGTGCCGCCCGCCGTCAGCGTGGGCGAACCGCTTATGCTCCAATCTGTCGTTCCCGTCGCCTCCACGCTCAGCGTCGCGTTAACGTCCTTGTCGTTGACCTTGTTCTTGTCGCCCAGCAGATGGTTGTAAATGCGAAAGGTAAAGAAGCAGTTTTCCCCACTCGTGTCGGCGATGACGCTTCGGACGGCAATGTCCCCGTCATTCAGCGTCTCATTCGTGTAGCCCGTAAGCATGTCCGAGGCAAACAGCGCCTGTGACGTGCCCGAGACAGCGACCGACTTAAGGAAGTCGCCCGCCAAAAAGGCCGTGTAGGTAAGGTAGGTTCCCGTCGCAATCGCGACGGCACACAGCAGCACCGCAACTGCCCATAGGCGTTTACGCACTTTAGAAGCAGGGGCCGCCGTCTCCGCGCAGCAAGGCTCTGCCTTAGAATCATCAACCTGTGCAAAGTGCTTGCCAACAGGCCTCGCGATTTCATTTTGCTCGTTCTTGTCTTTCCGCATCTGGCACCCCTCCCTTCCTACTTATTAGTTATTAGTGCCGCTCATGCCGCGAGCAATTAGGTAAACCATGTCGGTTTCTTTAACGTTGGAGACTGTCTTTCCGTTTACGGTCACAACGCCTGGATTCCACGTACATTCGATGATGAAGTTCGTGGCGGCGTTGGCTGTGTTGCCATTCCAGCCATCGAGCCCACTCCCTGCGAACTTGTGGTACCGATACAGCGGACGGGCGTTTTCCTGGACGCTCTTATACGTACCGTACGTTGGGTCACTGTCGGAAAGCTTTTTAGCTAAGCTGTTTGTCGCATCCGCGCTATTGATAAAGGTGAACGAAATCGGATCCCCCGTCGTGCTCCACGAATACGGCTGATTGAGCCCGTCGAGGCCGACCACAGTGCCGCTCGTATTACTCGGATCGTTGACCGTCACGTGATATACGTTGATCGTCAGCCCCGTGATATTCGTTGTGTTGGCAACCTGCAGCTCAAACGCTTGACCGCCGGCAGCGGGATCGCCATTGTCGCTCTGCACACAAAACGCGCGACGAATGGTCACGGTGCCGTTGGAGTTTTTCACATCGCCGCGCGACTCGTCATACGAAATCTCGATGGGCTCAATGCTTGTCTGGTTGGGACCCATGATCTTGAGCTGCGCGGGCGTTTGGATCTTGCCCACCGTGGACAGACTTTTGCTGCCCACAAACCACGAGAGCGACAAGCCGATGATAAGAGCGATTGCCGCCAGCAATATCAGGACCGCAAGGGCCTGTGCGCGGTGGTTTTCTATCCAATTGCGGGCATCGACGAGGCGCGTTTGCATGGTGCTCATGAGCTCACGCCCTCCTGAGCGCTAATTCTAAGTTGGATGTATTCGACCTTATTGCCGATCTGCTCGTCGGCATTGTTGTACAGCGCCGAGCAGATGGCGGTGTCGCTGAAGGACATGCTAGACGAAACCACGGGGGCGTTGACAGCACTTGTGCCGTTTGCCGCGCCATAGAAGTAGTTCGCTTTATGCTCGTTCATGTCCGCCTGCAGAGCGCCGTAGTCAGACTTTGCGTCGCCCGCCGCCGCAAACAGATTCTTGTAGTAATTCGTGTTGCCGGTAAGGACGAAGTTCTGAAAGTACTCCGGCCATACCCAGTACAGCGTGACGGGAACAGACTGGTTCGTCGGTTTAGCCTCGTTCCCGCCCTCGCAAAAACTGCTCTTTGGAATCGTGATTTGGCTGTTCGTCACGCGCCCCGAGTAATACCCGTTCTCGCAGCTCGTAAAGAACAGTACATGGCCCTTAACCAAGCCAAGAAGCACCTCGGCCTCGGGCGCCAGCGTTCCCCCGTCCCCAACAGCGCCAACAATGTTCGTGACCTTAAGCAAGCGCGACAGATTGATCGTGACCCCGTCCAGGTCACTCACCAGCGGCTTCACCGTAAATGTAATCTTGCCGCGAGCACCCGGGTACAGAGAGCCCGCGGTCTCGTTGTTGAGGTTGGAGCCGAGTGTTACCGTCATGGCGTCGGTCGTATCCAGGCCATCGATGGCATCCTTTTCCTCGGGCGTGCGCTCGGAGCGCTCGTAATAGCCCACGTGTGCGCCGGACTCACCCTCGCCCGCGGCGGTCAGCGTGTACCGCCCCGCCTTCGCCCCGATCGTGCTCCCCGTGGCGCTCACTCGGTTATTCGCAGCAAACCAGGCCAGGCATGCAAAGATGGCAACGATGGCAGCCAGCACAAACAGACCGCTCACCAGGAAATCCTTCCAGAAATCCTTGAGGGTCCGCACGTGCTCGTCGGCAGCTCGGCGGTACTCGGCCGCTGTCATGTGCTGCTGGAGCTCGCTATGTCGGTCCATGCCACTCATCGCTTACGTTTGCCCTGCTTGCGGGCTTGCCATCCTTTTCCACTCGGTCGCGTTTATCCGTTGTTCGCAGGTAGAGAATTCAGGCAGAATACAACACCATACGATAAGGTAAAAGAATAGCATTGACCTGCGGTTTGCTCCACAACGCAAGCCTTAATGATGTCTTAAAAGTCAAACCCTTGGTGCAAGGGGTCAGGTCACTTCGCACCAACATGGTGCAAAAAACCTGACCCCCTTGCACCAATCCGTGGCACCGGGCAGCGGACACACGGCGTGCCGCCCCTTAACACCCCAACGCGCGCACGGGTATCACGTAGATACCGTCCTCGACCTCGCGGGCGTACTCACCCACCCCCACAATCACGGCCATAAACTCCGGTTCGCGTGTGCGTGAACGAGGATTTCCACAGACCTTCTTGCGAACGCGCTTGAGGCTCTCGACGCCGGCGCTCGCTTTATCTTCACTCACCTTAATCTCAAAGGCGGCCCACCGTCCGTCGGCTAACTGCACGATAGCATCGCACTCAAGGCCCGAATCGTCGCGATAATAGCGCACGGGCGTGCTATCCAGCAGGTCGAGCGAACGTGCGTAGACCGAAAGGTCGCGTATGACCAAATTCTCAAACACCAGACCAAATGTCTGCCAGTCGGCAAGCAGCGCCTGCGAGGACATACCTAGCAAGGCGCAAGCAAGGCTCGGATCTGCCAGATAGCGCTTGGGCTTGACGGTAAAGCGCCGTTTGTCGCGCGCGGCGGGAACCCAACCGGGGACCTCCTCGAGAATGAACATGCCTTTGAGGGCATCCAGGTACCTGCGCACCTTGGTCTCATCGGCAAACGCTGCGGGTTCCTCCTCGGCACCGAACATATCCATAAGAATCGTTTTATACGTGGTTGCCTGTCCCAGATTGCGCGCGATCGATGCGGAGACTCGACGAGCAATATCGGGGTCGAGACCGACCGCCGGGAAGCTGCTCGAAAACGTGGTGTTGAGATATTCGCGGGCGATGAGCTGGGCGTCAGCCGAAACCATATCGATCGCCTCGGGCCAGCCGCCGCGGCAAGCGGCTTCGACAAGCCCCGGTGTATCGCCATCGCACCGGCAGGGTTCAAAACGATGCTCAAACAAGCCCGCCAGGCTCACCTTGCCGTTGGACTCACCTGTCTCGGCAAGCGTCATGGGGTGCATGCGGACGCGGCCGATGCGGCCAGCTCCACTATGCGCGGGCGCCTCCGCCTTTGAGCCAAACGCGGGCGTGGCGGAACCCGTGAGGATATAGGCGCCGCGCGTACCCCGGGTGCGGTCAACCTCGTGTCTAACGTAGTCCCAAATCTGGGGAACGCGCTGCCACTCATCGATAATATGCGGACGGTCTCCCAGCAACATCATCGCCGGGTCGGCACGCGCGAGGTCGAGATTCTCGTCGACATACGAGGCGGACGCCCCGTGCTCGAGCGCGGCCCACGTCTTGCCGCACCACTTGGTGCCCGCAATCTCGACCGCGCCAAAGACACGAAGGTAGCGCTCGATTTGCGCATCCACGATACGTGGGATGTATCCGTCCCGATGTAGCCTCTCGCCCGCCATGAGCCACCCCCCGCAGATTTCCAGTTCCTGCTTTCCGATTCTTCTATTCCACTGTAGCAAATTCGGATTTTCGGGTGGTTGCGATTCGGATTTTCGTGTTCATATAATTCGGATTTTCATGTTCTAAGGATTCGGATTTTCTGAATCCGCTGGTCAGGGGCACCTCTTATCGACAAAAAGGCAGGGAGCACCGATACGGCACTCCCCGCCCACTCAATACGCGATAGCTTTCTCGACTACAGCTCGTTGGCCGCGTGATATGCCGTGCGGATGGCGCTGGCAATGTCGGCGGTGCGCTCGCCCGAGCAGTCGCCCACGCAGGTCACGGGCACCG
>OLPZ01001419.1_pt1 | contig 15861 bp, 11 predicted proteins | sample 1672711 | NCBI WGS metagenome assembly OLPZ01 (sample SAMEA3136716, study PRJEB25190) | human gut metagenome
CGGACGTGAACGGCGTGTTCAACGACTTCGGCTCCGACGCCATGCGCTGGTTCCTCATGAGCTCGCCGATCCTGCGCGGCGGCAACCTTATCGTCACCGCCGATGGCATCCGCGACACCGTCCGCCAGGTCATGCTGCCGGTGTGGAGTTCCTACTACTTCTTCACGCTGTACGCGAACGCGGCCGGGTACGACGCGCGCAAGCTTCGCGCCGACGAAGTTGCATCGCTGCCGGAAATGGACCGTTACCTGCTGGCTCGTACCCACCGACTGGTCGAAAAGACCCAGTCCTCGCTGGACCAGTTCCTGATCTCCGATGCATGCGACGCCGTGTCCGACTTCATCGACATGCTCACTAACTGGTACATCCGCAACAACCGCGACCGCTTCTGGAAGGAGGACGAGAACGCGTTCAACACCTTGTACACCGTGCTTGAGGTGTTCATGCGCGTTCTCGCACCGCTTGCCCCGATGGAAGCCGAATCCGTGTGGCGCGGCCTGACCGGCGGCGAATCCGTGCATCTGGCCGACTGGCCGTTCCTGGCCGACGAGAAGACCGGCGAAGCCACCGAACTTGGCCGCGTGCTCGTCGACGATCCGGCTCTGGTCGACGCGATGGAGAAGGTGCGCGAGGTCGTCTCCAGCACCCTGTCCATGCGTAAGGCGAAGCAGATCCGCGTGCGTCAGCCGCTGAGCAAGCTCACCGTGGTGGTGGAGGATACCGCCGCCGTGGCCGCGTACGACGAGATTCTGAAGTCCGAGCTCAACGTCAAGGACGTGGAGCTGTGCACGCTTGAGGATGCGGGCTCCCAGGGCCTGAAGATCATCCACGAGCTGCGCGTGAACGCCCGCGTTGCAGGCAAGCGCCTGCGCAAGGACGTGCAGTTCGCCATCAAGGCCTCCAAGTCCGGCGCATGGCATGTGGACGCTTCCGGCGCCCCGGTGTGCGAGACCCCGAACGGCGACATTACGCTGGAAGAGGGCGAGTACGAGCTGATCAACAGCGTGGAGGAACAGAACGCCGAAGAGGCCGCCAACTCCGTGTCCGCGGCCCTGCCGACCGGCGGCTTCGTGATCCTCGACACCGAGCTGAACGACGATCTGGTTGCCGAAGGATACGCCCGCGACGTGATCCGCTCCGTGCAGGACGCCCGTAAGGCCGCCGATCTGGAAATCTCCGACCGCATCGCCCTGACGCTGACCGTACCGGCCGATGACGTGGCGAAGGTCGAGCAGTTCCGCGATCTCGTGTCCGCCGACACGCTCGCCGACTCGCTTGACGTTGTTGCCGGCGCCGAAGGCTCCGAGCCCGCCATCGAGGTTGCCAAGGCCTGATTTTGGTTGGGGTGAATCAGTTGGGCTGATTCCGCTTGGTCGATTCAACTAAGTCGACCGGATTGGCCGAATTGGTTGGTGCGATCCGGTTGGGATTGGGTTGGTTTGGCTGAATTGACCGGGTTGTGCGGATTTGGCTTGATTGGGCTGATTTCGTCTTGATGCGAAGGGGTCCTGCCGTTTAAACGGCAGGACCCCTTTCACGTCGTTGTCCCACCCTATATCCTTCAGTCTGTATTCCTTCAGTCTGTATTCCTTCAGTCCTAACCTTCGGCTTCTGGCTCGCTTTTCCGCATTTTGTTACCGTAACCTCCATGTCCGGGTAACAAAACATGGATGCGTATGCTGTTCCATGGTTTTGCGATCGATTTGTGATTATTCGACCGTGCGACTAGAGTAGCCTGTGGCTTTTCGGCTGGCTTTTACACCGGCTGGAAGATTTATACAGACTTGATTTGTGTCTGCCGTGTGCCTGCGACGTATTTACGTTGCGCTGGCACGTGCGCGGAAGCAGATCGCAAGCGAATGGTTCTCAGTACCATCCATGTGAGTCAAGCGCACATCTTTGAGAAGCAGTCGCGATGCCGGGAGTCGAGTTCGTCGGTTTCAACCGTCGTTCCCGTTCCCGGCTTTTTCTTTTCTGTATATTGTGTATGATTTTGCTGCTTTTACACTCATATAAGTGTAGTTGGCATATAACTTCTTATATAGTATTTATTTAATTTGGATTTTAAGGTATTTCCTGAACTTGCAATATTTGTGAATTGTGGTAGGGTGCATGTTGTGCGGGAATTTCGTTAAGCCTAGTATTGGCGAAACTTCTGTATTGGATAAAACAAAAGGAGGCATATGGGTAATGCGATAACGCTTATTCTTGCTATCGTCGTGCTTGTTCTTGTGAATAAATAGAACATGCATGGCGTTAGTGTGGGTGAAGGGCATAGATGTGTTTTCCACCCATGAATAAGGACTTCATTGAGGAATTGTTTTTATTTGCTTCGGATTTAGATTCAAGCAATTCTTTTCCCTTGGCGGAAAAGACTTCTTTTCTGTGTTGGTGCGCGTGGCGTATCCGTCATGTGCACCAACACACCCTACACTGATATTTAACAATATGGACACGGTTGTTCGTATGGGAAAGAAAGGACGCTAGAATGCGTGCGCTTACTATTGAAGATTTGAATGCGGCTGCTCATGTTGGTGGAGCTGGCAGTTTGACGATGCGGCAGGAGCTGGAACCTGCAAGTGGTCCGGATGGTGTGATCGCACCTGCGAAGTATGTCGATGACCGAGGTAATGCGACATATATTTTTGCAAAACGCTATGAGGAAGATCAAGAAAAGCCGGTGAAGACGGTGATGATTGATTCCAAGGGTTCTTTTGCTAATCGTGCTGAGGAAACGACAACGGAAGCCATGCGGAATGGTGAGGGCGTTCTTTCAAAAATGCCTCGCATTGCGGTTCAGTATGATACCGATGCCGGAAAGGAAGTTGTCTATGATAATCAGCTTCCACATCGTGGCTTCGATGGCCATATTCGTGTCGGAAGTTATAAGGGTGAATCTACTTCCAAGGCGGAGGAATATGTGAAGGCGCGTAATTCGACTTTGGATAATCTGCTGCCGATTTTCGAACTTTCTCCGGAGACGGTCATTTTCGGTGGATGGGACTCCACTCGCAGTAAGAATCAGCTGAGGATTCCTTCTGTTATGGTTGGCGAAACATATGCCATTCTGGCCGAACAAGAAGAAGACCCTGTAATCCATCGTGCGGGCGGACGCATTGATCCAGTTGGGGCGAGCGTGATTGTATCTACCGAAGCTGACCGTCAGAAGATTGTTGGTGACAGTATTGACCTAAGCGACAAGACTAAAACAAGTTTCAAGAAATCGGGCAAGGGTTCGACCATCGGTTTGGGTGCCATTCCACCAAGTGCTAAAAAAGACGTTCTAGACGGTGTTTCTGTCCGGAAAGTCATCTCCACCCGTGTGCTGAGCTTCGCTACCGTGCGTACATTCCATTTCGGCAAGGGTGTTGAAGGGGATGCTGCGATTCGTGCATTAATTCTCGCTGTACTTCTGCGTGATATTGCCGGTTATGATGAGAATCCTTTCATCCGTGCGAATTGCTTCCTTGCGGAGACCGGCAAGCCGACTGTCATGTTGAACAAGCGCTATGGCGAGAAGGAGGAATTGGAACCTCTTACTGCTGGAATGGCTGAAAAACTTTTGGAAGAGGCTTACGCGCAGGCTCATGAAAAGGCGGGAATCACTTGGGAGGGGCAGGAATTCCTTGTGGAAGGTAATCCTGCGGTGCTTGCCAATGCTTCTGCTGAAGATGATGAAAAGGGAAACTGATATGGCTTTCGCGATATCGGCTTATTTTCCGCTTGGTTTTTATCAGGGCAGTGATTCTGGTGGCAGACCGGAAGAGTTTCCTTCACTTTGCCGCTTGTATTCTGCGCTTGTTTCGGTGGCATACTTGACTTTCGGTTTTGAACAGGTTGATGCCAATCGTAATCTGACGGACGATCAGATTCGAGAGGCTTTGAACTGGCTTGAGGATAATCCACCTCAGGGAATGCTGCTCCCACACGCTGTTAAAGCTGATAGCAGGGCTGTTGCCTATAGAAATAAAGGCAATGTCCAGAATAGAAAAAAACCGAAAGATAAAGTTTCATCTACTACAGCCCACATAGCCACTGCATATGAGCAGCATCCTGAATCTGGAAGATTGCTGACTTGGATATGGCATGAATGCCCCTCATCTACAGCGAGAATGGTGTTGAGCTGGCTTTGCAATGAAGTTCCTTATCTAGGCGAAGCTTGTTCTCCGGTGGAGCTGAATACTTATGAGGATTATGTTCTTCCTTCTGGCGTCGATGAACAGTTATGGACACTTTCCCCCGATTCGGCATTAACGAATATTCGAAAGAGGGGAAAGCCTGTTGCTTACCCTAAAAAGGGGCGTCTTGATGATTTGAAGCAGGCTTTTGTGGCAGCGAATCCCAAACCGAAGGGTAAGAAAAACCTTACTGTTAGCGACAAAGAGGACGAGCAGAATTTCCTTAATGAGTATCCACTTGCTCAAACGGAAGGCAAAGCTAGGTATCTTTCTTCGGCTGCTCGGAAGCAGAGGGAAGTGCTTAAAGCTCCTTGGGTGATGGCTTTATACTTGGAAATCAATGCAATTGCATGCAATGGTGACATTAAAAATTCATCTGAATGGAAACCTCAGGAATCCGAATTTGTCAATTGGGCTGTGGCACTGCATCGTTTTCTAGTAAAGGAGTGGGGAATTGATCCATCGCCGGCTTTGGTGGGTAAATATGCTCCAGGCATAGCCAGACCGGCCAATAACGTGTCCATTCAGATTATTGATGCCGATTTCAAGCAGCGGTATAGTCAACAAATCCGAGACGATGTTGTGAAGTTGAATCCTGGTTTTCTTATTTTGATTCCTTCAGATATGTCTAAAGGCGACATTGGCAAGTTGCGCGATGTCTGTGCCGGAGCTGAAGGCAAATCGTTGTACTATGCTCCGGAAAAGTCGACTTTGCGTATCGGGAAAGTCACAACGGTTGATGCCGAGCATTTCTGGAAGCCAGTAGCGCCGGGAATGTGTCGATATTGGGCGGTCAGACCGATGGCCATCGCTGAGACACGCCCTATTCCTGACATAAAGTTGCATCGCAAATGGGGAGTCTATGAGGCTCTTTGTTTGTCGATTGGACATGTTTGGCGTTCGCAATATCCGCAATCGTCGGAAGGAAGTCGAGAGGAACGCTATTGGAACATTGTTGATGCGGTGAGCGCGAAGACCTCGCATTTCCGTATTTACAATTATCGTACCGTTCATCGTGCCAACATGACGGATTATGTGCATCGTGCGAACGGTTCCAACATTTTGCATGGTATGAATGCGTTGATTGCGATTTCTGATGTCGGTGAGTCTCTGGATTGTGCGGCTATGGCAATCGGTCAGAGTCGCCATTTGGGTGGAGGTTTCCTTGTGCCGGCGGATTTTGCCGTAAGCGTGTGTCAATCGGATGATGATTTCGAAAAGGGGATTCCAACATGGCTGAAATGAGTCTGGAGCAGCGGCAATACCTGACTGCTAAGTTCAAAGAATTCATCGCTGCGGTTCATTCAAGTCATGAATCGAATTTGCCTGTTCGTACACCTTATCAATGGCAGATTAGATTGATGCTGTATGTTGCAGAGCATGGGTATTGGCCTCGAAGTATTGGCGCTCCAACCGCTTCTGGGAAAACCAGTGTGATAGATATCCATGTGTTCCTTAATGCTATGGCAGGTCTTTCTCTCGTGGAAGGAAACGGTCTCTTCGATTTACCATTGCGAAACATTCCTCGTCGTTTGGCGCTTACGGTAAATCGTCGTTCATTGGTTGATGATCAATTTGATGAAGCTTGTGCGTTACAGGACAAAATGCAGATTGAGCATGTCGCCAATGACGGGCTTGACGTATATCGAGACGGTTTAAAACTTCGTGCAGCTATTAATGATGGAACTAAAAGCGATTCTGCGATTCCGCGGATGATTGCTGTTGAATTGCGAGGCAGTATCAGTCCGGACCGAGAGTGGCGCTATTATCCGCAGACCTGTGCTGTGATTTGTGCTACTCCTGACATGTTCGGAAGCCGCTTGCTGTTTCGTGGCTACGGCACTAGTCGTACCATGCGTTCTATGGAAGCTGGATTGCTTGCATACGACACAGTGTTGATTGTTGATGAAGCTCATCTGAGCCAGCAATTATTAAAAACCGCACAGCAAGTGGCACGTATCGAAAACATGGCTGATGCTCCGATTGCTCGACAAGTATCTCCTTTACAAGTTGTAGAAACGACTGCAACCCCAGTTTCTGAAGATACTGATAATGCGATTTCTGTCCTTGAATCTGATTTCACAACTGACGTTATGCTCGAAAAGCGTCTTAACCAGTCAAAACCAGTTGTTGTAACTTGTGATTTTGAGAAGTCGAAAGATGAGATAGATGCAATTGTTGAGCAGTGCCTTTCTCTGATTCACTCCAATATCGAGGCTGATGAATACAGCGATTCAGGTCCCCATGTTCTTGGATGCATTCTCAACACAGTTAAAAAAGCCAACCTCGTTGCTGACAAACTCGAAAAACTATGCAAAAAGAATGGCATCAAAAAGCCTATTGACGTTTATATCGGTCCAATGCGTGCATACGACAAAAGAAAAGTGGCCGATAAGCTGCATTCTCTTTCTGAGCTAAAACCAGATGAGGCTCCTTGCTGCATTATCGGCACACAGACTTTGGAAGTCGGCGTTGATATCGATTTTGCAAATATGGTGACTGAGATTGCTCCTGGATCTGCGTTGGTTCAACGTGCCGGCCGTGTGAATCGTCGTGGCTTGAGATCTGAAGGCCTTATCTACATATTTGGCGTTGATTTGCAGAAGCTTTCTGAAAAGAAGCAATCTGACGAGACTGTTCCTTACAAGCCTGAAGATATTATAAAGGCGCAGACTTGGCTAAATTCCTTGGAAGATGCAGAAACTGGAAAGCCGAGCATCAGCGCATGGTCCGTAGGAAAAACCATGGTACCTCGGGAAGATCCCGACAGACTTTTAATCCAGCGTTTGGAACTATGGGATGTTGAGAATCTATCTGTCACAGATGAGAATTTATGTGCCAACCTGTGTGGGGTTGATCTTCAACAGGGACGTGCGGACCTCAATCTATGGTTACGGGATGATCTTAATTCCAGTGGTCCTGACATTAATATCGTGGTGAGAAATTTGCCATGGAATGACATGTCGGCTATTCGAATTCTGGAAATGGCGCAGCCTGAGAATGACGAGTTATTCCCCGTTAGAAAATGGCGTGGACTTCAAGAGTTCTTTAAATGTTTGGAGAAGGAAGACAATAAGTCGCGAAGGAGAGGTGCTCGGGTCGAGGCTGACAATGAGCATGGTGGAAAAGATAAAATCGATTTTCCACATAGAGTATTCAGATATCGCGCCTCGGAACCTGAAGGTCATCGTGTGATATGCATGCATGTGCAAGATGCCGAGCATGCTGTGATCAAATCTGGCGACATACTTATCCTTGATGATTTTGAAAGAGTTTTCTCTACATTCACTGAGAATGTTGCGATTTTTGATCCAGAAGGTTCTTCTACGGTAGAGGATGTTTTTAACAAATGCGGCTCCTCTATCATGGTCATCAATGACATTTCGCTTAAGCCGAAAGAGATTGAAGCATTTCAGCATATTCAAAATATTGAAGAAATCTCTGGCGAGCACAATGCTGAAGTCCTTTCTGACAAAGTGCAAAACGACATGCAAGAGTCGTTAAGACTGATTCGTGCAGCTGCGGCAGCGGAGTCGACAAGTTCGGTGGAGTGCTCCTTGCTTTGTTTTGAACGAGAACATTCTTGTTTTGATGTTGATGGCAATGAGATTATCCGTGAAGTCAGATGGATTGTAAGCAGTGCTTCTGAAAATGCGCCAGATTCTGAATCTGATCAGGAAATCATAGTCTCTAGGAAAAAGACTCTTTTTCTAGGAGGAATATCGAATGATTCCAATCTTCGCAGGAAAGAAGGCCATCAAGATCATGTAGCTTGGCGTGCACAAGCGCTTGGTAAAGCTGTCGGGCTTGATGATACTTTGACCAATGATTTGCGTATTGCCGGTGAATATCATGATGAGGGCAAGAAAGACAGGCGTTTCCAGAGACTGCTTCGTAATGATCGCGAGGTGCAGGAAACGGAACTTTGGGCAAAGAGCCGGTACTTTATTTCGCATGCCAAAGAGCGGGGACTTCGTAACGAATATCGACTGCATGGTTGGCGTCATGAGCAACGTTCCGTTGCGGAATTCCTTCAAGCCAGCAAAACGAATGAACGGTTGCGAGATATGGAAGAAACCGACAAGCAGCTTGTCGCACGACTCATAGGCACATCACATGGCCACGGACGTGCATCTTTCCAGTATGGGACTGAATATCTGCTTCCTGTGGAGGGTGGTTCTTCCCGCGAAATGAATCCGGAATTGAATGTGCTTTCCGACCGATTGTTCGAAACCGGTGAGTGGGAGACCCTCATCGACCATACCAATCAAAGGTATGGTTTCTGGGGAGTTTCTTACCTTGAAGCTTTGCTTCGCGCTGCGGATATTACATGTTCGAAGGAGGGGCTGTGATGAGTGTTGTCATTTCTGCGGATGCGACCGACGCATTCTCGCATTTGCTTATGGTCGGTCTTGCATCCATTCTTGAAGATGCTAATCCTGATCGTGTTTGCCTATTTCGATGGCTGGATGATTTGCAGGCTTTTGAGATAAAGACGAATGATGATTTGGATATCGATCAAATATCGAAGGTTGTGAGTGAACATGCTAAGCGGTGGTCTCAATCTTTGCCGTTGACTTCTCAAGACGACTATACGGTTTCAAATGAATCCGACAAGCCAAGTGGGGCGTTCCATGCCACAATGTCACCGAGGCTAAGCAATTTGGGTGTTCCTTATGGCTGGGAAAAACTTCAAAGAAATCGAGAAGCTGCGGTTGACGCCATGGAAACATTCGGCGATTACCGTTACTTCGGCGCACTGGGGCAGCCTTCATACTGGTCAGGTGAGCAAACTAATCATAGTTTACGTTCTGATTTCGGGGCTTCTCGTTGGGAAATGGTGACGCGAAACAAAGGGCAAGAATTCATCGGAGGTCGTTTGTTTCCTTTGGCCCAAAAGGTTGCAGCACGACCCATCGAAAAAGTTCGGGATGGATTGCTTGGTACGACAATTGAGGATGAGGTTGGTGGCAATAAAGCATTTAGCCGTGCTGCCACGGGCCTTCACGCTCCATCGAAAACCGACAATGCGCGTGCATGGTGCGCATTGATTGGCGTTTCCGCCTTTCCGACGCGTGTTACGACTATTGGAAGCGAAATGTCTCGTGACAGTAGCGCGGCAATGTTCCAGATTAAAGGCCCAATTCGTTTCGCGATTCTTCCGTTGTTCGATCAATACTGGACAACTGCGAAATACCGTTCCGTTATACGTAGCGAAGCGCTTGCGCAATTCGGTATTCAGCAGGCTCGTTTCAGGGGAGACCAAGTAATGAGTGCGGCATCTGACTGGCTTGAAGAAAAAGGTGTTCCTGCCTGTTGCCTTTTCAATCAGTTCATGTCTGATAACAAAAGTGCTCCGGAACGATGGCTGGAGCCTGGTGAAATCATCCCAGTAAAACAAATGGAATAACAAGGAGAAAGCTATGGATGACGACCCTATTCCGATTAGCTTGGTTGCCAATTACATGTTCTGCCCGCGCAGAGCGTGGTTGGAAGCGGTAGGAGAAAAAGTCGATTCGGATCAAATCATGCGAGGAACATATGATCATCGCAAGGTTGACCGTACTGATGGCGCTCCTGATGCGGATTCGTATCAAGCCGTGAATATCAGGCATGAGGAATGGGGCGTCAGCGGCAAGCTGGATGCTGCAAAAATGACGGATAGCGGAATCGTTATTCGTGAATATAAAGCGACGCCTGTGAAGCGGGCGATGATAGTTACGCCCGCAATGCGTACACAGCTTGCTTTACAGGCTGCATGTCTTGAAAATATGGGTTTTCATGTAGCTGGTACTGAAATATTTTTCACCACGCACCATCGGCGGGTTGAAGTTGACCTTGACGAAGAAGATTATGAAAATGCGCATAAAGCGGTGGAAGAAACTCGAACGTTAATTAATTCGGAACAAGCTCCTGAGCCATTAGAGGACAGCGCTCGTTGTATGCGATGCTCACATGTAGGGATTTGTCTGCCGGAAGAACGCAAGTTATGTGCTGTCGCGCATCGAGTGATGGTTTCGTCTCCAGATAATCAAGTAACGCATCTTGCTACTCCTGGAGCAAAAGCCTTTACAAGATCCGGAAGAATGATTGTTCAGAAAAATGGCGAAGAACTTGCTTCTATTCCAATTGATACCATGCAGGGTTTGCAGATTTACGGCAATACCGATTTGTCAAGTGGGCTAATCCGTGAGTTGATGTGGCGTGATATTCCCATAGTTTGGTGCAGTGGAACAGGACGAATGTACGGATGGTCCATTCCCTCTTATGGACCAAACGGGGAGCAACGTGTTGACCAACATGTAGCTTCCCATGAAGGACGGCTTGGTCTTGCACGTGAATTTATCGTCGCAAAAATACACAATCAATCTGTTTTGCTGCGACGGTCAGAATCGGACAATCCAGTATTGCCGCAACTGCGACATATTGAGAAACAGGTTGGAAATGCGAACCGTTGGCAGGACATACTTGGTCTCGAAGGAGAGTCTGCAGCGTTGTATTTCTCTCAATTCGAGCATCTTATTAAAACTGATCGTCAAGCTGAGTGGCCTTGGATTGCCCGTATGCGTAGACCCGCTCCAGACGCGTTGAATGCACTGCTTGATTTTACATACACATTATTGTTGTCGGATTGTGTGCGAGCTTTGATTTCCTGCGGTCTTGATCCGCATGCTGGTTTCTTGCATAGCAGCAAACGGAATAAACCGGCATTGGCTCTGGATTTGATGGAGGAATTCAGGGCTCCGATTGCAGATTCGGTAGTGCAAACAGTGATTAATAACGGTGAAATCAATGCATCTGGATTCTCGGATGCGCTTGGCTCCGTGCGCATGACAGATGAGACTCGGAAAACGGTGATCAAAGCATACGAACGAAGAATGGCTACGGAAATCATCCATCCGGTATTCAAATACAAAGCTTCTTGGCGAAGGACTATCGAAATTCAGGCCAGAATGATTTTGGGATATCTTGATGGGACGCAAACTGAATATCGCGGAATCAGAATTCGTTAAGGAGTGGGGCATGACGAATCAGAAACGTGGCTATCTGGTGGCATATGATATCAGCGATGATTGCTGCCGCTCACATGTTGCGAAAATTCTTCAACACTATGGAGAGCGATTGCAATATAGCGTCTTCTTACTGCGGGTACGTCCTTCGATGATGTTGGATGTCCGTATGCAGATAGAGAAGGAAATAGATGACTCAATCGATTCTGTTGTGTTCTGTTCTCTTGGAACCATTTCTCAAACGGAAGAGGGCTTGGATTTCTTGGGGCGCCGTGGATACGTCGATTTAGAGATACCGACAGTGATTTGAAGTTTTAGCCTAATGGCGATGTTGTTTGATAAGTAAAGAGTGTTTTGCTGTTTTTCAAGTGCGAGAGATGCATCATTGCTGCGACACACGGTGAGCGCTCGCACTTGAAAAATAGTTGTTTTGGAGCCAGTGAACTTATATTGCTTCTGTATTGCGATAGAAATGAAAGAGTCGCTCGCAAAAGCCTTTAGAATATGTGTCATTGTAAGGTCTTAGACTATGACTATTCCTGAGCATTCAAGCTCAGGACTTCATTGAGGAATTGCGCAGGCAGGACGTTGTTGCGATGAATACGAATTCCTGAGCATTCAAGCTCAGGACTTCATTGAGGATAACTTATGCCAGCGCCTTTGATAACCGTCTTGTGAATTCCTGAGCATTCAAGCTCAGGACTTCATTGAGGACGGTCGGGCCATTGAATCGGCTTGGGACGCACACCATTCCTGAGCATTCAAGCTCAGGACTTCATTGAGGAGGTATTTTCAACGTGTATCAGCAACTAAGCGATACGGATTCCTGAGCATTCAAGCTCAGGACTTCATTGAGGACCGTGGGATTGCTATCTGCGATACCAGGGTGCCCAATTCCTGAGCATTCAAGCTCAGGACTTCATTGAGGAATACGGAATGCGAATCGTAGCGGGCAGCAGAATGCAATTCCTGAGCATTCAAGCTCAGGACTTCATTGAGGAAAGGCAACCTCGGTCGGGCACATGCTCGCCCACTAATTCCTGAGCATTCAAGCTCAGGACTTCATTGAGGATATCCGGCAGAACAGGTTTAACAACCTGCACGAGCACATTCCTGAGCATTCAAGCTCAGGACTTCATTGAGGAAAGTCGGCCAGCATGGACGGCGAATTGTTCTTCTCGATTCCTGAGCATTCAAGCTCAGGACTTCATTGAGGAACGTAGTGGTGTGTGGTTTCGGTTGCGGCTCGCGTGATTCCTGAGCATTCAAGCTCAGGACTTCATTGAGGAGACAAATTTCCACAACTCGAACCGGAGGATAAAAATTCCTGAGCATTCAAGCTCAGGACTTCATTGAGGATGTATGACATCTGGTTCGCCACCGCGCCTATGGCCATTCCTGAGCATTCAAGCTCAGGACTTCATTGAGGATCGAGAGTCGTGGGACTACGCGCCACCGTCTCCGCGAATTCCTGAGCATTCAAGCTCAGGACTTCATTGAGGAGGAAAACGCTTACGACTGGACGGCGGTTGTCGCTGGAATTCCTGAGCATTCAAGCTCAGGACTTCATTGAGGAGCCTTGAGCGCGGCCTCGTCGTCAAGCGCGAGTCGTATTCCTGAGCATTCAAGCTCAGGACTTCATTGAGGATTGACCACGTTGCCCCATTCGAAGCTGAGCAGGCGATTCCTGAGCATTCAAGCTCAGGACTTCATTGAGGAACGTTTGTCCTTACTGATGCCGAGCGTGAGACGCTGATTCCTGAGCATTCAAGCTCAGGACTTCATTGAGGACCAAGGGTATTCCGCGCCCGCGCCCATGACGGCAAATTCCTGAGCATTCAAGCTCAGGACTTCATTGAGGACGGACGTACACGCGATAATCAAGCGTTCAACCAACTATTCCTGAGCATTCAAGCTCAGGACTTCATTGAGGATTGTATTGCGACGCTTGAGCGAACGGTACTGGTAAATTCCTGAGCATTCAAGCTCAGGACTTCATTGAGGAGAGCAAACGCAACAACGCGCGTAAGGCATCCCAATTCCTGAGCATTCAAGCTCAGGACTTCATTGAGGAGCGGGTTAGCGACATGCAAGGCGTCACATAGGCGTATCGTATTCCTGAGCATTCAAGCTCAGGACTTCATTGAGGAGTCTCAATATGAGATGCCAGACAGTGGCGTATTATATTCCTGAGCATTCAAGCTCAGGACTTCATTGAGGACTGCCATCCTCAAGCAATTCCAGCGCATGCACCAATTCCTGAGCATTCAAGCTCAGGACTTCATTGAGGAATCGACCGCAGACGCGCCCGATTGGAACGCCGCCTGCATTCCTGAGCATTCAAGCTCAGGACTTCATTGAGGATGCAGGGAATATGCGGTGCGTGTCGTGATTGACTTCAATTCCTGAGCATTCAAGCTCAGGACTTCATTGAGGATGTGACTTTTGTGAAGCGTCGTGGCTTCAAGTGGGATTCCTGAGCATTCAAGCTCAGGACTTCATTGAGGACGGCCAAGGTCACGCAGATCACCGGCATCACAGACATTCCTGAGCATTCAAGCTCAGGACTTCATTGAGGAAACGACAATGTTTTCCGGCGGTACGGTTTCGAGGATATTCCTGAGCATTCAAGCTCAGGACTTCATTGAGGAGTCAAGTCGCTGGAAGACGCTTGGCGCGTCCACGTGGAATTCCTGAGCATTCAAGCTCAGGACTTCATTGAGGACGTCGGAAAAAGAACAGGCCCGCACAGGACCGGAACAATTCCTGAGCATTCAAGCTCAGGACTTCATTGAGGAAAGCAGCTCGGATACCCGTTGCAGTGGATCGCCGAGATTCCTGAGCATTCAAGCTCAGGACTTCATTGAGGACTGAGCCCCTTGTGCAGCTTCTCGGTGCGGCACCAGATTCCTGAGCATTCAAGCTCAGGACTTCATTGAGGAGCGGGCGAACGCGTATGCAGACGCGGCACCGCAGATTCCTGAGCATTCAAGCTCAGGACTTCATTGAGGACCCGGCGACATGCCAAGCGAAGTGCCGAACCAAAGATTCCTGAGTATTCAAACTCGGGATTTCATTGAGGAGCTGTGGGCGAAGAAGCGCAACCGTCTCCAGTTTTTTGGATTAAAGCCAATATTCAGAGGTCTATCCAAAATCGCTGGATGATACTGTCTTCGTTCCGTCCCGTACCGTTCACGATTTCATTCTCCATCTTTCCACCATTGCTGATAATCGTCCGTCTTGATGCTTCATTGCTCTTGTGACAGGTAAGTAGAACACGTTGCTCGCCCTGCTCTTTGCAGATGGGCAGGAGTAAGGCGAGCATCGCTTTGGCATACCCTTTTTGACGTTCCGATGGCAAAATGCTATACCCAATATTTCCTCCGTATTGCAGCAGAAAAGGGGATAGCGGACGTCTGAAATCAATGATGCCGACGAGCTTGTCATCCGCCTTCCGAATAGCTAAAAATACTTCCGACGGCACATAGCCTTCGCCGTATTTCTTTTTCAATCGATTATCGAAATCGATCCATTCATCAAAAGAATCCGTGTCTTCGAGACCGGCGCATCCATCGAGACTGTCGTTGTTTGCAAGCATCTCCTGCTTGTAATGCATCACTTGGCTCGCGTATTTTCGCGTTGGCTTGACCAGTGCTAAATCTCTTTGCATGATTATGTCCTCTGTTTATTGATGCGCAAGTGCCTGGCTCGTGCCGTTTAATGTCCAATTATACGGACGCGTTTGTAGTTATCGGCAAAACGAGATGCTGACAAAGCTCGCGTTCCAACTCAAATATTCGTTGTATCACACGCGCGTTAGCTATATTTATGTATTTAGTCAAGTCGGCGTTTTGTGATTGGTTACGAAACGCCGACTTGCCTAAATATAGGCAGGGGCAGCAGGGCCCCGCGGTCCTCTGTGTTTTGTCAAATTGAAGCAGTCCAACAAAACGGCGCCGCCCCCATCGGCCTAACTTCTATTGAACAGACGCAGCTGGCTTGCGAGATACCGATCATCCCACACATCCCATCGCAGGAGAGATTATTCTTGAGGGATATCTCCTGCGAGTCCGAGGTTGGGGGAGAAAAGCTGCACGCAGTATGCCTGCGTGGTCGGAGGGCATCATGGCACCCCGCCAGACAAAAGCAAAATTGATGAAGAGAAAAACAGGAAAACCAATGTTGGATTGGATTCTGAAGCATGGATAAGTGTTCAGGATAAGCTAATAGATTTTGTTGCAGATATGTCATGAAAACGCAGACGTTCGCGTGTTCCCCGCATATGCGGGGATGATCCCCAACGGTACGAAACGCATATCCGCGAGCTATGGGTGCTCGACATATCGGGACTGCATCAGATCCAACTGAAATAGAAAACCCGAAGATAACCCCCCGACTGATGTTCCAGTCTTGAAAGCTGGTCGCGTGGGATCTTCGAGCAATCCAATTCTACCACCACGACACCGTGTTCCCCGCACATGCGGAGATGATCCCCACGACATGCAGGACTACCAGCCACTCGGCAGGTGTCCCTCGCGCATGCGGGGATGATCCCGCGCTCGAAAACAAGCTGCGCCAGCGTTTCAAGTGTTCCCCGCACATGCGGGGATGATTGTATTTGCCAATCTATCAGTCGCATCGCATGTGCGTTAGCTACACTTATCCGCATAAGT
>OLPZ01001425.1_pt1 | contig 15835 bp, 16 predicted proteins | sample 1672711 | NCBI WGS metagenome assembly OLPZ01 (sample SAMEA3136716, study PRJEB25190) | human gut metagenome
CGGTCATCAAGGCGCACGGTTCCAGCCACGCCAAGGGCATCAAGAACGCCATCCGCCAGGCCAAGCTCTGTGTAGCCAACGACCTGTGCGGCACGATGGAGAAGGCGCTGGGCGAGGTGGCCGCGCAGAAGGAAGAAGAAGCAGACGCTTAAAAGTAAAGCTGCCTTGTAGGGGCCGGGCATGCCCGGCCCGCAGCATAAAAAATACAGCCTGTAAAAGGGCAAGCAAGATAAGGTTGAGGGCCGGGCGTGCCCGGCCCCTACGAATTAACCGGAAAGGTGAAAGAAATGGCCCACAAGCCGGAAGAATTGCAGGAAGTCCTGCACTATACATTCAAAAATCCTGCGCTGCTGCGCATTGCATTGACCCACACCAGCTTTGCCAATGAGAGCAAGGTCGCTACCACCCACAACGAGCGGCTGGAATTTCTGGGCGACAGCGTGCTGTCCGTCGTCGTGGCGGACTACCTGTTCCACCAGTCCGGCCGCCCCGAAGGCGAGTTGACCCGGATGCGCGCAAGCCTTGTCAGCGAGGACGCGCTGTTCCAGTTTGCCCAGGAGATCCACCTGGGCGAGTACCTGCGCCTGGGCCACGGCGAGGATCTGGGCGGCGGCCGCAACCGGCCCAGCGTCGTGTCTGACGCGTTCGAGGCCGTCATTGCCGCACTGTATCTGGACGGCGGCATGGAGACCGCCCGCAACTTCATCCTGCCCTTCATCACCGAGGGCAAGACCGCCGAGGACGACTACAAGACCCGTTTGCAGGAGGTCGTGCAGCAGGACCCCAGCGCCGTGCTGCGCTATGAGGTCACCGGCGAGAGCGGACCCGACCACAACAAGACCTTCAGCGTCGAAGTCCATCTCAACAGCAATGTTATCGGCCACGGCTCGGGCAGAAGCAAGAAGATAGCCGAGCAGGCGGCGGCAAAAGAGGCTCTGGAACTCATGGGGCTCAAGGCATGAAACATATAAACGTCTCCGTATTCGTTCCCCACGCGGGCTGCCCGCACCAGTGCAGCTTCTGCAATCAGAGGAGTATTTCGGGCGCGAAGAGCCAGCCGACGGCGCAGGATGTGCGCGACGCGGCGCTCGTCGCCATGCGCTCGTCCCCCGAGGGGATAAAAGACGGGGAGATAGCATTTTTCGGCGGCAGCTTCACGGCAATCGACCCCGATTACCGTTTGGCGCTTTTAAAAACAGCGCACGCAGCATGCGAAACATACGGCTTTGCCGGTATCCGCTGCTCTACGCGGCCGGATGCCATTGATGATGAACGTCTGACCGTATTAAAGCAATACGGCGTAACGGCAATCGAGCTCGGTGCGCAGTCGATGGATAGCGAAGTGTTGCTGCTCAATCGTCGGGGGCATACCGCAAAGGATGTGGAAAACGCTGCGCGGTTAATTCGCGCATACGGCTTTGAGCTCGGCTTGCAGATGATGACCGGGCTGCCCGGCGACAGTGACGCAAAGGCGATGAAGACGGTCAAAAGGCTGTTGGCTCTAAAGCCGAACACCATGCGCATTTATCCTACGATCGTCTTAGAAAACACACCGCTGTGCGATTTGTACCGCGCAGGAAAATACACACCGCAGACCTTAGAGGATGCCGTTTCACTCTGTGCAAAGCTCATCCCGATGATTGAGCAGCGCGGTGTAAAGCTCATCCGTGTGGGGCTGCACGCCAGCGAAGAACTGGAAAACCGTGTCGCGGGACCGTTTCACCCCGCTTTTATGGAGCTGTGCCGCAGCGCGATCTTCCGCGAAAACGTCCTTAAAGCGCTTCAAGCCCGAAACGCATCGGAAGTTACGATCGATGTTGACCCGCGCATGCTTTCCATTGCGCTCGGACAGAAAAAAGAAAATTTGCAGCATTTCTCTAAGCACGGCTACACCGTGCACATCCGCCCGGATGCTTCGGTTTCCGGCGGCACATACAGGCTACGATAGGCAGGTAAACAGATGCTTTTAAAATCTCTGGAGCTGCAGGGCTTCAAAACCTTTCCCGATAAAACGACTTTAAAATTTGAAAACGGCATCACGGCGGTCGTCGGTCCAAACGGCAGCGGCAAGAGCAACATCAGCGATGCCATGCGTTGGGTACTCGGCGAGCAGTCTACCCGCGCACTGCGCTGCTCCAAAATGGAGGACATCATTTTCAGCGGCACGCCGCAGCGCAAAGCGCAGGGCTTTTGCGAAGTGACCGTCACCATGGATAACACCGACCGCGAGTTGAATTACGACGGCGACACCGTTTCCGTTACGCGTCGTTTTTACCGCTCCGGCGAAAGTGAATACCGCATTAACAAAACGCTCGTACGTCTGCGCGACGTGCATGAGCTGTTCATGGATACCGGCCTCGGCCGCGACGGTTATTCCATCATCGGACAGGGCAAGATCGATAGCATCGTCTCCGCAAAAAGCGAAGACCGCCGCGAGATTTTTGAAGAAGCCGCCGGCATTTCGCGCTTTCGCTACCGCAAAGAGGAAGCCGAACGCCGCTTGGAAAAAGCCGAAGAAAACCTCATTCGCCTGCACGATATTTTAAACGAACTCGAAGAACGCGTGGGCCCTTTACGCGAGCAGGCGGAGAAAGCCGAAAAGTTTATTGCACTCGACAGCGAGAAAAAGGAACTGGAGATCGGCTTGTGGCTTGAAACGCTGGAGCGCTCCGGCAAGATCGTGCGCGAGGTGGAGGAAAAGATTGCCTCCGCGCAGAACAGCTACGAGGAAGTCGAAAGTGAGCTCAATGTGCTTTCCGCGCAAATCGAGCAGAATTTCACGGAAACGAATGGCTGCACCGCACAGATGGAAGAAGCACGTTTGAAGGCTTCCGAAGCTGATGAACTCGCCACTCGTAAAGAGGGAGAAGTTTCGGTGCTTGAAAATGATATTCTGCACGAGCAGCAGACCATCCGCAGATTAAATGGCGAGATTGAAAGCGCCGCGCTGACCGGACAAACGCTTGAAGCGGATATTCAAGAAAAAGAACAGGCGGTAAAAGCAAAGGAAGCGGAAGCTGCGCAGAACCATGCCGATTTCGTTGCCTTTACCGCACAACTCGAGGAGCTGCGTGCCGGCACGGACAGCACCACGCGTGAGATCGACGCCGTTTCGGCTGAGCTTGTGGCACTGAACGCCGCACTTTCCGAAATGCGCGTGCAGCAATCCTCGGCGGAATCCTCCATGCAGGAGATTCGCGCCCGCGCCGAAACAGTGGATGCTGCGATCACCGAAAGCGAAGAACGCCTTGCAGCGCTTCACACGGAGTGCGAGGAGCTTGACGCCATGCTGCACGATACGGCGGAGTACATTCAAAACGCTGAAAACACTGTGCAGGGGCATGAAATGCGTGTACAGCAGCGCAGAAAACGCGCCGAAGCCGTGAAAGCCGAAGCCGACCGCCAGATGCTCGACGCCAAAGAAAAAGAGCGCCGCGCTGGACTGTTGGAAGACCTTGAACGCAATCTTGAAGGCTTCACACAGAGCGTTAAAACCGTCATGCGCGAGAGCACGCGCGGCAATCTGCGTGGTATCCACGGACCTGTTACACGGCTTTTAAAAGTCCCGCGCGAATACGCCGTGGCGCTGGAGACCGCGCTTGGTGCCGCCATGCAGAACGTCGTCGTTGATTCCGAAGATGCGGCGAAAGCGGCTATTCGCTTATTGAAACAGCGCGATTCCGGCCGTGCGACATTTCTGCCGCTGACCACGGTGCGCGGTACGGTTATCGATGCGCGCGATGTGCAGAATATGCCCGGCTTTGTGGGCGTGGCTTCAACACTCTGCCACTGTGATGAGCAGTACGCCGGCATCCGCGATTCTCTGCTCGGCCGCACTATTGTTGCAGAAGACCTTGACCGCGCGGCGGAGATTGCACGGCGTATTCGGTTCCGCTACCGTGTCGTCAGCTTGGACGGGCAGATTGTCAATGCGGGCGGTTCGTTCACCGGCGGTTCCGCGGCGCGCAACTCCGGCCTTTTGAGCCGATCGGCGGAGATTGCACGCATTCGCGCAGACGCACAAATGCTGGCGCAGGCTGCAAATGAAACACTGGAGCGCCACAAGGCTGCACAGCAGGAAGTGCTGCAGGCCATGGCGGAGCTTGAAAACGCCAAGGCCGTGCTGGCGCAGCACAGGGAAGATGAGATCCGCTTCAAAACGGAAGCTGCCCGTGCCGCACGTGACGTGGAGACGGAAACCGCGAACCTTGCTTCTCTGCGCGACGAAAAAGAAAGTGCCGCAAAGCGTCTGAGCGGTTTTGTGCAGACCGCAGACAGCGCCCAGCAGAAAACAGAAGAAACAGAAGACAAAATTCAGGCAGCCAGAAGCAAAATGGAATCCATGGTCGGCGACCGCGAGGACGCAATGCATCGTTGTGATGAGACCTTGCAGCATTTGCAGGAAATCCGTTTTGCGGGGCTCGCCATCGAAAAAGATAAAGAATCGCTTGAAAATGCTGTGCAAACGCTGAAAGCACAGCAGTCCGAACGCGTTGCACGTATAGAAAGTTTAAATCAAGAACTTGCGGAGAGCTTCGAGAAGATCAAAGCGCGCGAAGCGGATATTGAAAACCGAAAAATTGAATCTGCTAATCTGCGTGAGACTGCAAAGGAAAAACGGCAAACGGTCAGCGCCATCGCCGCAAAGCGCACGGTACTCGAGCAACAGACGAGCGAGTTGCGCCAAAAGGAACGCGAAGCTTCCTCGCGCCGCGAGACGATTGGCCTTGAACTTGCTCGTCTGCGCGAACGCCGTGAAAATCAGAGCGGTGAATACGACGCTATCCTTAAAAAGCTGTGGGAAGAATACGAACTCACCCGCCGCGAAGCCGAGGAAATGAACATCACGATTGAAGATGTGCCCACGGCGCAAAGGCGGTTGTCCGAACTTAAAAACAGCATCAAAGCGCTCGGCTCCGTCAACGTGGCGGCTGTTGTGGAATACAAAGAGGTTTCGGAGCGCTACAATTTCCTCAAAACGCAAACGGACGACGTGCAGCGCTCCCGCGCCGAGCTGTTAAAGCTCATCGACAACTTGACAAAGCAGATGCAGACGCAGTTTGCAGAGCGCTTTTCCGTCATCAATCAGAATTTCAGCCGGATTTTTCAGGAGTTGTTCGGCGGCGGCTCGGCAGAGCTTTGCTTTACGGACAGCGGCGATGTACTGCATTCCGGCATTGATATCCGCGTGCATCCGCCGGGCAAGATCGTCTCGCACATCGAGCTGCTTTCCGGCGGCGAAAAGGCGCTTGTGGCAATTTCGCTTTACTTTGCGATCATGCGCGTGAATCCACCGTCGTTCTGTATGCTCGACGAGATTGAAGCTGCGCTGGATGACGTAAATGTCGTGCGCTTTGCAAATTACCTGCGCCGCATGAACCAAAAGACACAGTTCATCGTCATCACGCACCGCCGCGGCACGATGGAAGAAGCTGATATGCTCTATGGCGTGACGATGCAGGACCAGGGCATTTCGAAACTCTTGGCACTGCACGCACACGAAGCGCAGGAAAAACTGGGTATAACAACATAAATTCGGAAAAGAGGTGCCTGAATGGGCTTTTTTGATAAGATCAAAGCGGGACTGAAAAAAACAAGAGACAGCATCACCGGGCAGATTAACAGCATGCTCCACGCGTTCACAAAGATCGATGAGGAGCTGTTTGAGGAGCTTGAGGAGCTGCTTGTCATGGCGGACGTCGGCATGAACACCGCGACCGAAATCTGCGATACGCTCCGCGCACGCGTGAAAGAGCGCGGCATCACAGACCCAAACGAGATTATGACGCTTTTGCAGGAGGTCGTCACGGAGATGGTCAGCGGCGACAACGAGTTGCATCTCGATACGCAGCCATCCGTCATCCTTGTCATCGGCGTGAACGGCGTCGGCAAAACGACGACCATCGGCAAGCTGGCTTCCCGCCTTAAAAAAGAGGGCAAATCGGTAATTTTGGGCGCGGCGGATACGTTCCGCGCGGCGGCCATTGAGCAGCTTGAAGTCTGGGCAGAGCGCGCAGACGTGCCGATCATCAAGCATGCAGAGGGCGCAGACCCCGCCGCCGTCGTGTACGATACAATCTCCGCGGCAAAGGCACGTCACGCCGATGTGGTCATCTGTGATACGGCCGGACGCCTGCACAATAAGAAAAACCTGATGGACGAGCTTTCCAAAATTTCGCGCATCATCGATAAGGGTCTGCCGGGCTGCAGCAAAGAAGTTTTGCTTGTGCTCGATGCCACAACGGGGCAGAACGCCGTCAATCAGGCGCGTGAATTCAAAGAAGCCGCAGGACTCACGGGTATCGTGCTCACAAAGCTTGACGGCACCGCAAAGGGCGGCGTTGTGTTGGCGATCCACCGGGATCTCGGTTTGCCGGTGAAGTTCATCGGCGTCGGCGAGCAGGTGGACGATCTGCAGCCGTTTGACGCGGAGGATTTCGCCCGCGCGCTGTTCGAGCGGAGACCGGAAGCATGAGGCTCGCCGTTTTTTCCGATGTACACAGCAACCACCATGCGCTGAAAGCTTGCCTGAAGGAAGCGGAAAAGCAAAAAGCGGATGGGTACATTTTCCTCGGCGATTATATTTCGGACTGTGCAAACCCGCACGAGACCATGAAGCTAATATACCGCGCAAAGCAGGAAATGCCCTGCTGGTTCGTGCGCGGCAACCGCGAAGAATACGTGCTGAACCACCACAACTTCGGCAGCGATTGGGCAAACGGCACTACAACAGGCTCCCTTCTATACACCTACGAGGGGCTTACGGCGGAGGATCTCGAGTTCATCTCCGCATTGCCGTTTATGCAGACGATTGACCCAAACGGCAAGTGTCCCATACGCATTTGCCACGGCTCACCGGAAAAAACGCGCGACACGCTGCGCCCGTTCTCCTATAAAATAGAAAGCTGGCTTTTAAAAATCGACGAGCGCGTGCTTTTAAGCGGTCACACACATCAGCCGTGCAGCGCGCACACAATGGGCAAGCTGTACGTGAACCCCGGTGCGGTCGGCGTGCAGTGTACGCAAACCGTCACGGCGAAAATGGCGCTGCTCGATTCCGACGGAAACACATGGAACGAAACGCTGCTCGAAGTGCCGTATGACATTGACGCCGCAGCATTGGAAATTCGCGAAAGCGGACTGCTGACCCGCGCGGGCGTGTGGGGGCATGCGATTTTAAAACAGCTTTACACCGGCAAAAATTATTCGCTTTTCTGCGTGCAGCGCGCAGAAGAGCTTGCAGCGGGCGGCCCCGTACTTTTAGAGCATTGGCAACAAGCCGCACGCGATTTCGGAATTTTGGAGGGATAACGCATGAACATGATCATTGCAACGCATAATGCGCATAAAATAGAGGAATTCGGCCGCATTTTGGCGCCGCTTGGCATCACCGTGCAGACGGCCGAGCTGACCGAGGCGGAAGAGACCGGCACCACATTCCGTGAAAACGCGTATATCAAGGCGAAATCCGCGTGTGACGAAACGGGCCTGCCGTGCGTCGCGGACGATTCCGGCTTATCGATCGATTATTTAAACGGCGAGCCGGGCGTGTATTCCGCACGGTATGCCGAGCCGGGCAAGCGTAAGGCAACGGTACTCGAAAAGCTCAAGGGCGTGCCGGAAGAAAAGCGCGGCGCACACTTTACAAGTGCCATCTGCTGTGTATTCCCGAACGGCGACGTACTTGAAGCTGAGGGCTACTGCTACGGGCGCATCGCAGAGGAATGCCGCGGCGAAAGCGGTTTCGGTTATGACCCCATTTTCATCTGCACCGAAGAAGGCTGCGCGGGCAAGACGTTCGGCGAAGCGACAGCAGAAGAAAAGGATGCCGTGAGCCATCGCGGAAAATCCTTGCGTATTTTCGCAGAAAAACTTGAAAACTACCTGAAAGACAAAGAGGGATAAATTATGCTGACCAGTAAACAAAGAGCGTATCTCCGCTCGCTCGCCGTAAATGAAGACACCATTTTGATGATTGGCAAGGGCGGCATTGATGGAGATGTCGTAAAGCAGGCCGCAGACGCTATTTTTAAGCGTGAACTCATCAAGGGCAAAGTGTTGGAGACTGCGCCGGTCTCTCCGCGTGAAGCCGCAGAAGCGCTCGCAGAGCAGACGGAAAGCGAAGTCGTGCAGGTCATCGGTTCCAAATTTGCGCTTTATAAACGCAACGAAAAGGATCCGAAAATCGTCCTGCCGCGTGCGAAAAAGGCATAAGCCATGCGCATCGGCATTTACGGCGGCACGTTCAATCCCATCCACACGGCGCATGTGCACCTTGTGCGGGAATTTATTAAGCGTCTGTCGCTTGACCGCGTGATTTTGATTCCGACGGGCACGCCGCCGCACAAAGCGACACATCAGCTTGCAAGCGGGGCAGACCGCATTGAAATGTGCAGGCTTGCGGCGGCGGACATCGCCGAATGTCCCGTCACAGTCTCGGATATTGAAGTGCTGCGCACGGGCAAAAGCTACACGGCAGACACCATGACGGAACTGAAAGCACAATATCCCGACGATCAGCTCTTTTTGCTGATGGGGGAAGATATGTTCTGCACCGTCGAAAAGTGGTATCACCCGGAGCGCATTTTCGCCGCGGCAGAGATCTGCGCCGCACCGCGTGACAAGGATAGCTTCCAAACGCTTGTCACGCACGGGGAAGAAGTGAAGGAAAAGTTCCCGCAGCTTCGCTTTACCGTGCAGAACATCGAGTTTTTGCCTGTCTCATCGACGATGGTGCGCGAAAAAAGTCTGCAGGGCGAAGATATAAGCTGTCTTGTACCCGCAGGCGTCGCGGAATACATCCAAATAAAGAGGCTTTACACGCATGAATAAGAAAGAAAAACAGCAATATATCGATATCATCAAGCCCATGCTCACGCAAAAACGTTTCGAACACTCCTTAAATGTTTCGGAAGAAGCGGTAAAGCTTGCAAAAAAATACGGTGCCGATACCGAAAAAGCGGAGCTTGCAGGGCTTTTGCACGATATTTTGAAGGATACACCCCCGGAGAAACAGTTGAAAATTCTCGCGGACTTTGGTATAATTATGAGCGACGTTGAACTTTCCGCTAAAAAGTTCTGGCATGCCATCAGCGGCGCGGTGTATATCAAGCATGTTCTGCACATTGAGGACGAGGATGTTTACAACGCCGTGCGATACCACACCACGGGCAGAAAAAACATGACGTTACTCGAAAAAGTCATTTTTATCGCGGATTTCATCTCCAAAGACCGCAATTACCCCGGCGTAGAGGATATGCGCAAGGCCGCGTATAAAAGCCTCGACAAAGCCATTGTGGAGGGCATCGCGTTCACCATTACGGAGCTCGCAAAAGACCGCGCGCCCATCGTGCCGGAGACCATAGACGCATATAATGACGCGGTGTGGGCTTTGCGGCACGGCAACTAAGCGGAAGGAAGCATAAAAATCGCGCAGCGCGCAGAAAGGAATGGCTAAAAGCATGGATTCATTGACGCTTGCAAAAACCGCAGCGGGCATTTTGGATGCGAAAAAAGCCGATCAGATCAATGTGATCCGCATTTCGGACGTTTCCTCGCTCGGTGATTATTTCGTTCTGGCGAACGGCACCGGCAGCACGCATGTGCATGCTCTGGCGGACGAGCTGGAGTTTAAGCTGAAAGAGCTCGGCATTGCGCCGGACCGCGTGGAGGGCTATCGCTCCGATTCCTGGGTCGTGCTCGATTACGAAACGGTGGTCGTACACATCTTCACCTCGGAAGCGCGCAGTTTTTATGATTTGGATCGCCTGTGGCTCGACGGCGAAAAGCTCAACATGACGTTTGAACCGAATTGATTTTGTTATTTTATATAGCGCAGAGAGGTAAGTGTAATCAATATGAACAAGTACAATCCCAGTGAAATTGAACCGAAGTGGCAAAAGAAGTGGGAAGAAGCCGGTGTTTTCCATGCTTCCAATACTTCGGATAAGCCGAAATATTATGCTCTGATCGAGTTCCCGTACCCGTCCGGTCAGGGTCTGCATGTCGGCCACCCGCGTCCGTACACCGCGCTTGACGTTGTTTCCAGAAAGCGCCGCATGGAGGGCTACAATGTGCTCTATCCGATTGGTTGGGACGCATTCGGCCTACCGGCAGAGAATTATGCCATCAAGAACCACGTGCACCCGGAAGAGATCACAAAGAAGAATATTGCGCGCTTTAAGCAGCAGATTCAGTCTCTCGGCATCTCCTTCGACTGGAGCCGTGAGATCAGTACCATTGATCCGAAATACTACAAGTGGACGCAGTGGATTTTCCTCCAGCTCTTTAAGAACGGTTTGGCCTACAAAAAAGAGATGTCCGTCAACTGGTGCACCTCCTGCAAATGCGTTCTGGCAAACGAAGAGGTTGTCAACGGCGTCTGTGAGCGCTGCGGCAGTGAAGTTATTCACAAGGTCAAATCCCAGTGGATGCTGAAGATCACCGCTTACGCACAACGCCTCATCGACGACCTTGATCTTGTCGATTACCCGGACCGCGTTAAGACCCAGCAGAAAAACTGGATTGGCCGTTCCGAGGGCGCCGAGGTCGATTTCAACACGACCGCAGGCGATAAGCTGACTGTTTACACGACCCGCCCGGATACACTTTACGGCGCAACGTACATGGTTGTTTCCCCGGAACATCCGTTCATTGAAAAGTGGGCGGATAAGCTGCAGAACCTGGATGCCGTCCGCGCGTATCAGGCAGAGGCCGCGAAAAAGTCCGACTTTGAGCGCACCGAGGTCGCGAAAGATAAGACCGGCGTGCGTTTGGAGGGTGTTGAGGCCATCAATCCGCTGACCGGTACCACCATTCCGATCTTCATTTCCGACTACGTTCTTGTTTCCTACGGTACCGGCGCCATCATGGCTGTTCCGGCACACGATACCCGTGACTGGGAGTTCGCAAAGAAGTTCGACCTGCCAATCATCGAAGTCGTTAAGGGCGGCGATGTGCAGAAAGAAGCGTTCACGGACTGCGACACCGGCATCATGGTCAACTCTGGCATTCTGGACGGCATGACCGTCGAAGAAGCGAAAGTCCGCATCAAAGATTACCTTGAGGAGACCGGCATCGGCCACCGTAAGGTCAACTATAAGCTCCGTGACTGGGTATTCGCACGCCAGCGCTACTGGGGCGAGCCGATTCCGATTGTACACTGCGAGAAGTGCGGCTATGTGCCGATCGATGAAAGCGAGCTGCCGCTCGTTCTGCCGCAGGTTGATTCCTACGAGCCGACCGATAACGGCGAATCTCCGCTCTCTAAGATGACCGATTGGGTCAACACCACGTGCCCGAAGTGCGGCGGCAAGGCCATGCGCGAAACGGACACCATGCCGCAGTGGGCAGGCTCCTCCTGGTACTTCCTGCGCTATATGGATCCGCACAACGATGAATCTTTTGCATCCAAGGAAGCGCTCAACTACTGGCATCAGGTAGACTGGTATAACGGCGGCATGGAGCACACCACGCTGCACCTGCTGTACAGCCGTTTCTGGCATAAGTTCCTCTACGATATCGGCCAGGTCCCGACCGCAGAACCGTATGCAAAGCGCACGAGCCACGGCATGATCCTCGGTGAAAACGGCGAGAAGATGAGTAAGTCCCGCGGCAACGTTGTCAACCCGGATGACGTTGTAAACGAGTTCGGCGCAGATACGCTCCGTCTCTACGAAATGTTCATCGGCGACTTTGAGAAGGCCGCACCGTGGAGCAACGCCGGCATCAAGGGCTGCCGCCGCTTCATTGAGCGTTATTGGAACCTGCAGTCCATTCTCGTCGACGGCGAAGCGATCCGCCCGGAGATGGAAAATTCTTTCCACAAAGCCATCAAGAAGGTTTCTTATGACATTGAGAACCTCAAGTTCAACACCGCCATTGCATCTTTGATGGCGCTCATGAATGTTATTGCGGAAAAGGGCTCTATCAATAAAGCAGAGCTCTCCGTCTTCACGATACTCCTCAACCCGTTTGCACCGCATGTAACAGAAGAGGTTTGGAGTGAGATGAAGCTCGGCGAGGGCATGGTCACAGAGCAGATTTGGCCGAAGTACGACGAATCGAAGTGCAAAGATGACGTCATTGAAATTGTTGTGCAGGTCAACGGCAAGGTTCGCACAAGATTGTCCGTTGCAGCCGACATCCAGAAGGATGACGCGATTGCACTTGCAAAAGCGGAAAACCGCATTGCAGCGGAGATTAACGGCAAGAACGTCGTGAAAGAGATCTACGTTCCGGGCAAGCTCGTCAATATCGTTGTAAAAGGATAATTCTTTACAGAGCGCTGTGCGTGAATTCACAGCGCTCTGTTTACATTTGTGTGAAGCTAAATAGCTTTGCAAAGGCTTTTTACTTTACAAAATCGGAGGCCAGTACATGAAACATGCACTCGTTTTGTTTTCTTCGCCGCATAAAGACGGACACACAAAGAAGCTGCTTGAAGCTTTTCTCGACGGATTGAAAGGGAAAGGCTGGCAAGTAAAATCACTTGACATTTGCAAAGTGAATATTCATCCGTGTATCGCCTGCGGATATTGCCAAAAAGTAGACGGCTGCGCGTTTCGCGACCTCGATGCATTCGATCGTGACCTACGCGCGTGTGATCTGCTTATCATCGCCACACCGGTCTATAACCTCTCGTTTCCGGCGCAGCTCAAGGCGGTCATCGACCGTTTTCAGCGGTATTTTGAAGCTAGATTTGCCCGCGGTATCCGCCCGGCGATTGCGACACACCGCGATGCCGTTTTGCTGCTCACCATGGGGCGGTATGATCCGTTTGCGGTGGAGGTATGCGAGAAAACACTGCGCCAAAGCTTTTCCGTTATGAACACAACGCTCAAAAAAACGCTGGTTTTGCCGGACACAGACCGTGCAGATTGCGAAAACTCTGCGATTTTCTCGAAGGCACAGGAAATTGCTATTGAAATCGCGCGCGAGCTGTGATATAATAACTTGAATTTGTGTGAATAAAGGCAGGTTTTCATCAATGTCAGGACATTCCAAGTGGAATAATATTAAGAGAAAGAAAGAAAAGACCGACGGTGCAAGAGCGAAGATCTTCACAAAGATCGGCCGTGAGCTTGCCGTTGCCGTTAAAGAAGGCGGCAGCGCAGACCCGGCAGCAAACTCCAAGCTGAAGGACGTCATTGCGAAGGCTAAGGCGAACAATGTGCCGAACGACAACATTGAGCGCATCATTAAGAAAGCCGCAGGCGAGGGCAACTCCAACGCATATGAAAGCATCACCTACGAAGGCTACGGCCCCGCAGGCGTTGCCGTCATCGTGGAATGCCTCACTGATAACCGCAACCGTACCGCAGGCGATGTCCGTCATTACTTTGACAAGTTCGGCGGCAACCTCGGCACCACCGGTTGCGTTTCCTTCATGTTCAACGAAAAGGGCGTTATCGTGCTGGAGCGTGAGGGTCTTGACGAAGATACCGTCATGAGCGATGCACTGGAGGCCGGTGCTTCCGATTTTCAGGCAGACGAAGACGTATTCGAGATCTACACCGAGCCGTCCGATTTCAGCGGCGTTCGCGATGATCTGGAAGCTAAGGGCTATTCCTTTGTTTCCGCAGAAGTGGAAATGGTCCCGGATACCTACACGGATCTCACTGATCCCGATCAGATTCTCAAGATGCAGAAGCTGATTGATGCACTCGAGGATAACGACGATGTCCAGCAAGTCTGGCACAACTGGAACGAGCCCGAGGAAGAAGACGAAGATTGATGCTGAAAACCTTCCCGGGCTTACCGGGGAGGTTTTTTACAGCCTGTTTTTACTTGCGCCACGTATAAAACGCAACACACGGCGCACATAAGAAAGGAAGGCATAGATAAGATGAATGAGTTAAGACACCTCGTAGACCCGCTGGATCTTTCCTTTGAGGAGACCCTGCGTCTGCTGGACCTTGCGGACAGCATTGCAAACGACCGCACCGCATTCGCCCACAAGTGTGAAGGTAAAATTCTTGCCACGCTCTTTTACGAGCCGAGTACCCGCACGCGTCTGAGTTTTGAATCGGCCATGATGCGCCTTGGCGGCAAGGTATTGGGCTTTGCAAGTGCACAGAACAGCTCTGCTTCCAAGGGTGAAAGCGTTGCCGATACGGTACGCATGGTATCCTGCTATTCGGATATCATCGCCATGCGCCACAACAAAGAGGGTGCGCCGCGCGTAGCAGCACAGTACGCCCGTGTGCCGGTCATCAACGCCGGTGACGGCGGCCACCAGCATCCGACGCAGACGCTCAGCGACCTGCTCACCATCCGCCGCGAAAAGGGCAGACTGAATAACCTGACGATCGGTCTGTGCGGCGACTTGAAATTTGGCCGCACCGTGCACTCGCTCATCAAGTCGCTTGTGCGCTGGGAGGGCATCCGCTTCGTGTTCATCTCCCCGGAAGAGCTGCATGTGCCGAGTTATATCATCGATGAAGTCGTGAAGCCCTCCGGCTGCGAATATAAAGAAGTCCGTACCATGGACGAGGTTCTGCCAGAGCTCGACGTACTCTACATGACCCGCGTACAGCGCGAGCGCTTCTTCAACGAAGAAGATTACATCCGCTTAAAAGACAGCTTCATCCTCGATGCAGAGAAGATGAAGCTTGCGCCGAAGGATCTCATTGTGCTGCATCCGCTGCCGCGTATCAACGAGATCGCGGTCGAAGTGGACGATGACCCGCGCGCAAAGTACTTTGTGCAGGCACAAAACAGCGTATATGTCCGCATGGCGCTCATTTTAATGCTTCTGAACATTGAACCGGGACTTTTTGAGGAGGAAACCGTATGCTGAACATCGACAGTATCCAAAACGGCATTGTGATCGACCATATTCAGGCAGGCAAGGGTATGCGCATCTACGAGCTTTTGGAGCTCGATAAGCTCGATTGCTGCGTGGCACTCATCAAAAATGCCCGCAGCAGCAAGCTGGGCAGAAAAGATATCATCAAGATTGAAGGCGACCTCTCCATCAACTTCGATGTGCTCGGCTTTATCGATAACAACATCACCGTATGCACCATTAAAAACGGTGAGCTTGTGAAGAAAGAGAACATCGTGCTGCCACGTCGCATCAAAAATGTTGTAAAGTGCAAGAACCCGCGCTGCATCACAAGCACGGAGGAAAACCTCGACCAGATCTTCGTGCTGTGCGATGAAAAAGCGCACCGCTATCGTTGCCTGTACTGTGAACAGGCGTATAAGAGCCATGAGTAAAGCACAGCGTAACGGTGCAGGCCGTCGCGACCCGGAGAAACTGAAGCGCCAAAAGCGCCGTGACCGTCTGTTTCTGGCGTTCCTGACTTTTTTGAATTTTCTCCTCGCTTTGATCGTGCGCATCGCAGACCGCAAGAGCGTCATCAAAGCGGTAAAGCAGGACGACAAGCTTGCGTTGCTGCTTGAAGAAAAAACCACAAAATCCCTTTGAAATACCTTGACTTTAGGGTCAGTGTATGTTAATATGATAGAGCCGCTTACTGTGGGCTGAAAAGTGACGAAAGTCCGCCTACGAGTAGCGAGATTACAGAAAAGGCAGGCAGAAAAAATGTTTGCAGTTATTGAAACCGGCGGTAAGCAGTACAAGGTACAGTACGGCGACGTGATCTACGTTGAGAAGCTCGCTGCCAATGAAGACGAGACAGTTACGTTCCCGGTCGTTGCAATTTGCGGCGAAGACGGAACAAAAATCGGCACCCCGTATGTTGAGGGCGCTTCCGTTACAGGCAAGGTTCTGAAGAACGGCAAGGCTAAGAAGGTTACAATCCTCACTTACAAGCCGAAGAAGGGCGAAAAGCGCAAGATGGGCCACAGACAGCCCTACACGAAGATT
>OLPZ01001430.1_pt1 | contig 15784 bp, 14 predicted proteins | sample 1672711 | NCBI WGS metagenome assembly OLPZ01 (sample SAMEA3136716, study PRJEB25190) | human gut metagenome
CCGTCCAGCGTCCAGACCACCTCGAAGGGATCATCCCCGCATGCGCGGGGAGCACTCGGTGAGCATCGAGTTGATGTACGTGGTCGAGGGATCATCCCCGCATGCGCGGGGAGCACCGGTAGGCGTCGATGATCTGGTCCGCCGTGGAGGGATCATCCCCGCATGCGCGGGGAGCACGCGTTCGGAACGCTCGGCATGGAGCCGGTGGCGGGATCATCCCCGCATGCGCGGGGAGCACCTCAAGGTTGACCAAAAGGCGCTGGACAAGTGGGGATCATCCCCGCATGCGCGGGGAGCACTCGTCGATGCTGCGCTTGGTGTCCACGCTTATGGGATCATCCCCGCATGCGCGGGGAGCACGTCTCGCCGTCCAGCGTCCAGACCACCTCGAAGGGATCATCCCCGCATGCGCGGGGAGCACGCAAACATATACATGCCCCTGTGGTACCCACCGGGATCATCCCCGCATGCGCGGGGAGCACGCTGAGTTCAGGCCCATAGTGCCCTTAGCGTAGGGATCATCCCCGCATGCGCGGGGAGCACCCCCTAACGGTAGTATCACCATCTATTGATATGGGATCATCCCCGCATGCGCGGGGAGCACACTGGTAGGTCTGACCTAGAGACATATACCCTGGGATCATCCCCGCATGCGCGGGGAGCACCAGCTCACCGTGACGGGCAGCTTGACCGCGTCGGGATCATCCCCGCATGCGCGGGGAGCACGACAAGCGCGGTCTCGATGATAGGACGAAGCGGGGATCATCCCCGCATGCGCGGGGAGCACCTCGCGTTTTCATCCCAGTCGTGCGGTATTACGGGATCATCCCCGCATGCGCGGGGAGCACTCTTACCCTTCCAGCTGGATGGCACGTCAGATGGGATCATCCCCGCATGCGCGGGGAGCACCTCCCGTCGCGCCCTTGGCTCCCGCCGCGCCTGGGATCATCCCCGCATGCGCGGGGAGCACGACAGCTTCCTCGGCATGCTCACCGCCTAGCCGGATCATCCCCGCATGCGCGGGGAGCACTCCTCGTACATACCCCAAGGTGGTGTGTACCTGGGATCATCCCCGCATGCGCGGGGAGCACTACACCGAGGGATGGCCATATGAAGCAACACTGGGATCATCCCCGCATGCGCGGGGAGCACCTGCCCGTGTCGTTCGAGAGCGAGAGCAGCTGGGGATCATCCCCGCATGCGCGGGGAGCACTCTCGCTCGCCGCCGGAGTGCCAATCGAGGTCGGGATCATCCCCGCATGCGCGGGGAGCACTGCCTCACTCCGCCCGTCCGGCGGCTCGTGTTGGGATCATCCCCGCATGCGCGGGGAGCACGAGAAGCAGCCCTACCATGGGCTCGCGCGGGCGGGATCATCCCCGCATGCGCGGGGAGCACTCTAAAAAATCCCAGTTCAAGATACCACACCGTCTAGAAAACCCTACATTTTCATTAGTTTGCGAAAGAGCGCGAGTTCTGCATCGCAATCAGATTCCGCATGGTGAGGTATTTTGTTTTCAAGGTTCAAGAGGCCGAGCACCGTCTTCAGACGATAGTTCGGCGCATCGGGCAGTTTCTTTTTCGCAAGCTCTACCGTGTCTATGCATTCATTGTCAAAGTCATCTAGGTCACATTCTTCACACGAGGCTTGGATGAAACCGGAATCGAATGCGGCGTTATGGGCAATCACAACCCTATCGCCAACGAAGGATGCGAAGTCTTCAATTGCTGTCTTAAGCTCTACTCCATCTCTCTCCAGCAAGGCATCCGTGATGCCCGTAAGCTCGGCAATCTTCTTTGGTACGTGCTTTCCTGACTTCACCAGAGCATGAAATCTTGCCGCGGCATCACCGTTGATAACCTTTATTGCCGCAATCTCAATGATCTCATCTTTGTCCACGTCCAGACCGGTCGTCTCCACATCGAATACAACGTATTCATCTGGTTCCGGGGAAAGTTGACCTCCCCTTCTCCTAGTCGCTTTCGAGCACAAAGCTGCATTACTCCAACCGACCCTCCTCTTTCCGAGCGCTTTTGTCCTGGATGGGCTGGGATGCATCATGAGCTTGATGCCGTCAAAATCAATGGGCTCCCACGTAGTGTTATGCACACGGAAATCCAAGTGCTGTTCGTTGCGCGCAGAGAAAACCATCGTGGCACGCCCACTTTTGCACTCTTCGCACACACGCTTCCACAGAGCGTCTCTTACGCGCGCGCTCACCTGCCCAACGTATACTCCTAGGCTGATCTCCTGCAGCCATTTCGTTAAATCGCCCCGTAGGGCAAGCGGGCACTTTTCAAGGACAATGACAACCAATGCTAAGCTCCCACGAGTGTCCCATTGCTTTCCTCAACGGAAGCGAGGCTGAAATCGCACTCCTTACCGTAGGAAACACCAAAGTCTACAGCTGTATGCTTTTCATCCCACAGAAACAAAGTGTCAATTTCCACTTCCTCATCTGCAGCCCGGTCATTCAGAAGAAGCATTCTGATGTCATGCGCGCATCGAGTCATGATCTTGCCATCAAGAAAAGCGTCGCGTACGCGCCTACGGGTTTCCCCGCCGATGTCTTCCGGCGGATTGGACGCAATTTCAAAGGCCAACGGAATGGTCACATCAGCTTTGTATAAATCGGCCACATCGTATACAAACGACTTTTCATGTCCTTCATGCACAAAACCTAACGCTGGCGAGCACCCAAGCGCGACAATCACGCTATGAACAAGCCCATAAAGACAGACATGGGCAGCAGAGAGCGCTTGGTTCACAGGGCTAGCGTCAGAAAAATCATCCGGGTTGTATTCCCTGCCATTCCATGGAACGCCGTATTGTTTGGAAAGCCTTCGGTACAGAGCGCGAATCCGTGCACCTTCACGTCCTCTGAGCTGCTGCATCGTGTAATGAGAAACATCTTCCCCAGGAAATCGCATGGCGTACATTTTCCGAGCGACCGCAAGCCGTTTGCGCTTGTTGGAGACAAGCTCTGCCTGCGCCACAATCAAGCGCGACGAATGGGTGAGCGGCTTGCCGTGCGCATAGTAGCGAACGCCGCGCTCGCCCACCCATATCACGCTCGTCCCCGAATCGCCAAGCAGCTCAACCGCCCGATGGGAGATATTTGTCCCTGGACCAAGCATAAGAACGCCAAGGGATGCTGCGGGAACATATGCCGTCCCTCGCGAGTCGGTAATACTTACCGCACCATCCTGCCTGTTGACAAGGCAACGTTCAACATACAGGAACGTCATCCTTTCCTTCGCCGTTGGAAGGGTGTGCAAATCTGGCTTAGTTATCCCGGGAATCGTTGCCATCTGAATCACGCACCAAACGGAACGAGAGTCAGTAACCCGCACCCAAATGCTTTTCCGTGTCCAATGCCATTCACCAAGGCATGACGAAGCGCATCTGCGTCGACGACGCGAAGCACGCCGTCAAATTGGGCACGCATCAAAGTAACCGTCTTCCCATGGGGGCCCTTTGAAAACACAAGTTTCTGTGAATTGCTTACGACCAAGTTCGGGATTCCGGATTGATTGGCAACCACCTCGAACCCGTTGCGCTGAGCACGCGAGTCCTGACTGTCCGCGAAAAGTTTGGGCACGGGCGCGTTTGATCCTTCATACGCCTGCCTTCCAACGAGCCACGCAGCCTGCTGCATCACTGTGAGATGACCTATCCTTTTCGATCTCCCTTTACTGTCCGCTATATCGGTCTGGCCGGCGCGCGTACTCCTGCTTACCGTAGGGTTAGCCACCAGGCGGAATGAGTACATTTGGCCAGGTGAAATGCGCGCCAAGAACGAATCATATTCTCGCGTGCCCCACTGCGCATCGCAATCGGGCCATCCTATCTGCTCGTCGAGCCCGATCAGACTGGGCATACGTGGGCTCACGATGTAAAGTCGCGATCCGCCTTCGCGCAAACGATCGACGCGCCAAAGCACACGGCCGTTCTCCTGCAAATCACCCGCTGAGTCGGGAGGGAAGCTCCCCGCAACAGCAGCGTGCATCATGTAGGGCGACGCGAGCAGTTTACGGGACTCCCTACGTGTCATATTGATTGGAAACTGCGTGAAGTACATGCGCCTACGCCTCCTTCCCAAGAGCCGCCCATGGGTCATGATCTGCAGGCTGCCGAACGTAGGCAGGGTTTCGAACAGACGCAGTCGCATGAGCTACCGTTCGAAAAGAGTACTGTCGATGTTCTTGCGAAAAACTAATGGGCACATCGCGCTGCACTACGTCGTAGCCCTCTCCGTCCGAGCCAGGCTGCTTATCGTAGAGTATTTCCAAGTCGACAAACTCACTCTCGTGGAAGCGTCGGCTGTTCTTGTAGCGCTCGGAAGCCTCCCACGGGTGCCCTTTCAACGCCTCAAGTAACGTGGCGCTTTCGGAAAGCTCCAAGAGGACCCTGCAGGCAGGTGGGCAAGACCGTCTTCCGAGAAACAACGGGAACGCAGGAGCATCGAGAGCCACCGCGCATCTTTCCAGCAATTCGTCATCTCCCTCAAACGCAGCTACGAACACAGCGTCGGCAAGGTAATGACGATGCGTGAGAGGAAGCGCTCTATCGGATACCCATCTATTAAGGCTCTTATCCCATTTCCTTTTGTGCTCAGTTTGGAAATCGTCTTCGAGCGTGCCAGGCTGATCGATTCTGACTCCGAACCGCAGGGACGCCAAATCGTCGACCGAAGCTGTCCTCCGACGGCCGAGAGCAGCTGCAAGCAACCCTACAACGCCGCTCTTCGTCGGCTCATGCTGAGTTCCCCTATCGGTGAACCTGCTTGCTGACCCCCACGATTGCAGCGGACCCGCCAACTTGAGCAGCAGGACCGCCATGGCTACTCCTCCCCTTCGGATTTATAGCCATTTGCCTCAAGGAATTCAGAACAGATGTGGGAAATATCTTCTACCGCATCCGCCAGATTGGTTTCATGCGCCTCGGGCAATTCGCCCGCCAAGGCTTTGGCGTCAGGAGAGGCGACGACCACGAACGTCTTGCGCGGGACCGCATCGAACGCCGCGTCGATTGCCTGCTCTTGCGCCGCAAGGCGCTCGCATGCAATTTCCACCTGGCTTTTACCATCTTGCGCTTCCACAGGCTTCTCGAACGCATTCACCAAGCTCACCGGCTGGGAACCCCTTAGCTGCATTACCACCGCGGCAGGCAGCGTACAATTCGCGAACGAGTTCTGCTTGCCTGTAGGCATGGACATGACGAACGATCTCAGAAATGCCTCTATGCCCCTGCAGGCAACTTGCCGTGAGCCAAGATTCTCGCAGAGATGTCGAACGTCTATGTTCGCGTAGCGGTACATGGTCGCGGAGGTGAATTCCGTCGTCTCGATCATCGCGGCACCCGCGTTATCCTCGGGAGATCGATCGTCCAAAGCGGTGAAATAATCGAACTCAGGCTCCATTCTCCCAATGCCGATAGCATGCGCCACCTGAACGGAGGCATCGACGTTCAAGTCGGGAGCATCTGCTACCATACGCCCGAACATCGCGACGTCCACGGCATTGAGCAGAGGGCGTTTTTTGATATCAAGAACTTCCTTTGCGGCTTTTTTATCGACGCCCTCTCCCGACTCAATCGATGCAACAGCCAATTCTGCAAGAGCCCGCGCCTGCCTTGGGGAAATGAACAACAGATAACCGGTAACGTTGTCCTTCACCTTGATCCCCGTTGCAGACAGCGCAGCAACTGCAGCTTTCGTCGCCTGGTCGCAATCGATATCAGGCATCAGTTCCATTACGATGCCCGCGATTATTTCGACAGCGCGCACGGTTCGTTGGCCAATTTCATCCTCGTCGAGCATGTCGGGAAAAAGGTCGCGCGTCGCTTTTTTCCAAGCTTGGCTCGAGACCCGAGCACGTTTCACGCCGCCGAACCGAGCCGTCTTCGGGCTTCCGGTATCATCGCGATTGACGTTACTCGGAGGGACCGTCTGAAGAATATGCACGTCTATAAAGAGAGATTCTGCCATTTTCGTTTCCTTTCGATTTATACGTTGACTACTTCGATTCCATCGCTTCGGCGCCGGCCATATCGGCTTCGGTTCCAGTCGCAAACGTGTACCCGCGCCCCCAAGCAATTCGAACCCCGCTTGCTCTGTAGGGATTCTGCAAATCGTAAAACTGCTTTGCGAGTAGCGCATAATCAAGAGGAATGTCCCCTCCACGTAACTGTTGCACGAGTTGCCTTGCGTAATGAAGCGTTTCGTCCATCGATTCCGCAGTTATTAGAGCCCTGAATCTTCTGGGCATTTCTCCAAACTCGAGATTCGCGTAGCGATCATGATCTCTCGAAACCATCTGACGCACTGCGTTTCCCAATCCATGCTCATAGCCGCGAACATGCATCGGATCAGATTTGCCTTGCTGATGAACCGCATACAGCGTCAGGGCTGCATGGACGGCGATTTCTCCTTGCGACGCACTGGGACCCCTGCCAACAAGCTGCTCGGGCAATCCGTCAAATTCCAACGACCACGCATCTGCGTCCGAGCCTATCGGCATCATAAGCGCATGACGTAACATCGCTAAATGCCGTGCCCCTCGTGATTTTTTGTTCGGCGATAAATAGTCGCCTTGCATCGTGCTGATTCGAGCGTGCACAAATGATCCGATACTTTTCTCGGGATCGAACGTTTCGCCCTGCGCCATCAGCGCACCTCCTTCTCATCCATCCTGTCCTCTTCGAGCGGCAGCGCTTTTCTCAATGCGGCTCTAAATCGTGCCTCAGCTCGAGAAGCCGACACCCATTCGCCATTTTTCCCCGCCGCCCCATTCATACGAGAACCGACGATCGCTTCCGGACCCAATCCCCGAATCAGGGCGAGGGCATTTTTACTAACGACCGAACGAGCAATGCGTCTCCATCGAACACGTTCCAAACCTGCAATGCTCTGTTCATTGAGATTCGAAAGCCACGCGCGAAAGAGAGAGTCAACTTCGAAATAGGCTCTTGCCCTTGCAGAATCTCTTGCGCCGTTTATTTCATCAGCGCCACTTCCACCCGACGCCCGGCAAAGATCAGCTGCAAAGTTGCCGAGTGCGAACACAGCTTCGGAAGTTGAAGCAGCACAATCCTTTGCGAGCGCCACGAGCTGCTTCCCTTCGAGAGAAAACAAAAAGGGGCTCAGCTCAATCTTGTCATCGATTATGTTGGTTATTACCGAATTTTGGGTTCCGTATTCAAACCCCACCGCACGTACCTTCAGCAGATATTCACGCCCAAGGAGATTGCCGCCACTCTTGCCCGCAAGATACGAAACCCATCGTTCGAGGTCGGGTGCCATAATAGAGGGATGCCCTTCATCGAGGTCGCTGCCGAACACAGAGTCAAGCCCACGCCAAAAAGCCTTATCTGACTGATGCTTGCGGGGAAGATACACCGGTGATGTGTTCAGCTTTTTCTCTTGCGTCAGACTTCTCCTCCAAGCCGTCATGGGCTCGAGACGATGGAGGTTTCGCGGCTCCAGCTTGTCACCGTTCGTCAGCACAACGCCAATGACGCGGCCGTCGCCGGGAATCAGGCGAACCCTTCGAGACTGCCAGGTGTAAAGATCGAGCCTTCCAATCGGATACCTGTCATCCGAGCCAACAAATCGGTCCGACTGTTCCCAACACGGAGTGTCCTCCACCGAAAACAGTTCGTCCTCTTCAGCATCGCGAACGATGAAATTGAGGAGAATGGTCTCGAAAAGCGAAGAGCCCTCGAAGTAGATGCCTCCAAGCCCCCCTGCCCAGCCTGTGCCGATGGGATAGCTCTTCCCTTTCTTTACCCGGGGGTCACCGACGGTGCCGCTTTTTATCCCTGAAGGGTCAAAAGCTTGTGCATGAACGAGCCAGCGTGCCGCCTCGGAAAAAGAAAGGCTCGATACGCCGTCTCCCGTTCGAAGGGAGAACAACATGTCTCCATCAGGGATGTCGGCGACTATCTTCCTGATCTCGGAGGTCTCGTTTTTCGCCGTATGTAAATCGGGAACCTGCATAAACGGTTCTCGCTCGGCAAACAGGTCAAATCGATCATGCCAGTCCTCGAGATATGTACGGATATCCGAAACGGGGAATTCGCCGGCATTCCAAAGCTTGCCCCATATTTCAGCGGGATCATCGTCGTCCTCAAGCAGCGGCGAAATCGACCGTTGCACTATTGCCAGCAATACACGCAGGATCGCGAAATCCTGAGTCGGCAGATCATTTGCAAGGCATTTAATGTCGGAAGCCTGCTCGAAAAGCTCGAGGAGCGACACCTCGCGAACGATGCCCCCTTCATCTCGTATGCGCACCCACGGCTCGTCTATCAAATTGAAGCTTACCCTCTGACTCACCTTTCATCCTCTCCTTTCCGAATCTGCTCGACAACCTGAAGTCCCATCTCACGAGAGTAGTGGATACGAAATACGCATCTATCAGTCTCAATCGAGCAATTGAACGAGGAGTCAAGCACCAAGGGGAGCTGCCCTCTCAGCCATCGCGATTCCTGCCAACCAGTCACCTGCGTCCGGGCTTCCAGAGCATCGATAACATGCTCGTAATTCCACGGCGCAGAAAGAAGGGGCGGCAAGCTCACCGTACAATTCGCCGCCATGCGCGCAACCGCATCATCGGGCACGTCGCTTCCGTCGCCAAGGCTCCTACAGAGTGCGCAACCGCTCTCGGAAGATGCGACCCATGGAAGCAATTCGAGCTTTCCATCATTCTCCTGGATAGCGACAACCTCGACCGATTCGCCTGAATCGCGTACAGCGGCACGCGCTTTGGCGTCATCAGTTGGCGAGTACGAGTCTCTCAACCATCCAACGAGACTTTTCCCAGCTTTTTGAGGCTTGCCTAGAAGCCACGCTTGCGCTCTTCCTTGCGCCTTCTTTCGCTGCTTTCTCATGGTTTCTGCTGCAGCTCGAAGAGCCTCCATCGAGTCTTTGCCACTGCAATTGGAAGCAGGATTATCCGACACGGTGTCGAGTGCGTACGCCTGCTCTACAAGCCCTGCGATATCGTGGGGCAGGTTGACAACCACAACGCCCGAGCTGTCTCGCTTTGCCTTTAGAGCCTCAACGCTCTTCCATAACAGCGCACGAGGATAAGCCGCCTCGATGCTTCTGTTTATCTCGGGGAGAGGAAGCGCCCAGTCTTCAATGCCGGTGAGATAGCATTGCGCACGCCTGAGTTTTTCGGGACGGAGCGATTGAGCGTTCCCCCTTTGGTGCCTGTGCAGGCGGCCCATCCTCTGGAGCAGCAAGTCAATCGGCGCAAGGTCGGAAATCATCACATCGAAATCGATGTCGAGAGATTGCTCGATGACTTGCGTGCCCACAACGATGAGCTTTTTGGGGCGGTTCGTCGAATCGGGGCCGAGAAGATTCAGAAGCTCCGCGTCGTTGGCCATACGGTCGATGGCAATGAAGCGCGAATGGACGAGTTTCACGCACGAGGACCCAAACTCTTCTCGCAGCAATTCATACGCATGCTGTGCTCGACGTACGGTATCCCGTAGCACACATGCACAGCCCCCATCTGAGAGGAGATTATGCAACTGCGCGACGAGAGCCGCATCATCATCTTCCATCCCTTGGACGAGAACGTCGGTTCCCGCTGAATGATCCTCACAGACCCGATACATGCCCTCATCCAGCGCGCCCGCATGCGCAGCGGTAGTGACGATTGGATATGCGGGGGATTCCCTTGAATCGCGAGGTGCCTCCGGGATGTCCTTTCTCCGCGAAGCGCGGCCAGCGGTCTTCTTGTCTCTGCCGCGGTAGGCATGCACGAGCTCGTTGCGTCGATTAGCAGGGAGAGTCGCCGACAGCAAAATCGTCGGCACCCCATAGGAGCCCAGCCATGTAAGCACACGATCGAGATAGGTATTCATGTACGCGTCGTAGGCATGGACCTCGTCAATCACGACGACTTTCCCCACTAGCCCAAGATGGCGAAGCTGAACATGCCGCGTCTTGAGTGCCGCCATAAGTAGTTGGTCGACCGTGCCCACGACGAACGAAGACAATAGACCACGCTTTCTGCCACCAAACCACTGATGAGCGATGACATCCTCTTCTGTGCAGGAATGATTCTGATCGCCCATCCACGTGCTGTTCCAATTGCGTAATTTCGAATATTCCCGGTTGAGCGATGCTTTGCTATGCAACAGCTGCATCGATTGCACAGACCTGCCTCTCGCGTCAGGGACATGCTCGAGCCAGCTTTCCACGCGCTTGAACATCGCATTGGACGTTGCCATCGTCGGCAGAAGGTAGGCAATTCCGCCAGCTCCGGTTCTCGCTGCGAGCACTTCCGCGCACAGCAAGGAAGCCTCCGTCTTCCCATTCCCCATTGGTGCCTCGATGATAAGGAGGCCAGGCTCGCTCATCCCCAAGGCCGCGTGAAGCGCTTCCACCTGGGCTGGTCGAAGCGCCGCATCCTTGGGAAGACCAGCAAAACGCTGATGAAAAAACTCTTGGTCTTCGAGCTCTACCTGCTCGGCCTGCCATGCGGAAGGCAAGGCCAAAGACGACCATCCCGCATCCGCTCTCACAATGAACTCATCGTATGTTTCAACGCAATCCAAAAGAGGAAAAAAGTCGGCATTGGAAGAAATCCAGTCGGCCATGATGACGAGAGCGGAAAGAAGAACCTGGACAGGCTGAGGCACGATCCGCTCTCTGAAGACCGCTTCATATCCATCCATTCCGGAGAAATGAAACATCCACTCAAGAAGCTCGTTTTGTGAAGCCGCCCAATCTTGGTCTCCGAGGTTTTCTATGGGGAATGCCGCAGAAGCTTCTTCTATGTCCTCAAGAACCCCGTCACTTGAAGGTGGCGCTCCATGATGGGCCCCAACAACGCATCCAAAGGTATCAGGTCGATCCCAACCACGAGCGTCGAGCCAGTTCTCGAGAAGTATCTCCCCCATGTTCGCATGAGACGGCGGACGGGGAACCATATGGCTTTGGGGAACCCTGAGCCCCACCTCCTCGTCGAGTTCTGCCCGCTCAGGAACTTTGAATTGGAATCCGGGCGTCGCCTTTCCAACGTCATGCACGCCGGCAAGCCAGCAGACGAGCGTCTCCGCAGCCTCGTCGTCATCCTCGAGAAAAGAAGAAATGCAACGCTTCACCGAAGCAGGCAACCAGCAACTCCACAGCTTGCGAGCAACGCATGCGGAATCCCCCATATGTACATATAACGGAGACCAGAGATTCCGTTCTTCCCCACTTCCCGTTTTCGCCCATAGGGCACGTGCTCGTGCAGAAAGCTCCCTCAAATAGCTTTCTGCCCCGCAATCACAGCTTTGGTTATTTCGCGTCGTCATGACCGCCTCGCCCAATAGATGCTTCAACTACAGAAATACTACGCGAATTATCGCACTGGGGTGAGACACGTTTTTCTCGAGATGCCCCCATCTCAATCGCCCCTCCCCCACGATTCCCGTCTATTGTTTCGAAACACTTAGCCAAATCGAAATAAACTCGAAACATGCGCTCCTTACCCTGAGTGCTGTGAATAGAACTTCTCTGCGACAAGGAGCGCAAAATGAGTCGAGTCGATGAAGAGTACGGAACGCTCGTTTTCAATGACCACGTCATGCGAGAGCGGCTCCCATCAGCCACCTACAAGAACCTCGCCAAGACCATCAAGGAGGATCGCCCGCTCGACCTCGAGGTCGCCAACGTCGTCGCCCACGCGATGAAGGAATGGGCCGTCGAAAACGGCGCCACACACTACACGCACTGGTTCCAGCCGCTCACCGGCATCACCTCCGAGAAGCACGATGCGTTCATCAACCCGCAAGACGACGGCCGCGCCATCATGACCTTCTCTGGCAAGGAGCTCATCCAGGGCGAGCCCGACGCCTCCTCCTTCCCCAGCGGCGGTCTGCGCGCCACCTTCGAGGCCCGCGGCTACACCGCCTGGGACCCGACCAGCTACGCGTTCATCAAAGACGAGGTGCTGTGCATCCCCACCGCCTTTTGTTCCTACACGGGCGAGGCGCTCGACAAGAAGACCCCGCTGCTGCGCTCCATGGAAGCCATCAGCAACGAGGCCAAGCGCGTCTTGAAGCTGTTCGGCCTCGAGGTGCCGCGCGTCATCACCACCGTGGGCGCCGAGCAGGAGTACTTCCTCATCAAAGAAGAGGACTACGAGAAGCGCCAGGACCTCATCCTCACCGGACGCACGTTGTTCGGCGCTCCGCCGTGCAAGGGCCAGGAGCTCGAGGAGCACTACTTTGGCGCGATCCGCCCCACCGTCAACAACTTCATGAAGGAGCTCGACGACGCGCTGTGGAAGCTCGGCATCCCCGCCAAGACCAAGCACAACGAGGTCGCCCCCGCACAGCACGAGCTCGCTCCGATCTTCACCATCTCCAACCGCGCCATCGACAACAACCTGGTCACCATGGAGCTCATGAAGACCATCGCCAGCCACCACGGCCTGGTCTGCCTGCAGCATGAGAAGCCCTTCAACGGCGTGAACGGCTCGGGCAAGCACAACAACTGGTCCATCGCCACCGACACGATGAACCTGCTCAACCCCGGCAAGACCCCCATCGGAAACCTGCGCTTCCTCGTCTTTCTGACCGCCATCATCGAGGCCGTCGACGATTACCAGGACCTGCTGCGCTGCTCCGTTGCCAGCGCCGGCAACGACCATCGTCTGGGTGCCAACGAGGCGCCGCCGGCGGTCATCTCCATCTTCCTGGGCGACGAGCTCGGCCGCGTGGTGGAGAGCATCATCAACGGCGAGGAGTACGAGAACGCCGAGGAAGCCTACGTCGACCTGGGCGTCGAGGCGCTCCCCAACTTCCTGAAGGACAACACCGACCGCAACCGCACCTCCCCGTTCGCCTTCACCGGCAACAAGTTCGAGTTCCGCATGCCGGGCAGCCAGGTCAACCTGTCCGATGCCAACACGGTCCTCAACACCGCCGTCGCGAAGGCCCTCAAGGACTTCACGCAGGCAGTCGACGGCGCGGAGAACTTCGAACAGGCCGCGTTTGCCTGGGTGCGCTCCACGCTCACCGCGCATCAGCGCATCATCTTCAACGGCGACGGCTACTCCGACGAGTGGCTCGACGAGGCGGAGCGCCGCGGGTTGCTCAACCTCAAGTCCACGGTGGATGCCGCCCCGACCATGGTCGACCAGAAGAACCTCGACCTGTTCGAGGAGTTCAACGTCATGTCCCCGGTCGAGGTGAAGAGCCGCTACGAGGTCAAGCTCGAGCAGTACTCCAAACTCCTCAACATCGAGGGCCGCACGATGAGCCACATGACCAAGCGCAAGATCGCACCCGCCGTGAGCACCTACGCCGACCAGGTGGCGAGCACCATCATCGACAAGAAGGCCGCCTGCCCCGACATCGACCCCGCCGGCGACACCAAGCTGCTGCGCGAGCTCAACGAGGGCTCCAACAAGATGGCCACTGCCACGGCCAAGCTCGACGCCGCGCTCGAGAAGGCGCAGGGCACGACCGATGTCCTGGCGCAGGCACGCAGTTTCCACGATGACGTGCTGACTGCCATGGACGAGCTGCGCGAGATCTGCGACGAGATGGAGAACATCGTCTCCACCGAGGCCTGGCCGCTGCCGACCTACAATAAGATGCTGTTCTACTGCTAATCGCAGCGTATTCTCGCAGCCTGCAGACTGGGCATCGCCCCGGTTTGCAGGCTGCTCGCACGTTTTCCCTTGCTTTTCTTCAAAGATTCGAAAGGAGCCCCTCATGACCGCACCCGAGAAAGTCAAAAGCGGCATAGAGGGGCTCGATAGGGCCTTGAGCAACATCCGGCTAGGCGACAACGTCGTCTGGCGGCTCAAGTCCCTCGACCTGTTCCCGCTCGTCGCCGCCCCCTTCGTCAAGCAGGCGGTATCCGACGGGCGCAACCTCATTTACCTGCGCTTTGCACCGCATGAAGAATTCGTGCCCGAACAATCTGGCGTCAAGCGCTACGAGCTCGATCCCGAGCAGGGCTTCGACGCGTTCACGCTCGCCGTGCACGACATCATCGCCGCCGAGGGACCGCGGGCGTTCTACGTCTTCGACAGCCTGAGCGCCCTGCAGGTTGCATGGAACACCGATGCGCACACGGGCGATTTCTTCCATGCGACCTGCCCGTTTTTGTACGAACTCGACACGGTCGCGTACTTTCCGCTTCTTCGCAGCAGGCACTCTGCCAACGCCATCTCCAACATCCAGAAGACCACGCAGCTCATGCTCGACCTGTTTGCGAGCGAGGACAGCTACTACATCCACCCGCTCAAGGTCTACAAGCGGCATTCGCAGACGATGTTTCTGCCCCACAGCTTCGACCCGGCAAGCGGCAAGGTCCTCCCCCTGCTCGACCGCGAGTCCGTGAGCAGGTACTACGCAATCGCCGACCGCGAGAAAGCCCTCCGCTGACAACTGCAAATTGGGGACAGTCCCCTTTTTGCAGTCCCTGTCCCCTTTTGCAGATTCGCCAGAGGGCCATTCAGACTGTTTTCAGGAGCGCGGCGTAACATCCATAAGGCTCGGAGCCATTCGACCGGACCAATGGTGATGCACGATGCCTCGACAGCCAAGAAAGCCCAGCTCAACGAACATCTATCACGTCATGAACCACGGGGTAGGGACAATTGCGATTTTTGGAGACGACGCTGACAGGCGTTACTTTATCAAGCTGCTCAAGGAGCACCTCCAGGCGCACGCTGGCAAAGCGCACGCATGGTGCCTGATGACGAACCACTTTCACCTTCTCGTGGAGATGCCCCTCTCCGACCTTGCCGAGTTCATGCGCGACCTCACCTCAGAGTACGCGGCGCACTTCAATCAAAAATACCAGCGCAAAGGGCACCTCTTCATGCAGCGCTTTAAAAGCGAGCCAGTGGAAAACGAAGCCTACTTCATCACCGTGGTCCGCTACATTCACCAAAATCCTGTGAAGGCCTTCATGTGCCCCACCTGCGATTACCCCTGGAGCAGCTATAGGGAATATCTTGGCAAGAGCCACTTTCAAATCGTGAAGACCGAGTCTGTTCTCGCCGCCTACGGCGGACTCGAATGCTTTGTCGAGCATCACTTACAGGTTGCATTCCGCGACAAGTGCTTGGAGATGATGCTGGAGATCGATGACGACGCGGCGCTGGATTACGCGCGCCGCGTCATTGGCGAACAGGAAATGAGCAAGCTGGACCAGATGAGCAGAGCCAGCAGGAAGCGAAATATCAGAACGCTCAAGAACTGCATGCTGCCAGGAAAGCAAATCGCCCGCATAACCGGCATCAGCTACGACGCGGTCATGCGGGCGTAGAGAAACTGCAAATTGGGGACACAGGCTGCAAATTGGGGACTGTCCCCAATTTGCAGTTCGCGGGGCTACATCGAGTGGACGCAGTCGAGCGCATCTGCGATGGCACTCGCCACGATGCTCGAGCCGGTGCGAGCATCCCCTGCCACGTACACGGGGGTCGTGCCCGACCCGTCGAGCGACTCCGCGCGGTAGCCGTTCTTGGGGGCCGCGACGCCAAATGCCTCGAACACCTCTGCTTCGGGACCCGTGAATCCCTTGGCCACCAGCACGAGCTGGGCTGGGATCTCGTGCTCGCTGCCCTCGACGTTGTGGCGCCCGCCCACGTACGAGATGTCCTGCAGCCGCACCGCGCTCACCGCGCCGTCGATGCCCGTGAACCCGATCGTGTCCGTGCTCCACACGCGCGGGTCGGCACCCTCGAGCACCGCCGCCTCGAGCTGTCCGTACGACACGTCGTAGATGCCGCGCGGACGCGGCCACACGGCCACGG
>OLPZ01001431.1_pt1 | contig 15778 bp, 10 predicted proteins | sample 1672711 | NCBI WGS metagenome assembly OLPZ01 (sample SAMEA3136716, study PRJEB25190) | human gut metagenome
GATCGGCTCGTCAAGAACAAGTTCCGCCGCTGGGCCCAGCGCTGCACCTGCCCGCCGGAGCAGCCCATCTGCACCTGCGGAGGTGTGGCCAAGGCCAAGCTGATTACCCGCAAGCCCATTGAGGCTGACGCCGCGGAGCTGGAGACCAACCGTCGCAGCCGCAGCGCCAAATTGAGAGTGTTGGAGAAAGCATAAGAGGCATTATTCATGACAACTGTTTTGCTGCACGAGGGCTCGGCAGCACCGAAACTGGAGCCCCCGCCGCGCCCGCAGGTGCGTGCGGTGCGCGGCGGCAACCACGGCCTGAACCGCGTCCGCCATGTGATGCGGACTGCCGTGATCGTGCTGATCCTTGCCGTGTTTGGCGGGCTGGCAATCAGCAGCCTGATGAGCGGTGCAACGCTGATGGAACTGAACGCACAGGTCGATGAGGTCAGCGTCCAGCTGGCCGAGGCCCAGAGCGAATACGACTACCTGAACACCCGGATGAACGACATCACGAGCCGCGCCAGTCTGCAGCAGGTGGCCGAGGGTGAGCTGGGACTGGTCAAGGCTGATCCCAGCCAGATCACCTACGTCCAGCTGGAGGACCAGAGCATCATTGAGCGGAACACCGGCGCCGCGGGCCGCCTGTTGGATGAGGTGCGCACGGCAGCGCTGAGCCTGCTGGACAGCCTGAACCCGTAAAACAACCAAAAATATGCAGCTACGAGCCTTTTTGCTGCACGGCCTTGCTGCCGTCGGCAAAAAGGCTTTTGAAATAACAAGGTGTATCCATGACAGAGCAACGACCCAACCATTCCCCCCGGCATCGTCCCCGGGCAAGCAAGCGCATAAAATACTGGACGCTGTTTTGCATGATAGCATTTATCCTCGCCTGCTACGGCGTGCTGGTCTACCAGCTGTATGTGTGGCAGGTGCGTGATGCCGAGAGCTACCGCGCCGAGGCTGTGACCCAGCAGCTGAAGGACACAACGCTGCCCGCTGTGCGCGGCTCGATCTACAGCGCCAACGGCAAGCTGCTGGCCAAGAGCAGCACGGTATGGAACATCGTGGCCGATCCGTCCTCCATTTTAAAGAGCGGGGCGACGGAGGACCAGATCCGCACAGCGGCAGAGCACATTGCCGAGCTGCTGGACGACGGCACAACGGCGGATACTGTGTACAAGGCGCTGACGGCGTCCAACAAGGATACCGGTGAGCCGTACCAGTACCGTGTGGTGAAAAAGGGTGTCGAAAAGCCCGTGGCGGATGCCATTCTGGCCTATGCAGACAGCTACCGCCTCAAGGACGGCGCTGCGGTGGACACGAGCCTGCAGACCGAGGAAAAGGAGGACAAGAAGGACGGCGAGTCCAAAACCAGCAAGGCAACCCGTATCCTCTACCTGACCAGCGAACAGGCAGCCTCCCGCACTTATCCCTATGGGGAGTTCCTGGCCTCGGTGCTGGGCTTCTGCAATGAGGACGGCTCAGGTGCCTACGGACTGGAAAAATATTACGACGAGACGCTGGCCGGTACGCCGGGCCGCAGCGTGGCCGAAACGGACGCCTACGGTGACCCGCTGGCCAGCGGTCAGGCCGACGTGCATGAAGCCATCGACGGCAGCAACCTGAACCTGACCATCGACGAGAACGTACAGTCCATCGTCGAGGAGTACCTGACCGAAGCGATGAGCACCTTTACGGTCCATGGCCGCGGCAGCGCCATTGTCATGAACGTCAAGACAGGCGCAATCCTGGCGATGGCGTCCCTTGAGCAGTTTGACCCCAACGACCCCAAGACGATCACCGACCCCAAGATGAACGAGATCCTGGCTAAAACAGAGATCGACGCGGAGGACATTGACTGGCTGGAAAGCCGTCTGGGCGAGAAGGCCGTCAAGGACATCATTGCAGACGGAATCATCAGCCATGAAAAGACGACGAACGAGAAGGGCGAGGAGGTCTCCAGCGAGGCTACCCAGCTGCAGGGTATGATGCGCGAGGCCCAGTGGAAGAATAAGAACATTACCGAGCTGTATATGCCCGGCTCGGTGTTCAAGCTCATCACGGCCTCGGCAGGGCTGGACTCCGGTGTTATGAGTGCGGAGCAGACCTTCTACTGCAACGGCAGCCTGACCGTCAACGAGGGCAGCGAGCTGTGGGAGCACACCTACCGCTGTGCCAACGGCGAGGTCCACGGCCTGCTGGATATGGCAGGTGCGCTGAACCACAGCTGCAACCTCTGGTTCATTCAGGCGGCCGAAACACTGAAGCCGCAGATCTTCTACGACTATATTCAGGCGTTCGGCTTTACCCAGCCTACCGGCATCGACCTGCCCAACGAGACCCGCTGGACCAGCGTCTACAACGCCGAGCAGATGGCAGAGGTCGATACAAACCTGTACACGGCGGCTTTCGGCCAGAACGAGTCCATCACCCCGATGCAGATGGCCACCGCCGTGGCGGCCATCGCCAACGGCGGCTACCTTGTTACGCCCTATGTCGTGGATTCCATCTCTGACAAGGACGGCAACATTATCTCCCAGACCGAGACGAACATCCGCCGCCAGGTCATCTCCGAAGAAGTCAGCCGGCAGCTGCTGGCCATGATGGAAAACAACGTCCACGGGGCAGGGGACTACCACTCCTGCGCCAACGCCTACGTGGCGGGCTACCGCATCGGCGGCAAGTCCGGTACGGCAGAGCGCACGGACCGCCATCTGCGCGGCGACGGCGACTATTATAAAATGATGAGCTTTGCCGCTGTGCTGCCCATCGACGATCCCGAGATCGAGGTTTTCGTCCTGCTGGATGACCCGCGCTGGGTCAAGGACTATGCCAGCCAGGTCGTGGCCCCCGTCGTCGGCAACATCATCAGCGAGATCGCGCCCTATCTGGGCATCGAGCAGGACGCTGACTACAACCCCACCGGCACTGTGACCGTGCAGACCTGCCTGAACTACACCTGGACGAACGCACAGGTCACGCTGAACCGCCTGGGCCTCAAGCATAAGCTGATCGGCCCCAGCAGCGGCAATATCGTCTACCAGTACCCCGTCGGCGGCAGCGTGGTGCCCGCGGGCTCCACCATTTACCTGTACACGGCCACCGACCAGAACTCGATGACCACAACGCCCGACGTCGTCGGCAAGACAGGCACCTTTGCCGAGCAGATGCTCAAGGCCGCCAACCTGAACGTACAGTTCGCCGGCGACAGCAGCGGCAAGGTCGTGGCGCAGGACGTCGAGCCCGGAACCTCCGCTGCCTACGGCACGATCATAACGCTGACGATGGACAGCGGAGAGGATACCACCAATGATGCCCCGACGGTGACCGAGGAGATCGACCCGGCAAACGAGGAGGGGTAAGCATCCCCGCAGGGGCACCCGGGCTTTTGCGAAACGCTGCATTTCTGTATAGGAGGTCTTTTTCATGCAAACCATTCCTGCCAATCAACTGCTGGCCGGACTGACGCTGGCCGAGCCGGTCGCCATCCGCGCCGTTGTGACCGACAGCCGCAAGGTCGAGCCGAGCTGCGTTTTTGTCTGCTTCCCCGGCGAGCGTGTTGACGGCCATGACTACGCCGCCGGTGCCTACCGGAGCGGCGCAGAATATATCGTTGCCAACCATCCCGTCGAGGGCGTGCCTGCGGACCGCACGGTCATTGTGCCGGACAGCGGCAAGGCCATGATCCGCATGGCGTCCAACTACCGGATGCTGTTCAACCCCAGAATGATCGGCGTCACGGGCAGCGTCGGCAAGACGACGACGAAGGAGTTCTGCTACGCGGTGCTCTCCGCCTTCGGTAAGACCCTCAAGACCGAGGGCAACCAGAACAATGACATCGGCGTGCCCAACACGCTGTTCCGCCTGACCGACGACACCGAGTACGCCGTTGTCGAGATGGGCATGGACCACGCGGGCGAGATCGAGCGTCTGACCCGCTGTGCCCGGCCTAGCGCGGGCATCATTACGATGATCGGTGTTTCGCATCTGGAAAATCTCGGCACGCGCGAGAATATACTGAAGGCAAAGATGGAGATCTGCACCGGCCTGCCCGACGGCGCACCGCTGGCCCTGAACGCGGACAACGACCTGCTGCCCACGGCAAGCATCCCCAGCCGCCTGCGGCCGGTCTGGTTCGGCATTGACGCCGCGAATGCCGATGTCCGCGCGGTGGATGTCGTCACCGGCGCAAACGGCACGACCTTCAAAATCGTCGATACGCAGTACGGTACGTTCGATGCCGCCATCCCGACAGCGGGCATCCACACAGTCTACGACGCGCTGGCCGCCTACGCCGCTGCGACCCGCCTGGGTCTGGACGCTGCCCGCTGCGCTGCCGCGCTGGCGACCTACCGGACGACGGGCATGCGCCAGCATATCGTGGAAAAGGGCGGCATCACCTTCATTGAGGACTGCTACAACGCCAGCCCCGACAGCATGAAGGCTGCGCTCTCTGTCCTCAAGGCACTGCCCAATGCCCGGAAGATCGCGCTGCTCGGTGATATGCTTGAGCTGGGCGGTGCGAGCGAGGAGGGGCACCGCCATACCGGCGAGTGGGTTGCTGACGCGGGCGTTGATGTACTCATCGCCTACGGCCCGCGCAGCGCCGCCATGGCCGAGGCCGCAAAAGCGCGCGGTGTTGCGGCGGTGCATTGCCAAACGGCGGAAGAAGTGCTACAATATGTACGGCAATTCGTGCGCCCCGGTGACGCTGTGCTGGTCAAGGCCAGCCACAGCATGGGCCTGGAGCAGCTGCTGCAGGAATACTATAAGGAATTGCCGCAGGGGTAAGCACCCCAACACACGTTTGGAGGAATCAACGGCATGGAGCAAATCTCATCCCTGTTGGCGGCGGCAGCCGTCGGCGGCTTTGCCATCACGGCGGTGGCGGGCAAATTCATGATCCCGGCGCTGCACCGGCTGCACTTTGGCCAGACCATCCGCGAGGAGGGCCCCACATGGCACAGCAAGAAAAACGGCACCCCCACCATGGGCGGCCTCTGCTTTATTCTGGGCATTCTGGCCACACTGGGCATCGTCTGGGTCATGTACAGCCCTAAGCTGCCGGAGGTGCTTGGTATGCCGCAGCTGCAGGCCGGTATGCTGGTGCTGTTTCTCGCGTTCGGCTCGGGCCTCATCGGCTTTCTGGATGACTTCATTAAGGTCGTCAAGCATCGCAACCTCGGCCTGACCGAGGCGCAGAAGATGATTTTGCAGATCGCGCTGACCTTCGGGTTCATGTTCGGCCTGCACAGCCTTGGGCTGCTGACCACGCAGGTCCAGTTCCCGATTTTTGGGCTGGTGGACATGGGCTTGCTCTACTATCCCATCGCGTTCTTCGGCATCATCTTCCTTGTCAACGCTGTCAACCTGACCGACGGTCTGGACGGCCTGTGCACCGGTGTGACCTTCGTGTCGATGATCGGCTATCTGCTGGCCGGCAGTCTGCTGGGCTTTGTACATGTTTCGCTGATCGCCGCTGCCACGGCGGGTGCCTGCGCGGGCTTTCTGGTCTGGAACTTCTACCCGGCCAAGGTCTTTATGGGCGACACCGGCAGCATGTTCTTCGGCGGCATCGTTACGGCGCTGGCCTTTGTGATGCAGCGCCCCGAGCTGGTGCTCTTTTTCGGCATTGTCTACATCTGGGACGCGATGACCGTCGTCATCCAGCGCACGTATTTTAAGGCGACCCACGGCAAGCGCATCTTCCGCATGACGCCGATCCACCACGCCTTTGAGATGCGCGGCTGGCGCGAGGTCAAGATCGACGGCTTCTTTGCGCTGATTGCCGTCATCGGTGTGGCAATGGGAATTTTTTACATTTGTGTGGCATAAGCAGCGGGGCCGGGCCTACCCGGCCTCTGCCTGTTTCTGCCCCTAAGGGAGGTGACCGCCCATGAGCACTGCCGTGAGCATTGTGCGTACACTGCTGGGCCTTTTGTTTGACCATACCATCGGAAATATTGTGCGCATGATACCCATCATACGCCTGCCCAAGCTGGAGCGGGGGCCGGTCTCCCGGGGCTTTCTCGCCCTGCTGCTGGTCATTTTGTTCTTCGGGCTGACGATGCTGTTCTCAGCCAGCTATTCCAGCGCCTACGCCACCAGCGGTAAACTGTACAGCATCATTAAACCGCAGGTCATTATTGCACTCGTGGGGCTGGCCTTTATGTGGATTCTGTCCAACATCAACTACCGCGCACTGCGTCTGATGAGTGAGAGCCTGTACATCATCACCATTGTGCTGCTGATCCTGGCGCTGCTCAGCCCGGAGGACACCAACGGCACCTACCGCTGGGTGTATCTGCCGGGCGGTGCCTCCTTCCAGCCGTCGGAGCTGGCAAAATTCTCACTCATGATCTGGACGGCAGATATGCTGGACCGCGACTATGACAAGAAGAACAGGTTGTGGTACGGCGCGATAAAGCCTGCGCTGCCGCTGCTGCCCATCCTGTATCTGTTGCACAAGGAGCCACACAACTCCGCCATGATCCTGCTCTGCCTGATTTTTGCCACGATGCTCATCTGCACCCTCTCACCCGGCCGCTGGCTGCTGCCGCTCGTTCCGGCGTGTGCAGTAGCCGGCAGCTACTTCCTGAAGGGGCTGGCCAGCGGGGAAGGCTACGCCGCGGGCCGTATGGACGCTGCCTGGGGCCTTGCGCCGCTGGATACTGCCGGTATGGGGTGGCAGACCCTTCAGAGCATCTATGCCATCTCCACAGGCGGCATGTTCGGCGTGGGCATCGGCGCGAGCGTGCAGAAGCACCAGTGGCTGCCCTACGCCGAAAACGACTTCATCTTCGGCGTCATCGGTGAGGAGCTGGGCTTCTTCGGCTGTGTTATCCTCATTGGTGCGTTTGCGGTGCTGCTGATCATGGGCGTTATGATCGCCCTGCGCGCGCCCGACCTGTACGGTACGGTGCTGGGCATCGGCATCATCTCGCAGATCGCCTGGCAGGTGTTTCTGCATATCGCCGTCGGCACGGCACTGATTCCCAACACCGGCATCAGCCTGCCGTTCTTCTCCTCCGGCGGCACCAGTCTGCTGCTGCTGCTGAGCGAGATGGGCGTGCTGTTGAGTATCTCGCGCGCCGGAAATGCCCGGGAACAGCGCTTGGCAGAGCAGCACCGCGCCGAGACAGAACGGATGCTGCAGCGCACCCGCTACCGCAGCAGAGCCGCGCGGTAGGGGGGACGCCCGGCGCCCGCGGCACGGCGGGCACAGCCTATATTTTATTCTCATGGAGGTCCATCATGCGCGTTTTAATTGCTGCCGGCGGTACAGCCGGTCACATCAATCCGGCGCTGGCGATTGCCGGTGCCCTGAAGGCCGCGGACCCGACGGCGGAGATCCACTTTGCGGGCCGCCGCGAGGGGATGGAGTACGGCCTTGTCACCAAGGCAGGCTACCCCTTCCATCACATTGAGATCAACGGCTTCCAGCGCCATTTGAGCCTGGAAAACATTGGCCGCAACATCGTAGCCATCTGGCATCTGGCGTTGTCCGGCCCGCGCACCCGGAAGATTCTGAACGAGGTCAAGCCCGACCTTGTCATCGGCTGCGGCGGCTACGTCAGCGGGCCTATCGTCCGCGCGGCAGCCCGGCGCGGCATCAAGACAGCCATCCATGAGCAGAACGCCTTCCCGGGCGTGACCAACAAGCTGCTGGCGAAGGAGGTCAACATTGTGCTGGCCGCCAGCGCGGACGCGGTTGAAAAGCTCGGCGCGCCGGAAAAAACCACCGTCGTGGGCAACCCTGTCCGCCCCGAGGTGCTGACCGCGGACCGCGCCGCAGCGCGCGCCAAGCTGAACGCCGGAAACCGCACCGTGATTTTGAGCTTCGGCGGCAGTCTCGGTGCGGACCGCATCAATCAGGTCGTGGCCGACCTCTGCGCCTGGGAAAAGCAGACGCACCGGAACGTGCTTCACCTGCACGCCACCGGCAGCCGCGGCGTCAAGCTGTTTGAAGGGCTGGAAAAGGAAAAGGACTTTGCCCCCGGCGAGAACCTCGTCGTGACGGAGTATATCAATAACATGCCCCAGCTGCTGGCCGCGGCAGATCTCGTCATTGCCCGCTCCGGCGCACTGACGCTGGCCGAGCTCGAGGCCGTGGGCCGCGCATCGGTGCTGATCCCCAGCCCGAACGTGGCCGAAAACCACCAGTATTACAATGCCCTTGAGCTGCAAAAGGCCGGTGCGGCAGTCGTCATCGAGGAAAAGAACCTGACCGGTGACGGTCTTGTCAAAACTGTTGAGACCCTGCTGACCACCCCCGGCAAGCTGGCCGAGATGGGCGCCAACGCCAAGACCCTCGGCAACCCGCACAGCCTTGATTTGATTACCGAAAAGCTGCTGAAGCTGGTCAACGGCTAAGCAAGGCTGCATACACCCTGTAGGGGCGAACATCGTTCGCCCGCCCGCTGCGGCGAGCGTCGCCGGGCCACACCCCGTAGGGGTGCATTCTATATGCGCCCGCCCAACGTACCATCCACCCACGGGCAGCCGCCCCAAAATTCACCGGAAAGGAGCCGCTTATGGACCGCAACCAGCGCAGCCGCAGGCAAAAATCCGCAAACGGCTCCTACGCCCAACAGTCCCGCCGCAGTATGGGCAGCCGCTTGGGCCTTGAAAAAAGGAACGCCCCGCGCCCCAAAGCGCCGCCTGAAAAGGCCGCGCCTGCTCCGCATGCGCCCCCGCGGCAGCGCCCTGCGCAGGAGATCAATCCCCAGAAGGCAGGCTACCGTCCCGGCACGCCAAGGCGCACGCGCCGCGTCACACAGGCGGAGATCATACGGGCAAAGCGCCGCCGCCGTCTGCTGGGGGCACTCGGCGTGCTGGCCGTGCTGGCCGTGGGTGCGTTTGTGTCGATCAACCTTCTGTTCAAGGTCACGATCTTCCGGGTAGAGAGCTATGACCGCTCCCAGCCCGTCGATACCGGCATCTACACGTCCGACGAGCTGATCGAGGCGCTGGGCATCGAGAAAAACTCCAACCTGTTCGCCTTCTCCACCGCGGAAAAGACCCAGCAGCTGGCGCTTCAGTTCCCGTATTTGGAGCATGTCGCTGTGGAGATCCAGCTGCCCGCCGCGGTCATCATCAAGGTCGAGCCCGCCACGGAGCGGTTCGCCTGTATGTACTCCGGCGGGTGGATGGTCTTGAGCGACTCCCTCAAAATTCTGCGCACCGACGTCAGCCAGCCGGACGGCCTGATTCTGCTGACCATGTCGCTGCCCACAGATTTCTCCCCCGTGGTGGGGCAGAACATCGAGCCCAAGAGCTATAACTCACTCCTTAGCGAGAACCAGCAGGCCACAGCGGAGACAGCGGGTCTGCAGGCCAGCGCACTGCAAACGCTGACCGAAATGCGGGACGGCCTGCAGGAGAACAACCTGTTTGACGGCACGACGGCGCTGAACATCCAGGATCTGAGTGATATTGAGTTCACCTACCAAAACCGCGTTCAGGTGCTGCTGGGCAGTGAGACGAACCTCGCCTACAAGCTGCGACTGGCCGCTGCTGCGCTGACCGACCCGGAAAAGGGTCTGGCCGCCGGTGATAAGGGCGTGCTTGACATCTCGACCCAGCGCAGCGACGGCGACATCCGCGCTTACTTCGCCCCCGATACCCCCGAACCGACACCCACCCCAGAGCCGACCCCGCCCCCCGAGGAGGAGATCGACCCCGAAAGCCCCACAGAATAACCCCAACACCCCGACAGAAAAGTCGGGGTATTTTTTTGGATAGGGCTGTAACATCCGCGGCCCAAACAACACTAATAGAGTGAAAGCACAGAGAAAGGGGGACAGGCCATGCCGCTGCCGGAATTTGAAGAGCTGTACAGACTCTACCGCACGGACCTGTATCGCTATCTCTGCCACCTGACCCACGATCCCGCCGAGGCGGAGGATCTGCTAAGCGAGACCTTCCTGCGGGCGCTGAAACGGCTGCACACCTACCGCGGGGACTGCGCTGTCAAGACCTGGCTGTTCGGCATTGCGCGCAACATCTGGCTGGAAGGCTTACGCAAAAAGCACCCCACCGCCAGCACCGATGACCTGTTGGAAGGCTGCCTGGCCGAGGACACCCTGACCGAGCGCACGGACAGCCGCCTGCAATGGCAGCGTGTGAAGGAGCTGCTGCAGCAAAGGGATGACCGAGCCCGCCGCGTGGTGCAGCTGCGGGCCATGGGCTACAGCTACAATGAAATTGCCGCGGAGCTGCACATCAGCGAAAGCTCGGCCCGCGTGATCGAGCACCGCACCCGCACCTGGTTAAAACAAATGCTTGCAAAGGAGGGCTACGACCTGTGAACAAAGCTGCCGAAACTGCAAAAATCCCCTGCGCGGTCTGCCGCGACCTGATGCCGCTGGTGCAGGACGGCGTGGCCAGTCCGGAGAGCGAAGCGCTGGTACAGGCGCACATGGCAGTCTGCCCCGCCTGCCGCGCCCTGTGGCAGGGAACGGACGACCCCGCCATGCCGAAACTGCCCGCCCCGGATGACGGTAAGATCCTGCAAAAACTGCGCCGCCGATACAGCACCCATTTGCTGCTGCTGGCCTTTGTGGGCATTGCGGCGGGCGTGGCCCTGGGGTATACAGGCAGCGCCAACTGGGTTATCCTGTTCCTGCCGTGTGTCTGGGCCGTTCTGACCTGCCGGGATACCGGCATGGGCAAACCACTGCTGCTGTTTACGCTGGGGCTGGCCGTGCTGGATGCTATCATAAAGCAGACGGCTTTTTTGGAATCATTCTCGCTTAGCAATTTCTTATGGAATCTGGCGTCCGGCTGTATCTTGTACGCTGTTTTGGGCGGCATGGGCTGGCTGATCGGCTGGCTGCTGCACTATGCAAAGGAGAGCACCCATGAAAACAAAGAATAAAAAGACGAAAACCATGCGCCGCCTGGCACTGGCGGCGGCCCTGCTGCTGATTTTGGCTCTGCTGCTGGCCTTTGACGCTATCAACGGTGACACGCTCAGCCAACAGTGGGCTATACATCGGGCCATTCGCTACGCCGAAAAGCTCTATCCGGGTCAGACCTTCCACTGGGACCAGCGCACCGCCGCTGATGGACAGTTCTTCCACTATGTGGTATACGTTCAGTCAGACCAGAGCCGTGATACAAACTTTGCAGTGCAGACGCGGTTCTGGCTGCTGACTGATGATGAAATCCGGGGTATGGAGCTTGAGCCGACCCACACGTTTTACGTTGACCACCGCTGGAACACGTGTTATCGCCTGGGAAATGAAGCCGCCCAGCAGGCAACCGCATATTTGACCGTGCAGGCCCCAGAATTAAACTTTGCATCTGTCTACGGCGCAAAGGGCAACACGGTAGAGATCGACCTTTGCTATACCGAGCAGGACGGCATGACCCCGGCTAACTATGTGGATGATCTGCCGCTGGATGCTGCCTTTGACAAAGCCCTGCTGCAAAAGGTGCCCAGCCGCCTGTGCGCACAAGTCCTGTGTGACGGCAAGCCTACCGAGGCGGACATGCAAACCGTCCTGCACACCCTCAAGCAGGTGCTGGAAAGCAACGACATGCCGATCACCTATTACGACATCACCCTTGTGCCCACCGGCGATTACGCTGACCACAGCGCGTTTATGGCGGATGTGTTGGAATCCGGTCTGACGTCCGCCGATACAATTGCATAAAAAATACCCGTATTGCCTTTAGTAAGACAATACGGGTATTTTGCTGTTCTGTAGGGGGCGATGCTTGTCATCGACCTGCGGGCGGATGCAAACATTCGCCCCTACAATTTACGATGCAATCAATCAGACGTTCAGCTCCACATGCTGGCCCAGGTCCTCTTTGTTGGCGTCCAGCACGGGCTGGATGATGTCGTGCAGGAACTCGGTGACCTGCTCGGCGCTGCGGCCCGTAAAGGCTTCGGGGGAGAGCTCGGCCTCGATTTCTTCGCGGGTCAGGCCGAACGCGGGGTCAGCCTCGACGCGGGCAATCATGTCGTTGGGCTTGCCCTCCTGCTTGACAACGGCAGCAGCGGCCACGGCGTGCTCACGCAGACGCTCGTGCAGCTCCTGACGGTCACCGCCCTTCTTGACGGCCTTCATCATGATGTTCTCGCTTGCCATGAACGGCAGTTCGGCCATGACGCGGGCACGGACGACCTTCGGGTAGACGACCAGCCCGTCGGAAACGTTCAGCAGGATGTTCAGGATGGCGTCAGCAGCCAGGAAGCCCTCGGCCATCGCAATGCGCTTGTTGGCGGAGTCGTCCAGCGTGCGCTCAAACCACTGGGTACCGGCAGTGATGGCGGGGTTCAGCACGTCCACCATCAGGTAGCGGCTCAGCGCACAGATGCGCTCGCAGCGCATGGGGTTGCGCTTGTAGGGCATAGCGGAGGAACCGATCTGGTTCTTCTCAAACGGCTCCTCCATCTCCTTGAAGTTCGCCAGCAGGCGGATGTCCGTTGCCATCTTCATGGCGGACTGGCCGATGCCTGCCACGGCGGACAGCACATTGTAGTCCACCTTGCGGCTGTAGGTCTGGCCGCAGACCGGCACGACCTTGGAAAAGTCCATCTGGGCGCAGACGTCGGCCTCGACGGCCTTGATCTTGGCGGAGTCGCCGTTGAACAGCTCCACAAAGCTGGCCTGGGTGCCGGTGGTGCCCTTAACGCCGCGCAGCGCCAGCTGGGAGATCTGGTGGTCAAGCTCCTCCAGATCCATGTACAGCTCGTTCATCCAGAGCGTGGCGCGCTTGCCGACGGTGGTCAGCTGCGCGGGCTGGCAGTGGGTGTAGGCCAGGCAGGGCATATCCTTGTACTCGTCGGCGAACTTGGCCAGATTTGCCAGCACGCCGATGACCTTCTTGCGCACGAGCTGCAGGCCCTCGCGCATGATGATGACGTCGGTGTTGTCACCGACATAGCAGCTGGTCGCGCCCAGATGGATGATGCCCTTTGCCTTGGGGCACTGCAGGCCGTAGGCGTAGACGTGGCTCATCACGTCATGGCGGACGAGCTTCTCGCGCGCAATGGCGTCCTCATAGTTGATGTCATCCTTGTGCGCCTCCAACTCGGCAATCTGCTCATCGGTGATGGCCAAGCCCTGCTTCTGCTCGGCCTTAGCCAGCGCGATCCACAGCCGGCGCCAGGTGCGGAACTTGTTGTCGTCAGAGAAGATGTACTGCATCTCATCCGACGCATAGCGGGTAGAGAACGGCGAAATATATTTGTCGTGTTGTGCCATTGGGTCAAATCCTCACAATCTTTTAAGCTGATAGTTCCAGTATAGCAGAAACTTCCCGAAATATCAAAGCTTGAAATAATTCACGCCGCCCTCAAAGATCGGCTGGTATTTGTCACCGGTGACGTTCTTATAGAGCTGCTCGCCGCTGCGCTCGCTGTGGCCCATCTTGCCAAAGACACGGCCATCCGGGCTCGTGATGCCCTCGATTGCCAGCACGGAGCCGTTCGGATTGTAGCGCATGTCCATCGTCGGGCGGCAAAGCAGGTCAACGTACTGGGTCGCAATCTGGCCGTTGTCGATAAGCTGGTTCAGCAGCTGCTCGTTGCAGACAAAGCGGCCCTCGCCGTGGCTGATGGCGATCAGGTGCTCGTCGTTGATGTCGCATTTGCTCAGCCAGGGGCTCTTGTTGCTGGCCACGCGGGTACGCACCAGCATGGACTGGTGGCGGTGAATCGTATTAAACGTCAGCGTCGGGTCGCTTTCGGTGATGGGACGGATCTCGCCGTAGGGGACCAGGCCCAGCTTGATAAGTGCCTGGAAGCCGTTGCAGATGCCCAGAGCCAGACCGTCGCGCTGGTTCAGCAGACGGTTGACTGCGTCGGCCACCGACGGATTGCGGAAGAATGCCGCAATGAACTTGGCGCTGCCGTCCGGCTCGTCGCCGCCGGAGAAGCCGCCCGGCAGCATCAGGATCTGCGCCTCGTCCAGCTCCTTCACCAGCGCCTCGCAGCTCTCGGCCACGTTGGCGGGGGTCAGGTTTTTCAGCACCAGAACATGCGGGTCGCCGCCTGCGCGGCGGAACGCGCGGGCCGTGTCGTACTCGCAGTTCGTGCCGGGGAATACGGGGATGACGACCCGCGGCGTCGCCAGGCGCACAGAGGGAGCCACGCGCTTGTTGGCGGGGCAGTCATGCTCCAGCGCGGGGACGAACTCACCGGCCTTGCGGTAGGGGAATACCGGCTCGAGCTTTTGCTCCCACAGCTCCTGCAGACGGGCCAGGTCAATGGCCTTGCCCTCGGCCTCCAGCGTGTAGTCCACGGTGGTGAAGCCGAGGAACTCACCGGCGGAGGCATCGAGCAGCTCCAGAATGACCGCGCCGTAGGCGGGCTTGAACAGATCGTTCAGGTCGATGTCATTGGACAGCTGCAGACCCACGTGGTTGCCGACGCACATCTTGAACAGAGCCTCGGCCACACCGCCGTAGCCCGGCGTGGCGGCAGCCAGCACCTTGCCCTCGTCGATCATCTGCTCGACGGTCTTGTAAATGGAAATCAGGCTGCCGATCTCGGGCAGACCGTTCTTGTAGTTGGGGCGCAGGATGACAACGGAGCTGTTGGCCTTCTTGAACTCGGGGCTCTGCACGTCGCGGGTATTGCCGATGGCCGTCGCAAAGCTGACGAGCGTCGGGGGTACGTCCAGTCCCTCAAAGCTGCCGGACATCGAGTCCTTGCCGCCGATGGACGCAATACCCAGACCCATCTGGGCATCCAGCGCACCGAGCAGGGCGGCCAGCGGCTTGCCCCAGCGCTCGGGCTTATCGTTCATATGTTCAAAATATTCCTGGAACGTCAGGTACATATCCTCGTGGTGGAAGCCCGCGCAGACCAGCTTGGTCACGCTCTCGACCACGGCCATATACGCGCCGCGGTAGGGGTCAGCCTCGGTCAGGTAGGGGTTGAAGCCCCACGCCATGCCGGAGCAGGTCGTCGTCTCGCCGTCCACTGGCAGCTTGGCGGCCATGGCCATCGTCGGGGTCAGCTGGTACTTGCCGCCGTAGGGCATCAGCACGGTGGCTGCGCCGATGGTGGAGTCGAACCGCTCGCCCAGGCCCTTTTGGCTGCAGACGTTCAGGTCGCTGACCATGGATTCCAGCTTCTGCTCAAACGTTGCACCGGCAAACTGGGGCTGCCAGACATGGCCCGGCAGGATGTGCGCATCAGCGTGGCGCTCGGCACCGTTGGAGTTCAGGAACTCGCGGGAGAGGTCAACGATGGTCTTGCCGTTCCAGACCTCGCGCATCCGCTTTTCCTCGGTGACGGTGGCAACGATAGTCGCCTCAAGGTTTTCCTCGGCGGCGTACTTCATAAAGGTCTCGGCGTCCTCGGCGGCGACGGCCACGGCCATGCGCTCCTGGCTCTCCGAAATGGCCAGCTCGGTGCCGTCCAGACCCTCGTACTTGCGGGTGACCTTGTTCAGGTCGATGTGCAGGCCGTCAGCCAGCTCACCGATGGCGACAGACACACCGCCTGCGCCGAAGTCGTTGCAGCGCTTGATAAGGCGGCAGGCGTCCTCGCGGCGGAACAGGCGCTGCAGCTTGCGCTCGATGGGCGCGTTGCCCTTCTGCACCTCGGCACCGCAGGTCTCAAGGCTTGTCAGCTTGTGCGCCTTGGAGGAACCGGTGGCACCGCCGACACCGTCGCGGCCCGTGCGTCCGCCCAGCAGGATGACGACATCACCGGGGGCGGGCTCCTCGCGGCGGACATGGCTGGCAGGCGTCGCGCCGACAACTGCGCCGATCTCCATGCGCTTGGCGGCGTAGCCGGGGTGGTACAGCTCTGCGACCTGACCGG
>OLPZ01001437.1_pt1 | contig 15752 bp, 1 predicted proteins | sample 1672711 | NCBI WGS metagenome assembly OLPZ01 (sample SAMEA3136716, study PRJEB25190) | human gut metagenome
TGTTTTATAGTTTGAAGCATTATTTTTTGGCTTTACATAATTTTTAATAATTAATAATTCTGATTTTTCAAAATTAGCTAATTCAGCTTTGTTTTATAAGTTATTGTAATTGACTTATTGTTTTGGCATTTTAAACTTCAGGGATTTTCTGTTCTGGATAAAATGAATGAATAACTAAAATGTTAATTTTAATATGTAAAATAATGAACATTAATTAAAATTAACTTTAATTTTTGTACAGTTAACTATAAATAAAAAAAGTTATTAAATAATTACTGTGAAACTGCAGCGGCAGTTTGGCTGTAAGTTTCACAAAAATCTAAACATTTAAAAAAATCTATTATATGGAGGCAAATTCAATGGATATAGAATTTGAATTTAGCTTTGAAGAGGATGGATTTATGATTTATGTTAAAAAAATCAATTAATTTAATTTAATGGCTGTTTAAAATAATTAAATATCAAATTCACCTGTTGTATTTAATTGGATGATGGTAATATCTCTTTACCATTATTATCTTCTCTTTTCATCACTTATTGCTATTATTTATATACTACTTGTTTAATGTTTTAAGTAATTGTTAAAGGAATTTCTTTTTTTATATGAAAGTTATTATAAAATTATATATGCTATAAAAATGTAATATATATTTCGTAATTGTCAAAACAAAATTTTATATTGGTGTAATTAATGAATTATTTGAAAGTATTAGCAATACTTAGTTTATTGTTTATATTTTGTGGTTCAGTTTATGGTGCAGGTGAAGCTGATTCTCCAGATATTAACGGAGTTAATGCAGTTATTGGCGATACAATTACTGTTTTAAACGCTAGCTTAACCTATGATAAACTTATCACAAGCAATAACTGTGAGGAAGTTGTTATTGGAGATAATTCTATTTGGGATGTTCCGATTAGGAAAGGTCCTATTGTAGAAAATGATAACACGTCTATTCCGGATATTACTTTAAAAGGCGAAAATGGCAATAATATGTCTTTTAATAATCCTGCAGATGTTTTTATCAATGAATCATTCAACTTCCAAATGGTATTTAAGAATTTGGGGGACGCTACTGGATTCCAACCTTATATTCAGTTAATAGCTCCGGATGAATTAACACATTTTACTGTTTCATATTCTAATAGGAAGATAGTTCCGATAAAAGTTGGAATATTTAATGAAAGTACTTATGACAATACAACGGGTTTATATACCTTAAGGGATCCATTTACTAAAAAAGAAGTGCACGGTCCGGCAAACAGTACTTTTTATATTCTTCAGTATCCTTTAGGTAGTTTTACTGTTGATGCTCCTGATGCGGTTTTAAACATTACTTCAGGTATCGGAGTATTGGAAATAGGAAAATTACTTAATTTTACTGTTACTCCAGTTTTTAGATATGGGAACAGTCCTATTGATGATCCGGTGAATTATCCTCCAATTTATGGAGAAACTGTCACAGGATGGGTAAATCCTGTTGTTGTTAAAATAGATAAAAGTTCAAGTCTTAATGAACATGAAACTGCTACAGGTTCAAATTTTCCATTTAGCTATTTTGTAAATATTAACATAGCTAATGGTGCAAAAATTGAAAATATTACTATTACAGATGTAATTCCGTCTGATGTAATGTATTTGGGAAGTCCGGTTTTATATGATTCTAAAGGAAGAGTTATAGATTCTGGTTTATATACTATTGAAGAACCTGCTGGTAATAAAACAGGCGGAAAACTAATTTTAAAATTAAAGGAAGCTGTTGGAGATTTAAGCACCACAAGTATCACTTTAAAGTATAAGGCTTATGCTCCGGAATTTGATAACAGTACAGGTGACAACATAACCATTATCAATTCTGAAACTGGTGAAGGTGTTGCTGCTGCAAGTACTGTGGATATGAATTATACTTATGTTAATGATACTTACAATGCTTCAAATAGTTATAGCATATATTTAAAATCATTAGCTACTCAAAAATATTCAGAAATTTTAACAGGATCAGGTCAGTTACATCCTGTTGTTCCTCATAATTTAATTGTGTATAAAATTGATTTTGAAATTTCTGATTACTTTGCTTTTGATGATTTGGTAGTTTATGATAAATTTGACACCCATAAAGTAGGTTCAGCTCAAAAATTCTTAAGCGAATATGAACCTGTCCTATCAATTTATGGAAAAACATATGAATTAAATGAAAGTTATTACAGTGTTGTTTCTTTAGGAGATATTGATGAATCAGTTACATTTTATATTTCAAAATTCTTAAAGGATAACAATATAAGTACAAGCTTAAAAGGCGGATATTATACAAATAGAAGCGTTAATCAGGGTGCAATGGTAGGGTCTTTAAATTTTGTTGCAAAAGTTATTATTCATTATTCAAACGGATCTTCTGTTGTATCAAATGATTTGGTTATTAATCATGTTAAAACATCAGCTACTGTTTTAAATACATTTAATACGGTTTCTGATAACAGTTACACACAATTAAGAGTTCCAAGTGTTACACTTAAGAAAGATATTATTGCAGTTAATGGTGAAATCATAAATGATACTGACTTTTATAAAGTTTATCCGGGTCAGAATATAACTTTTGTATTGGATATTCATTTTCCTACAGGTTCTGTAAACGATTTTATTGTTACTGACTTTTTACCAATTCCGTTATTTAACTTAAAAGGATTTAATCTGGTTAATTCAACTACTGGAGTAATTCCTAAAGGCGGATATTGGGCTTATGCAAATGACAGCGGATTTTTATATGATGAAAATACAGGTAAGGTTATTGTTCCTAAAATTGGTATAGATACTTTTAATAATGCACTTTCATTTAATTTTGGAAATACATTAGATAATATGGCTCATCCTGTTGATGTTAGGTTGTGGTTTACATTTCAGGTATCTTCAGAACCTATGGCAGACCAACTTAATTTGGCTAATCTTGCTGAAATGAAGTTTAAGGATTCCATTGATGTTGTATATGCAAGCTCAAATATTGTACTGATGCTTACTAATGAACCTGAATTGGAAATTACAAAGTATGTAAATGACACAAAAATTTTAGAAAATATTGAAAATGCAACTGAAGTTGAATATAATATAACTATAACTAACACAGGTCATTCTGCTGCTTATGATATAATTGTAGCTGATGATTTTGTTAACAGAACAACTTCAAATGGAATTACAAAAGCTGATGTTAAATCTGTTAGTTTGGTTTACTCAAACGGAACTGTTGTTGATATTACTGCATTTAAAGATGACTTATTTACAAAAGGATATATGATAGCTCAGTTAGCTCAAAACACTTCCTGCAGTATTATATATACTGTCAGGTTTAGTGAATATTTAATCCCAAAGGAAAGTATTGTTAACAATGTATGGATTACAAACTTTGCAGCATATCCTAATAGTACAAACTTTGCAACCAACAAAGATAAGTATAGGGATAATGCAACTATTATAGCTAAAGGGTTAAACATTACAAAAGAGTTCATTGGATCTAATGTTACTGACAATACTGAAATACTGTTTGTTGGTGAAGTGGGTATTTATAAAATAACTGTAAACTTCCCAGACTTAAGAGTTCCAAACTTAGTTATTAAAGATGAGTCATATGGAATTAAGTATACTAACTTTACAATAACTACCAGTGATGGTGTTACTGTTCCTGAATATGCATATACAGTAACTTATACTTCAAGTGCTACTCATCCTGAAAAAAGTTATTTGACTATTGACTTTAATGGTGACCTTGTACCTGCTTATGCTAAGAATAACCAATTAATTGTTAATGCATATTATACTGTTGTTAATAATGAAAATATTATTCCAACTGGTGCAGACAGTGTAACAACCAGTAATCATGCAAGTATTAGTTGGACTAATAATACCTTAAATTCTGATACTGTTTATGTTGATATATATCAGCCTAAAATAGACATAAATAAGGTATTTGGACCGAATATAGTTCAGGGTAATGATGAGGCTAGTTTCACAATTACTGTAACTAACAGCGGTAAAGGTACTGCTTATAATACTACTATTACAGATGATTTAACAGAATTTATCAAAACCTTTGTAAATAGTAGGAGTGATATTAGGGTAACTATACTGAAAGGTAATGAAACAGGTAAAGTTATTTTTAATTGGAATCATGATGTAGCTACTTTGAATGTTGGTGAACTTTTAGCCGGTCAAAGTGTCAGTGCTAAATTTACATTCAATGTAAAAAATGATGTTGTTATTGGAAAAGAATTTAAGAATATAGCTAAAGTAGATTATTATTCTATTTTTAATGAAACAAAATTCGATGAAAAAAGAAATTACTCTAACCAGGCAAGCAGTACCCTACACACTTACGATGCTAAAGTAAATAAAACTGTATTTAACACAACTATTGTAAATGGTAAGGATAAGGTAACTGTTGGTGAAAATGTAACCTACAATATAACTGTAATATTGCCTGTTGGAAAATACAATATTTTAAAAGTTACAGACACTCTTCCGGAAGGTTTAAAATACATTGACGGTTCAATTGTAGTTTACAAAGGAAATACTCAAAATAAAGCTGTTGAAGGTAAGGATTATACTGTAACTGTAAATGGCAATATTGTAGAATTAACATTTGCTTCTGAATTTGCAGATGAAATTATTAAGGAATATGGCGGTAAATTCCAGGCATTTTTAAATGCTACAGTATTAAATGTTAACAATAACAAAGCAGGTGCTGTTAAAACTAATAAAGCAGTACTTACCTGGAATACTCATGAATCCACATCTGATGCAGCTGTCGGCATTGTTGAACCGGCCATAGATATTACTAAAAACTTCAATGTAGACAATGTTATCGGTGGGGATGTAATATACTTTGATATTACTGTAACTAACAGAGGTCAGTCTCCATTATTTAATGTAACACTTAGTGACGATTTAAGTGATTTAATTAGTAAATTTGTCAGTGGAGGCATTAATATTACATCTGGTGGTGCTGTTGTAACTCCGACATGGGATAACAATATTGTAAGCATAAATATTGCTGAACTTGGTATAGGCAAATCATTAACTTACAGATTTACATTTAAAATAAGAGAAGATGTAGTTATAAGTAGTAGTTATACTAACACAGCTAATGCAATAGGTTACTCTGCACCGTCTAACGGTAGAAATTACACTGATGCTGCAAAAGACAGTTTTACCACCAAACTTCCGGTAATTACTAAATGGGTTGTTGATTCAGAGATTGATAATGGTAGGGATAAGGTAACTATTGGTGAAAAGGTAATTTATGGTGTTAATGTAACTTTGCCTGTTGGTAATTATACTAAATTGGTGATTAAGGATACTTTGCCTCAGGGATTTGAGTATATTGGTGCAGATGCATTTTATGCAAATGGTACAAAATTAGTAAATGGCAAAGATTGGACTGTAAATGTAAATAATTATGATATAACTATTACAGTCAATAATGTTCATTCTAGTAACTTTGCAAATGGTGTTTTGTCTATTAATTTGACTGCCAGACCTACAATATTTGATCCGTCCAATAAGGAAGGTGCGGTTAAAGTTAATAATGTGGAATTGTTCTTAAATGATAAGACTATGGGCAGGTCTAGTGCAAAGGTTACAATTGTAGAACCTACAGCAGACATTACTAAAAAATTCAATGTAACTGAAGTTGAAGGCTTAGATCATGTTTCATTTGATGTAATTGTTAAAAACAACGGTAAAACTCCATTATTTGAAGTGACTATTATTGATAATTTGGAAGACCTTGCTTCATTTATTGGTCAAACACCGGGTGAAGATAATGTGGTTGTCAAAGTAACTGGTGCTGATGGAAATCCAATTGATGCTAAAATCAGATGGATTGGTTCTCATGTTGAAATTGATGTGGCTCAGTTAAATCCTGGAGATATAATTCATGCAAAATATTCATTTGTTATAAGGTCAGATATCCAAATTGGAAGCCAATATGTAAATATGGCTAATGTTGTCGGATATTCCGCACCTTATCATGGTAGAAATTACTATAATTATGATGAGGACACTTTAAAAACTAAACTTCCTGCAATTACTAAGTGGGTTGTTGATTCAGAGATTGATAATGGTAGGGATAAGGTAACTATTGGTGAAAAGGTAATTTATGGTGTTAATGTAACTTTGCCTGTTGGTAATTATACTAAATTGGTGATTAAGGATACTTTGCCTCAGGGATTTGAGTATATTGGTGCAGATGCATTTTATGCAAATGGTACAAAATTAGTAAATGGCAAAGATTGGACTGTAAATGTAAATAATTATGATATAACTATTACAGTCAATAATGTTCATTCTAGTAACTTTGCAAATGGTGTTTTGTCTATTAATTTGACTGCCAGACCTACAATATTTGATCCGTCCAATAAGGAAGGTGCGGTTAAAGTTAATAATGTGGAATTGTTCTTAAATGATAAGACTATGGGCAGGTCTAGTGCAAAGGTTACAATTGTAGAACCTACAGCAGACATTACTAAAAAATTCAATGTAACTGAAGTTGAAGGCTTAGATCATGTTTCATTTGATGTAATTGTTAAAAACAACGGTAAAACTCCATTATTTGAAGTGACTATTATTGATAATTTGGAAGACCTTGCTTCATTTATTGGTCAAACACCGGGTGAAGATAATGTGGTTGTCAAAGTAACTGGTGCTGATGGAAATCCAATTGATGCTAAAATCAGATGGATTGGTTCTCATGTTGAAATTGATGTGGCTCAGTTAAATCCTGGAGATATAATTCATGCAAAATATTCATTTGTTATAAGGTCAGATATCCAAATTGGAAGTCAGTATGTAAATATGGCTTATGTTGTCGGATATTCCGCACCTTATCATGGTAGAATTTACTATAATGAAAGTAAGGATACTTTAAAAACTAAAATGCCAAGTATTACTAAATTAGTAATTGGAACCACACTTGGCAATAAAGAAGGCAACATTTTTACACCAAATATTGGTGAAAATGTAACTTATCAAATTATGGTAAAGTTACCTAAAGGTAATTACACTAATTTGCAGGTTAAAGATATTCTTCCACAAGGATTTGAATATCTTGAAAATTCAGTTATTTTATCAAATGGTACTTTAATCAGTGATGTCAGTGTAAATGGAAACCTTGTAACTATAAACTTTGGAAATACTACATCTTACAAATATTCTGACAACATTATATTTAATTTATCTGCTGTTGTCTTAAATGATCAATCTAACAAAGCACAATCTATTAAATCTAATAATGTTGAATTATATTTAAATGATGATAAAATAGATAATTCTAATGCACAAGTTAAAATAGCTGAACCTAATATAAGTGTTGTTAAAACATCAGATAAACAAAAATATGAATATTATGAAAATGCAACTTATTCAATTGTAATTACAAATAATGGAAACGGAATAGCATATAATATCACAATTAAAGATGTGCTGCCATTAGGTTTAAAATACACTGGTATTAATTCAACTTCCAAGTCAAATGGATGGGTTGTTGAATTTGATGAAAATACACGAACATTTACAGTTAATGGTCTTAATTTAACTGTTGGTGACAAATTCACATTCACATATAAAGTTTCATTTGATGAATGGGAAATAGATGGTGTAAAATACTCACCAATTGGCCAAAACTTTATAAACTCAGTTAATGTAGCTTATGTTTCAATTAATGGAACAAATCCAAATAATAGGACATACACTACTCAAACAACCAAAGAAGTTCATGTTACTGAAGCTGATCTTAATGTAGTTAAAAACTGTAATAATAAAGTAGTTATAGCTGGTGAAGATATTTACTACACAATTATAATTACAAATAACGGACTAGATACTGCTCAAAATGTTAAATTAAATGAATATTATCATTCAGAATATTTAACTAATTTAGAATACTCTTTAGATGGTAAAACTTGGAATGTTTACAATAAGCCTATTGATTTAGGAAGTATCAGTTCTAAAGCTTCTAAAACTGTCTATATCAGAGGATATTTAGATGGAAGTATTGTTGATGATACAATATTAAACAATACTGTCAGAGTCAACACCACTACAGGAGAATTAAAACTTGAGGATAATGAAGCTATAAACATTAAAAATGTTACTACATTAGCTGAATTGCATGTTACTAAAGTTAATATTACTGAAGCAATTGCAGGTAAAATTATTAAATACGAAATAGTAATTACCAATAATGGCCCTTCATATGCACGTGATATTATTTTAAAAGATATTTATAATGATTCTGAATTAACAAATATGTTGTATTCTTTAGATGGTCAATCATGGACTCGTTATGATGCTTCTATTAATATTGGAACATTAGCTAATGGTCAAAATAAAACAATATTATTTGAAGGATTCATTAAAACAACTGTTCGTGGAAATGTAATAAATAAAGCGGTTATTGGCTCTTCAACAAAATTAAGAGATAATAGTACTTTAGAAGATGATGTTGCTGTAAATGTTAAAGGAGATACTACATTGGACATTACAAAAGTAGCTAATACCACTCTTGTAAATCCTGGAGATGTAATTAAGTATACTGTTCAAATAACTGCAGGAGGATTGTCAGATTCTTTAGATGTTATTTTAACTGATAATTTAAGTGAAATGTTCTTTGATGTTAGTAAGGCAACTTATTCTGTAAACGGAATAGACAAAGGTGTTTGGATAGGAAATGCAAACCTTGGAACCATTTCTTCAGGAATGACTGTTAATGTAGTAATTACAGTTCCAGTTAAAGCATATGTTGATGTTGGAAAATTAAACAGCATTACAAACTTTGCATCTGTAATTAATTCAGATAAAAAAGCAGCTAATGATACAAACATTGTTCCAATTAATGTAATTGATTTAGCAGTTAACAAAACAGCTAATCATCAAAATAAAACATATAATTATGGAGATAATGTTGAGTATGTTATTGAAATTGTTAACAATGGTCCGGGAATAGCTACTGATATTATAGCTACTGACAACTTACCAGAAGGATTGAAATTTATTAATGCTAATGTTCCGGGTGGTTGGACTCTTAGTATATCCAATAATAAAATCACAATAAATGGTGAAAAATTAGCTAATGGTGAAAAAGTTTTAATTACTATTATAGCAAAAGCTGCAAAATCAAATACAACCCTTATAAATAATATTAAAGTTAATGGTACTGGATTTGATTCAAACATCTCAAATAATAATGATTCTGAAACAATTAAAATAACTCCTTTAGTTGATTTGGCTATTACAAAAGTAGTTGATAATGCAAATCCATTATTTGACTCAATAATAACTTACACAATCACTGTTGTTAATAATGGTCCTGATGCATCTACAGATGTTGTTGTTAAAGATATTTGGCCGGCAAACGGTTTAAAATTCATAACATCAACAGGTACATACAATCCAGCTACTGGAATTTGGAATGTTGGTGAATTAGGTTCTAATGAAATAGCTACCCTTACAATTACAGCTAAAACAACAGCTGTTGGCAAATTTGAAAATAAAGTATCTGTTAATGGTACTGGTTATGACAGTAACCTTTCAAATAACAATGCAAGTGTTAATATAACTGTTCCGGATTGTGTAATCTTAAATATTACTAAAGTAGCTACTGGTGGAATAGTATCTGAAGAACCAAATAAAGAAGTTATTGCTGGTGAAAAAATAACTTATACTGTAATTGTATCCAATTATGGTCCTTCTGTAGCAACCAATGTTTATTTAACTGATTTATTCAATGCTGATGAATTGCTTAACATGGAATATAATTCAAACGGCAACTGGGTAAAATATAATAATGGAATTGCACTAGGGGACATTGATGTAAATGAAGCAGTAATGATTCTGTTTAGAGCAACTGTAAATCATTCTACAAGAGGTTTAATTAACAACACTGTTAAAATCACAACTGACATAAAAGATGCAAGAGGTAATTTTGAAGCTAATGAAACAGTCAAAGCTATTGATAACTCAACTTTAGTTATTAATAAAACTTCAAATGTTGATGCTATTAATCCTGGAGATTTATTCAATTATACAATTGTAATTACTGCTGAAGGTTCATCTGATTCATTGGGAGTTATTTTAACTGATAAATTAGATCAAAGCTTATTGGATGCTCAAAATGCTGTTTTCTATGTAAATGGAAATTATGTAGGAAAATGGAATGGTTCATATAATATTGGAACTCTAAAAACAGGAAATTCAGTAACTGTAACTATTGAAGTTAAAGCATTAAACAGTGCAAATAAAGATATATTCAACAAAGCTATTGTTGAAAATGAAGAAGGATTTATTAATGAATCTAATAAAACAGTTCATGTAAATACTGTTGATTTAGCTATTAACAAAACATCAGATAAAGTGACTTACAAATATTTGGACAATGTAATTTATACAATCGTTGTAACAAATCATGGTTCAGATGATTCATTTAATGTTACTGTTCGTGATATGTTGCCAAATACTTTAAGATTTATTAGTGCAAGTGGAAATTATGATCCTGTAACTGGAATTTGGTTTATTGGTCATTTAGCTAAAGGTCAAAGTGCAACTTTAACTATAACAGCACAAGCAATCTTTCCGGGAATTATTACAAATAATGCAAATGTAACTGGCAGCGGTTATGATGTAAATTTAACTAATAACCACGATAATATTACAATAACAGTTCCGGATTGTGTAATATTAAATGTAAACAAAGTAGCTATTGGCGGTGTTATTAACATTACTGGCGGTATTAAAAATGTAGTTGCTGGAGAAGAAGTTATTTATCAGGTACTTGTATCTAACCATGGTCCTTCAACTGCAGCTAATGTGGTTTTAACTGATAATTATCAAACTAAAGATTTAACTGTTGTAGCATACTCTTTAGATAATATTACATGGATTCCATATACTAAAGGAGCTAATATTAACTTAGGTGACATGACTTCAGGAAGCAGCATACTTGTTTACTTTAAAGCAATGGTAAATGCTTCTACAAGAGGAATTGTGCACAATGTAGTAAATATTACAACAGACACAGATGATGCAAGAGGAATATTCAGTGCTGAAGAACATGTAAATGTAATGGCTAACACTACTTTAAAAGTTGATAAGACAGCTGAAATTAAGGAGTTAAACCCTGGAGACACTATACATTATATAATAACTGTAACAGCTGGAGGATCTTCAGATTCATTAAATGTTGTTTTAAAAGATATATTGGATTCAACTTTATTGGATGTAAATAGCGCCACATATGCTGTTGATGGCGTAAACAAAGGTGCATGGACTGGAAGTCTAAGTTTAGGTAAAATAGCTACTGGAAATAGTGTAACTGTTGATATTTGGGCTAAAGTTTTAAGTTCTGCTGATAGAGATGTTTTCAATTTGGTTAATGTTACTAGTGATGAACATCCTGAAGGAAATACTTCCAATACTACAGTTCATGTGAGGATTGTTGATTTGGCTGTTGATAAGCTGGTAAATAATTCTGTTCCTAAGTATTTGGATATGATTGAGTATACTATTGTTGTTGTTAATAATGGTCCTGATAAGTCATTTAATGTTACTGTTGGTGATTTATTGCCTGATGGTGTTAAATTCATCAGCTCTAATGGTCAATATGACCCAGTTACTGGTGTTTGGTTTGTTGGTGATTTGGATAATAATGAAAGTGTAACTTTAAAGATTGTTGTTCGGGTTATTAAGGTTGGAAATATTACTAATATTGTTAATGTTACTGGTACTGGTCATGATAGTAATTTAACTAATAATAATGCTTCTGTTAGTGTTAATGTTCCAGATTCAGTATTGTTAAACATTGTAAAAGTTGCAAATTCAACAATAATTGTTGCTGGTGAAAATGTTGGATATACTGTTACTGTTACTAACAATGGTCCTTCTGTAGCTACTGATGTTGTTCTAAAAGATATATTCAACAGTAATGAATTGCTTAACTTACAATATTCATTAAACGGTAAAGATTGGTTCAATTACAATGAATCTATTAATTTAGGTAATATTGATGCTGGTGCTAACATAACAGTTTACTTTAGGGCTAAAGTTAATGCTTCTGTTCGTGGTGATGTTTTAAACATTGTTAATATTATTACCAGTGTTGATGATGCTAGAGGTAACTTTACAGATAATGAAACAGTTAATGTTATAGCTAATACTACTTTGGTTGTAATTAAGGATGCTGAAATTAAGGAGTTAAATCCTGGAGATACAGCTCATTTCATTGTTACTGTTATTGTTGGCGGATCTTCAGATTCATTGAATGTAAACTTAAGAGATATTTTGGATAATAAGTTGTTAGATATTAATTCAGCTAAATACTCTATTAATGGCGGTATTTTAAGTGACTTTAATGGAAATATTTATTTAGGCAATATGCTTACTGGTACTACTGTTACTGTTGATATTTGGGTTAAAGTATTGGATACTGCTGATAGTGATGTTTTCAATTTGGTTAATGTTACTAGTGATGAGCATCCTGAAGGTAATACTTCTAATGTTAGTGTTCATGTGAGGATTGTTGATTTGGCTGTTGATAAGTTAGTAAATAATTCTGTTCCTAAGTATTTGGATATGATTGAGTATACTATTGTTGTTGTTAATAATGGTCCTGATAAGTCATTTAATGTTACTGTTGGTGATTTGTTGCCTGATGGTGTTAAATTCATTAGTTCTAATGGTCAGTACAATCCAGATACTGGTGTTTGGTTTGTTGGTGATTTAGATGCTAATGAAAGTGCAACTTTAAAGATTGTTGTTCAGGTTCTTAAAATCGGAAACATTACAAACAGTGTTAATGTTACTGGTACTGGTCATGACACTAATTTAACTAATAATAATGATTCTGTTAGTGTTAATGTTCCTGAATCAGTATTATTAAACATTACAAAAGTTGCAAATTCAACAATAATTGTAGCTGGTGAAAATGTTGGATACACTGTTACAGTTACTAATTATGGTCCTTCTGTAGCAACTAATGTTGTTCTAAAAGATATATTCAACAGTAAGGAATTGCTTAACTTACAATATTCATTAAATGGTGTAGATTGGTTAGATTACGATGAAACTGTCAGTTTAGGTGATATTAATGTAGGTGCTGATGTAACTGTGTATTTCAGAGCTAAGGTTAAGGGTTCTGTTCGTGGTGATGTTTTAAACATTGTTAATATTACTACTGGTGTTGATGATGCTAGAGGTAACTTTACAGCTAATGAAACAGTTAATGTAATTGCTAACACTACTTTGGTTGTAATTAAGGATGCTGAAATTAAGGAGTTAAATCCTGGTGATACAGTTCATTTCATTGTTACTGTTATTGCTGGCGGATCTTCAGATTCATTGAATGTAAACTTAAATGATATTTTAGATGCTAAATTGTTGGATGTTGCTGGTGCTACATATGCTGTTGATGGTGTAAACAAAGGTTCATGGACTGGAAGCATAGATTTAGGTAATATGCTTACTGGTACTGCTGTTACTGTTGATATTTGGGCTAAAGTATTGAGTTCTGCTGATAGGGATGTTTTCAATTTGGTTAATGTTACTAGTGATGAGCATCCTGAAGGAAACATTTCCAATACTACTGTTCATGTGAGGATTGTTGATTTGGCTGTTGATAAGTTAGTAAATAATTCTGTTCCTAAGTATTTGGATATGATTGAGTATACTATTGTTGTTGTTAATAATGGTCCTGATAAGTCATTTAATGTTACTGTTGGTGATTTGTTGCCTGATGGTGTTAAATTCATTAGTTCTAATGGTCAGTACAACCCAGATACTGGTGTTTGGTTTGTTGGTGATTTGGATAATAATGAATCTGCAATTTTGAAAATTGTTGTTCAGGTTATTAAGGTTGGAAATATTATTAATAATGTTAATGTTACTGGTACTGGTCATGATACTAACTTAACCAACAATAACGCTTCTGTTAGTGTTAATGTTCCTGAATCAGTATTGTTAAACATTACAAAAGTTGCAAATTCAACAATAATTGTAGCTGGTGAAAATGTAGGTTATACAGTTGTTATAAACAATTACGGTCCTTCTGTTGCTAGTGATGTTGTTCTAAAAGATATATTCAGCAGTAATGAATTGCTTAACTTACAATATTCATTAAATGGTGTAGATTGGTTAGATTACAATGAGGCTATTAATTTAGGTAATATTGATGTTGGTGCTAGTGTAACGGTTTACTTTAGAGCTAAGGTTAACGGTTCTGTTCGTGGTGATGTTTTAAACACTGTTAATATTACTACCAGTGTTGATGATGCTAGAGGTAACTTTACAGACAATGAAACAGTTAAAGTAATAGCCAACACTACTTTGGCTGTAATTAAGGATGCTGAAATCAAAGCACTTAACCCTGGAGACACAGCACACTTTGTCATTACTGTTATTGCTGGCGGGTCTTCAGATTCATTAAATGTTAAATTGGAAGATATTTTAGATGCTGGATTGTTGGATGTTAAATCTGCAACCTACAGAATAAATGGAGGTAATTTAACTGATTACACTCAAATTATTTCATTAGGAAATATGCATACTGGCAGTAAGATAGTTGTAGATATTTATGCTGCAATATTAGGTACAACCGGTCAGGATATCTTCAATTGTGTAAATGTTACTAGTGATGAGCATCCTGAAGGAAACACTTCAAATACTACAATACATGTAAATATTGCTGATTTAGAAATTATTAAAATAGTAAATAATGCTACTCCAAATTACGGAGACGAAATAACTTACACAATAACTGTAAGAAACAACGGTCCGGATAACTCAACCAATATTAAAGTATCTGAAGTATTGGCAGATAATTTCAAATTCATTTCAGCTAATGCTTCTAAAGGATATTATGATTTAACAAATGGTGTTTGGGCAGTCGGTAATTTAACTAATAATGAAACAGCTAAATTAGTTATTACTGTAAAAATAGTTAAAACAGGATTTATCCAAAACAATGTAAGTGTAAATGGAACAGGTTTTGATCCTAACGTAACTAACAACAATGCTACTGTAAATATTACTGTTCCTCAAACAGCAGATTTGTCTGTTGTAAAAATAGTTAATGTTGATAGGGTAAGTGTTGGAAATAGAATCACATACACTATTGTTGTTAAAAATAATGGTCCTGACACAGCATTAGATGTTTATGCAGTAGATAAATTATCAGATGCTCTTAAATTTGTTTCATATAAAGCAAGTGTAGGAGTATATGATCCGGCAACTGGTATTTGGACAATCGGTAATTTAACTAACAAAAGCAATGCTACATTGGAAATTACATGTATTGTTTTAAAAACCGGCGTAATATCTAATGAAGTATTTGTAAATGGAAGTACAGTTGACTTGAATATGACTAACAATTATGGTAATGTTTCAGTTACTGTAATTCCGGCTCCTGCTCCAGTACATCCTGCTGATAAAGATATTATGGATTCTGATGAAGTTGCAATGGGTGTTGATGCAATGGCAAAAACAGGAAATCCAATACTTGCTTTATTGGTTGTTTTAATCTTCGGAATATTTGGATTTGGAGTTTCCAGAAGGAAAAAATAAATTTAAGGGATTTTTATAAATCCTTCTTTTTGCAGCTTCGATATCTCCGTAGACATTGCCGCGCGATCAATACATAGATAATCTGCCAGCTGCTGCCGGTCAAAAGGAATGTCAAAAGATAACGACGAATGTCTGATGGATTCTGCCGACAAATATGACA
>OLPZ01001443.1_pt1 | contig 15682 bp, 16 predicted proteins | sample 1672711 | NCBI WGS metagenome assembly OLPZ01 (sample SAMEA3136716, study PRJEB25190) | human gut metagenome
AGAAATAAATTTAAGGAATCATTCATCCTTACACAAACTATTTTACAGTCTCGTAATTAAAGATTATTCACCTCTCTTATATATTCCATCACTGTACAAAATTTGGAATTCAAAATTTAGGCTTGTCTCCCATCATTTATTACGCAAAAAATGTCTAAATTTTTTGAAAAAAGTTAATTTTTCAAATCAAAACAAAAGAATCATTACATGAACTACATTTTTGATAGCGAATACAATATTTTTCGCTTCAAATACATAGAATTTCTTTCCTTTTTAAAAAAATTCTTTAAAGAGGCTGTTTCCCCTTGTAAATACGCGGATTACTGTTAAAATAAGTAATCGTAGTTTATATTAAAAGAGGTATTTTTCATGGAAACTATTTCTAAGAAACAATTAGTAGATCAAATCGCTGCAAAGACTGATGCTACTAAGACAGACATTAACACTATTTTGGACGCTTACATCGACGTTGTTAAGAGCAATGTTGCTGAAGGCAACAAGGTACAATTAGTTGGCTTCGGTGCCTTCGAACTTCGTCACCGTGCTGCTCGTAAGGGTCGTAACCCACAAACTGGTAAGGAAATTGAAATTGCTGCATCAAACGTTCCAGCATTCAAGCCAGGTAAGAGCTTCAAGGATGAAGTTAACAAGTAATAATTTATTATTACAAAAAAAGACCGCGAGTTTTCTCGTGGTCTTTTATTTTGCCTCAGAACCTGCCATTAACAAGACTTTTCCCTGCTCAGTTTCGATCATCTCGCAATCTATGCCAAAGTTTTGCCTAATCGCCTGCGCCGTAATTACCTCTTCTGGCCTGCCCTGCTTTTGAATCCTGCCTTGGTTGAGCAAAATTACCTGATTACTATATTGCAAAGCCTGATTCAAATCGTGCAAAATCATGCAAATCGTCAAATTCTGCTTTCGATTCAATTTTTTCACTAAATCCAAAAAGCGATACTGAAAATGCAAATCCAAGTATGTTGTTGGTTCATCTAGAAAAAGATATTCCGGCTCTTGCGCCAGTGCTGTAGCAAGCCACACACGCTGCTGCTGACCGCCAGATAATTGCGCTATAAACTTATCTGCCAAATCAGCAATCTCTAGCTCCTGCATAATCTGTTGAAGGCGAGCAGATCCATTTTCTTCATCCCCCATCAAGGAATGATACGGCAGACGCCCCATTTTAACCAGTTCCTTGACAGTTATCTGATCATACAATTGATTCTGCTGGTGGACAATTGCTACCTTTTTGGCAAAATCCTTCGCAGCTAGCTGCCAGATATCTTGCCCATCTAGCGTAATTGTCCCCGCAGACGGCCTTATTGCTCGTGTAAGCAAGCAAAACAAGGTTGACTTGCCAGATCCATTAGGACCAATTAAAGTCGTAATCTGGTGCTCCTGCAGGCTCAGAGAGAATTGATTAAATAATTGTTTTGACCCATATGAAAAATCAATCTGCGACGCTTTAAGCATTTTTCTGCCTCTTCCATAAAATTAAAATCATAACTGGACCACCAACAATAGCCAAAATAATATTAGCCGCAATCTCGTTTGGCGCTGTAATCACCCGGCCGATGGTGTCAACGAACAATAAAAACCAAGCTCCAGCAAAAATCGAAAATGGAATGATTTTTTGATAATCATATCCCAAAAGCAAACGAGCAACCTGTGGCACAATAATTCCGATAAAGGCTAAAACACCAATGCAAGCCGTTGTTGTTGCGGCCAAAACCACTGCAATTAGCATCAAGACTAAACGCAGGGTTTTAGCAGAAACACCTAAAGACGTCAGCTCTTCATCATTGATCTTTAAGTAATTAGCCCAATTCATAAAACAAATCGCGCAAATCAGCCCTATTATGCCAATAACCAATAAATACATTGTTGATCCCCAACTACTTGTGGCCAGGCTGCTGCCACTATTTTGATTATTAGTGAAAACTTCCTGCATCCCCGTGAACACCGCATTCAATGCCACTCCGATGATAATTAACTGATAAGGCGTCATCTTTTTTTGGAATAATAAAAGAAGCCCAAACGCTAGCAGTCCGCCAATAATCGCGAAAATAATTTTACCAAAGAAAATTTCTGGCAAAATAATAACCGCTAGCAATTGACATAAACTGGCTGCACTAGAGATCCCCATAATTCCAGGTTCTGCAATCGGATTGCGCAAAGTTGCCTGAAAAAAGGCACCACTAACAGAGAGGCTAGCTCCTGCTACTAGTGCCGAAATAATCCGCGGGACACGGATATTAAACAAAATATTCAATTGGCTGTTAGTCATCTTTTGCATTGAAAAATTGCTTGCTCCGTGAGTTAATGCAAAGAAAATCGTACTGATTAACAAAACTGCTAAAATCAAGTTTATCCAAATTATCTTTTTCTTCATTTTGATCACTTTCCAGGGTACAACCAGTTGCTTAATTTATTCAATGCTTGAGAAACATTCATGTTAGCTGAAGCATTAAAGTCTGGTTGCTGTAGGTCATAAACTCTGCCTGTCTTTACGGCTTTCATCGTCTTCCAAACAGAATTTTTCTTAAACTCTTGCTTAAATTGTGGCAAAGTTACATTTGGCAAAGCATGTTCTAATCGCAAAATGACATCTGGATTTTTAGTAGCTAGCGAGTCATTACTTGGTGACAAATAGATCTGACTATCAGAGTGATAGATATTTTCCCCACCAGCTATTCTGACCAAATCACCTAAATATGATCGATTAGTTAGAATCATGTAATTAGCGCCAGGCAAGCCCATCAAGATCAATACTCTAGGCTTACGACCGTGAACACGTGCTTTAGCCTTTTTAACGGCTTTTTTGATTAAGCCAATCTGATAATCAGCCTGTCTCTGCCGGTAATACTGCTTGCCTAATGAACTCAGTGTAGCTTCAAGGTCAGCTACTGAATCCAGCTTCAGATATGTAACTTTAACGCCTTGTTCTTTAAATGATTGATCATACTGATCTTTTAAAGTTGAGACTGCATAGACACGAGTGGGATTCAAAGAAGCAATCTTTTCAACACTTGGCTTCATTGGACTCCCAATCTTGGGCACCTTTTGATAGCGTGCTGGTAACTTAGCCTGCGTCTTTGGAACCCCTGCTAAATTAACGTTCAATTTATCAAAAATTTCAGTAATCGCTGCACTTGTGGCAACAATCTTTTCATTATTGGCAACTTTTTGATCAATCAATCGTTTAGCACCAATTGCCACTCCGATGATTGCTACTAAAAATATAATTAAACCAATAATTAATCCTTTACGTTTTTTCATTTACTTTTTCTTTCCTTGGCATTTACGACAATCAAAACAGCAACGCCAATTAAAATTAACGAACTAAGCACTCCAGCCAAAATAACATAATAAAAATTTCGCTGCCTTTGTTGATTAGCACGTTGATTGCGTGCATTCTGCGCTATTTGCCTGTTAGCTATTGCCGCTTGCTTCTTTTGTGCCAATTGCTCCTTAGGCTTAACACTCTTGTTTTTCACCTGTGGCGCGCTACGTTTTATCGCACTTTCTGCATGACTTACTCGCTCTTTTTTATTTGTTAACTTAGGCAATTGCGTAGTGTCAAAAGCAAATGTAATATTGTGTGTTGCTTGGTAAACATGTGGCACATCTATTTTAATTTGACTAGAAATATCACGTTTTAAATTATTAGTGCGAAAACTATAGCGATAATCATAGTCACTGCCATGCCGCGTTTTTACTACGTTTAGCGGTGCTTGTCCATTAATCGTTAACACCCGAACCGGATAGGGACTTAGATCTTTCTTAGTGCGAATCGTCATCGTTACCAGGTACTGATTGTCGTCTACCACAACCTGAGCAGGACGCGCATAGTAGCCATCAGCCATCGAGGTCTGATGCGTGCCATACTTGTAAGTACGATAACTCACGCTTTGTGCACTAACAGTCACACCAAAAATAAACAAACAAGTTATCAACAAGAAAGGAAAAGAGATAATTTTAGCTATATTTTTCATTATTTCTTTCTCTTCAAAATTTTATTTCTTAAGTAAAAGGCCAAACCAATAATTGCAGCATCAAATGCTAAAAAGCCTGCGATCACAGGCAAAAATGGATATTCCACCGCTGCAATCGTCGCCATCTTTTTCTTCTTGGGTGTCATCTTTGCCCCAGGTTTTACACTAGAGTTTGAAGAAGACTGCTGCTTTTTAACTGGCTTTGACTGCGGTTGAGCGCTACTTGTAGCATTTTCTGCATCTTTACTACTGTCGTCATTAGCTGCAGGAATAGCATCACTAGTACTACTTGAATCAGTGCTACTATTTGCTTCGGTTAATGCCTTGCTTACAGTCGAACTGTGCGCCACATTTTTTACGCCAAAAGCAAACCAGACCTTAAACAAACGATCATGAATATTGGCAATTGGTACGCTCAAGCGCAGACTCCCCTGAGCCTGCTTCTTCAACTGATTTAGCGACTTGAAGTGGACCTGATAAGTCCAGATATCCTTGCCAGCTTGTTTGGTAAAACGCAGGTTTGAAATTGAACCAATTCCCAGTGAAACCGGCTGAAATTTGGTCACCATCCCATGCTTTACCTCAACTTTTAAGGTCATAACATAGCCCTGCTTTACTTTTTCAATCCTGGCATGATGCGTGTAAAAATTATTTGCTGCAGAAACGCCACTGCGATCCGCCTTATAGACCGCATAATTGATATTTTGAACCTTTTTATCTGCGCTGACCGTGTGTACTTTTCTTACTAACTTTTTTGACGCTCTTTTTACTAGCCTTCTTTTGCTTCTTGTCGGTCTTTTTCTTGCTAGTAGTTAAACCGCTAACCTTGTCATACTTCACCCAAGCTTGTTCGGTCATCTTACCACCAAAGTCAATAGTGACTTGCATCTTGACCCAACCATTATTTTTGAAAGCTTTGCCTGCAAAAACAAAGTCAAAACTAGATTTGTCGGCGGAAACATTTTCCTTTTTACCGCTAACGCCATTAATCTTGAGGGATTTTACAATCTTATTTACGTTTTGCCCCTTGCCCATTGGACTATTTTTACCATCGACATGGATTGTCATCTTAGTCACATGCTTTTGACTAACTGTTAATTGCACCTTATCTCCCACAAAACCTTGAGCCATTGACTTAGCATGGCTGCGGTGATTTTTACTGTATTTGTAAACCGTCATTCCCACTGTCTTTTGACTTTGTTCAGCGGCCATTACAACCGGATTAGTTTGCATAAATGCCACTCCAGGTGCCATTAAAGTCATTGCGACCGAACTACTTGCGATTAACTTAAGTAACTTTTTATTCATTCTAATATCCTTCTTTTTACTATTAATACTATTAGTCTTTTCTATTATAAAGTTCTTAAAATAACTATGCAATCGGTTTCAAGATGATATTTTATTCAGTTTATTATGCTCATAAAAAAATAAAATAACAAAAAATATATTGATTTATAACATTTATTTGATCATAATGTAAGCGATATCTAAAATTCGTGGGAGGAAACTTTTATGAGAAAAAATACTAAAATCATTTTAACATCACTTGCTTTACTCGCAAGCGCTAGTGTTTTGGCACCATCAGCTGTAGTGTCTGCAGCTGATCAACCTGCTACTAATGTTGCTGCAACTACTGCTACTAGTCAAAACAGCGACTTGCAAACTATCACTATGACTATTACCAAAACTGGCAGCACTACCCCATCAGAAGCTGCTATGTTCTTGGGCAACTCTGCTCAAGTTAATGTTAAGGACGGTAAAGTTACCGAAGTAATTATTCACGTTGATGGCTCTAAAGCACCAATGACCAAAGGTCAAGACATGTCTAAGATGGTTGCTAGCCTAACATTGAATGGTGTAGCCGGCAAGCAAGAAAATGTTGCTAAAGACGGCTCATCCCTTGACTATGTTTTCTCAGCAGATGCTTATAAAGAAGGCGCTGGCAGCTTAGAATTCGGTCTTAACGTTATGGGCAAGACCATGAACGAAAAGGCTGATATTACTTTAGGTAAGGTCGCTGAAGACACTGCTAATAAAGATGCCAATACTACATCTGACAAGACTCAAACTGATGCCGCTGCTGCTAAAAAGACAGCTGCCAAGAAAGCTAAGGCCGTTAAGCGGACTCTGAAGCACAATGCTTATGTCTACAAGAAGAACGGCAAGCGTGCTAATAAGAAAGTTTTGAAGAAAGGTCACCGCGTTAACACTTATGGTCGCGCAATTAAATTACACGGTAAGACTTTCTATCGTATTTCTAAGAACACTTACGTTAAAAAAGCTAACTTTTAACTAAAATTTATTTCAAGAAAATAAAAAGACGGGCGTTGGCTCGTCTTTTTTGTTTGGCTTGTTATTTGAGAGAAAATTTCTATTTAAGCAAAAATATCCTTAAAATCAGCTACCACGTCTTTATTCTTTCTGCCAGGAATAACAGCGTAAATCACAGTGGAGATGCTTGTCGGAGTATCAAAGGCCTCCTGCCACATTTTTGCGACTTCTTTTGCGTTAAAGCCAAAAACGCCTGCACCCCAGGCGCCCAGAATAAGCACATCCACTTGTTGATCTTCAGCAATTTTCTTAACGAATTTCATTCGCTCAATCATTGCATCATTTGCCATTCCTTTTGCTTTGCCTCGGGCAGCAGATTTATTTGGAGCAGCGCAAGTAATGACATCTGTTTTTGCGCTAGGTCTAGTACTCGTACCCCAAAGCACATCAGGCGTGTAAATTGCTCGATCAGTATAAAGATTGTCATTGAGGTGTTGCTTATTCCAAGCATAATAATCTGTAAAACTGGTAATTATTGGATAAAGATCAGATACGCCGCAAAGTGCCTCTTCCAATGCCATTAACCACAAACATCGCCGAATCCTCCAGTATCAGACAGCAGAAGAACTCTTCAAGCAATATATCTCTTCATAACCTAACTGTTGCACTTAATTTGACAATTCAGGAATAAAAGGATTTTTATCTTCCACTCAAATTAAGTGCAATTTGAGAAATCAAAGTATCCATGAAATACATACCGAAAAAGACAAATAATGCCACAATTAAGATCCTCCATGAAATCTTTGATAAATCCTTCAATCTATGAGTTACTGAAATTCCAGCAAAGGCTAATACCGATGTAGTTAATGATAAAAAATCTACTGCATTAATTACACGAACACAATATGGACTAAGCAAACAGAAAACTAATGAAACGATAGACACCCAGCCTAGAATGGGAAATCCTCTAACAATCTTCCACGGAACTCGTTTCATTAACATACTGATAATAATGCCAATCAGAGAAAACAGCCATAATAGACCTAGGCCGGCAAAAGTATCAGGTGTAATTGGGGTGCTCTTAGGATTTTTTACTAACTTAATCCACTGAACAAATAAAACTAAACTAACACTAAGCAATAAAATTAATGCATCTCTACCTAATTTATAAAAATTATTTTCTCTAATCATGTTCTGGGTATACTTCTTTCTTTTTATCAAGCAAACTAGTCAAGTGAACATACATGAATCTTTGCAAAGGAACTGCGAGGAAATACATAATATAAGTTCCAATAAAACTAGTTAACAACTGACTTGCTGCCGCAAATGATAGAATCGTCTCACTATGTTTAGGAACCAGAGCTGCTAAAGCTGAAGAAGCTGCAGTCATCATAGAACTTGATCCTACTCCAGAACTCATCGCAACAGCTTGATAACTAAAGCCCATCCCCAAAAGAACTGGTGCTAAAATTGAGAAGACAATCGAACCAAAAATTGTTCCAATTAAGTAAATACCTAGGACTCCTCGACCTTCCGGTGAATCAAGTGTATATTTTTCACTAATATAGGCTAGTTCTCCTTCTCTGCCTAATCCCAATGTTGAGCCAATGGCCTCTTGTCTTAGTCCTAGTAATAAAGCTACTGGTAGTCCAAATAAAATTGTGCCTAAATTACCTAACTCATGAATGAGAAATACCCAACCTACTGATAAAATTTCATTAATCTTAGGTGCAACATTTGCTCCATAACGTGCCATTAGTGGCAACATTATTAAAATCATATATTTTCCAGCAAACTTTACTCTTTTATCATTGTAGAGTTGCTTAATCGGCTTTAAGGGGAGTAAATAAATAATAATCGCTAAAATAACTGCGAATACTAATGGTAGAATTGAAACTTCAATTTTACCAATTTTGAAAACCTGCATCCCAATCAGCTCGGCAATAGTATCAATTAATAATACTAAAATAATTAATGGACCATAATTTTTTAAAGATTTCATTTTTCTGCTCCCATTTTGTTTAATTGCTCAAGATATTCTTGCCTTGTTCTGTGATAAAACCTAATTTTATTAAGATTATTTGAAATTTCTAAAATACTATTAAAGACAAATTCCGGAAATATATCCAATACAAAAATCGGATCAACTAATTTAAAATCAGAGCCATGAATGGTTCCATTCCAACCACCATATCCAATCTGAATAGTTGGCATTAGATAACTTACATCACCAATATCACCAGCTGCCATGGTATAGCCTCGGTTTTCAATCAATTCTGAAATCTTGTCATTCCTTAAAAATACATTTTTTACTAAAGCATTCATGTCTCTATTCGACCTTAAAGGCAAATAGCCAACCTGTGTTTCTGACTTAAAATTACCGCCTAAAGCTAGGGAGCATCCTTCTGCTGCTTGATTGAATTGCTTCATTAGTTGCTGTGCATATTCGACATCAAAGTATCGTATATCTGTCCCCATGCTAACATGATCGGGAATTACATTAATCGATTCTGTATTATCACCTATCATCACTGGATTAAACCTAATTTGATTTGGATTTTTTAATTGTTGACGTTTGAAGGCCAAAGCAGTGGTAAATAGGGTGGCTATACTCTGTGCATTTACCCCCTCTTCAGGAGCAAATGCTGCATGACTCGCCTTACCAAAGAAGTCAAAGTATTGAAAATTAAATCCAGCTAAATCACAATTAATTTCAATAGTCCTACGCTCAAAATCTTCACCTATAGCATGAACTGATACACAGTAGTCGACATCATCAAAGACACCTAATTTAATTGCTTCTTGTTTACCACCAAAATAAGTGATTTTTCCTTCCGCTTTCTGTTTTTTGCGCCACTCCAAATCAACAAATTCTTCAGCCGGTGTAAAAATAAATGCTAAGTTAGCGCCAAAATCACCAATTCGTTTATTTTTCACTAGTTCATTCATAATCGCTAAAGCTATTGTCACCTGAGTATAATGGCCACAAGCTTGAGCTGCTCCTGTTTCACTATCAGCATTTCTATGCCCCGGCTGGTATAGTGAATCTAGTTCTGCAATAATTCCAATAGTCTTAGTTTGGTGATTATTAAACACCACTTTTATCCCTGTATTGCAGAAATGTTCGACTTTTACCATAGGAGTGATTTCATGAATAGCTTCTTCTATCGCCTCAGAAGTTTTATACTCCTTATATCCCAACTCCGGATTATTTAGTAGATAATCTGCTAATTCCCGCATTCTTGGATAGTATTCTTGAAAGCTCGACATTCAATTCCCCACTTTTTCAAATCATCAATATTACATTTGATGGTTTAAATAGTACAGCGATATTCAAGCTAAAGCAAGAACAATTTTCAATTATAATAAATAAATAGTTCGTATTTTAAATAACAATAAGCATAAATAAAGCATCACTTACAAGAAAAATCTCACAAGTGATGCTTTATTTGTAGTAAAAAATATTTAGAATTTACGTAAACCATGTTGGTAAACTTGCTTGTCTTTTTGGCCGACTGCAGCAACATTTTCTAATGGATTCTCTCGTAAAACTAAGAAATCCGCATATTTGCCCACTTCAAGTGAACCATATTCTTGATCAACCTTAAGCAATTCAGCACTACCCAAGCCGCCTGCTCTTAAAGCTTGATAATTTGTGGCTCCTGCTCTAACCAATTCCACTAATTCATTAGGTGTATCAGAGAAGCGATTGAAATATGTTCCTGCGTCTGTCCCCATTGCCAGTCTCACCCCCTCCTTGATCGCATGGCCGACATGATTATAAAAGTCATCAACTACTGCACACATCTTGCGGTATGAGAACTCAGGTACAACATCTTTTCCATGAACGACGATTGTCCGACCTGCAGTCAATGTTGGTGACAAAAATGTACCTTGTTTTTTCATCAAAGCCAAGTCATTATCATCTAAATAAAAACCATGTTCTACAGAATCAACTCCTGCAACAACTGCATAATGAATACCAAGTCGTCCCTCGGCGTGAGCACAAACTGTCATATGCTTGGAATGAGCCTCTTCTACTGCCATCTTCATTTCTTCAAGCGAAAGCTCAGTATCATCTACTTCATCCCCAAGTGACATAATTCCACCGGTAGCCATCAACTTGACATTTTTTGCACCTTTGGTAAATTGTTCTCGGACTGCTCTACGCATGTCCTCTGGACCGTTAACCAAATGACTAGCATTTTGCTCTCCATTTAACCCCACCTTGAAATCACCATGTCCGCCGACAATTGACATTGTCATTCCAGTTGGCATCACTTGAGGACCTTCAAAAGGATACTGCTTGCGCATCTGCACTAATTTACAGTCAACATCAAAAGATGTGCCACAACTACGAACATAAGTCACACCAGTTTGTAAAGCTTCACGCAGATCCCGCAGTGCTGCATAAGTAGTCGAAGCTTCAGTAGTCGGAAATTTTTTCTTCAAGTCAGAATCAAGCCCCATGTGAGTATGTGAATTAAGCAAACCGCTCATCACATATTTCCCTTTAAGGTCAACTTGTTTGTCAAAATCTGCTGTGCATTTTCCCTTACCTTGATCGGTCAATTTACCTGTTTCATCATCAACGACAAACCAAGCATTATCTACTAGATTATCTTCATTACCAACGAATAAATTACAATTTACAAAAGCTGTTTTAGTCATTATTTTTCTCCTAATTATTACTTACAGATGCATCCTTAAAGCTGAAATTACCACCCAAGAATTCTACATTTTTAACACTTGGTCGAACCATCCAAGCTTGACCATCATGGAATAATGGCGTCAATCCTTGTTGATCAGTTAAAACACGTTCTGCATTATACAAATCTTCTAATCTCTTAGTAGGATTTAATTCCTTATCTGAATTATTCATATACTTGTCAAAATCTTTGTTAGACCATTTACCGAAGTTATAACTTTGTCCTGTCATCATTGTGTGCAATTGTGAATTAGGATCTAAATAGCCCGAAGTCAATCCAGTAAAGACTGCCTCGAAATCACCATTGAGCATTTTCTTAACTCTAGTAGTCTTCGGCATGCTTCTAACAGTTACATCAACTTTTTTGCCAAAGGTATCTTCTAACTGGCTTTGCACAAACTCTAAAACCTTTTTAGAAACGTCATCATCGTCACCCATTAAGGTAAAGGCCAACTTATTCTTACCCAATTCTTTTAATGCTCTATCATAAAGTTTCTTAGCGCCTGCAGGGTTATAATTCATATATTTATTAGCTGGATTTTTGCTTTCAACATACTGGTCAAAATTCTTACCATCAACATATTCATTTGGTCCAGCAAAAGTTCGAGCTACGGTATTAGCACCACCAACTGTTTTAGCCAATTGAGCTCGGTTAAGTGCCATTGAAACTGCTCTTCTAAAATCGACATTAGCTAGTTCTGGATGCTTGGATACATTGAAAGTCAAGTATTCAGTTCTATCTAGTTTATAGACTGTATAACCAGATTGACCCTTCAGTCTCTTTGAAGCCTGAACATCAAGATAGGCACCATCTAATTTGTTAGCCTGATACAGATTGTAATCAGTTGAAGGCGTCTTTTGTACACTATAATTAACCGTCTGCAATTTAACTTTATCTTTGTCCCAATATTGATCATTCTTTTCTAACTTCCAGTTAAGACTTGAACCAGTCCAGCCTTTTTGAACAAATGGACCATTGTAAACCATATACTTAGATGCAGTCCCATATTTTTTGCCTAATTTTTCAACTACACGTTTATTTTGCGGATTCCAACCAACTGACAAAGCTTTAAAATACGGTACGGGATGTTTCAGGTGAACTACTAATTCATATTTTCCCTTAGTTTCGACACCTAAAGTCGATGGGGCTTTTTTCCCAGCTAAAATATCATCTGCATTAACTACATTTGACCATTCATTTTGCTGTTGTGATTGTGTCTTAGGATCAAGTGTCCGTCTTAAAGAATAAACAAAATCTTCAGCGGTCACTGGATCACCATTAGACCACTTAGCATTCTTTCTTAAAGTAAAAGTCCAGGTCAAACCATCTTTACTCTGGTTAGTTTTAGTAGCTACACCGGATACAACTTTACCCGCTTTATTCAGCCTATTGAGCCCTTCAAAAACATTAGATGCTTGTTCACTACCAGTTGTATCTACCATCTTTGAAGGATCCATAGTTTGAATTTCTGAGGTAGTCATCCAGTTCAATTCTTGCTTAAGTGCTTTAGCACCTGACTTGTTTGATGAACATGCAGATAAAGTACTTACTCCTAAAAGTGCTACTACAGTCGTGCCAAATAATTGCTTCAATGTTTTTCTCATTTTTATCTCTCCCATAAGTCAAAAAATTGACAACAAGCTTATGATAATAAAAAAACGCCCTACTAGATCAATTGATCTAGTAGGGCGTCTTCAACGCGGTACCACCTATTTATTCGTAGAATAATACTCACAAAAATTCTACCTCATGCACGTGCGGCTGATTCTATCAAAATCAGCGATACGTCGCCGCTATAGAGGGCGGACCCTGAAAATGCTAATATCGCACTTTCAGCTCAAAGGTGATTTTCACTTAATTCATCATTATCTTCTTCCACCAACCGAAGACTCTCTGCAAATCATTTCTTAAGTTACTTTCCTTATCAAAGCTCTTTTTTTATTTGTTGTAAACAATAATATCATGTATTTTTAATCTGTCAATTATTTTTTTATTTTTTTCAATTGTTAAAAATAAAATGATCAATTGCCTCGGCAACTGCACCATGATTATTATCAGCCTGAGTAATGTAATCGCATTGCTCTTTCATAGCAGGATTGACATTAGCCACACCAACACCCACACCAGCAGCCTGAATCATTGACAGGTCATTAAAATTATCACCAATGGCAATTGTTTCTTCAATCGGCACCCTAAGTTGCTCAGCCAGCTTCATCAGTCCCGCGCCTTTATTGACACCTTTACGGTTAAATTCCAAATAGCGATTAGACGAATACGAAATATCCAATTCTTGCGTAATTGGTCCTAATTCAGCGGCGATCCGGTGCAAATAATTATTATCAAGACTCTCATAGAGCACCTTGGCAATTTTCTGCCCCTCCAAAAATGACAAGTCTTTATCTTCAATCTCTTTAAACTGGTGTCGTCCCGTCATATAGGCACGTTCATCATCATCGATATGATACGTATATACCATATTTTGAGTGTAAACATGCATGGCAATATCTAGTTCAACCCCATGCCGATATAATCGATCCGCAATTTTATTAGGCAAGCCGTCAAAATACAGCACGCGATTATTCTTATTTTCTGTAATGCTGGCACCATTGAATGAAATCACATATTCATTAGCTGCCTGCTCTAATCCTATTTCCTTTAAAGTATTTTGGACAGAAACGTAGCCTCGTCCAGTTGCAGGAACAAATTTTACACCGTGAGCAACTGCTTTTTGAATCGCTTCTCTATTTTCTACTGAGACATGCGTATCTGCGCTCAACAACGTTTCATCTAAGTCACACGCAATAATTTTATACATCTAGTCACCTCTTCATGCTTAGTTTACCGGAGACACGCAAGCCTAGCAAGGCAACAAATCTTGTAAAATAACATAATTCGTCTAAGTGTAAGCGATTACAAAATAGTAAAAATATTTTTCATTACATAGTTATAATAGACATGCAAGCCTTTAAATAACAGCGTTCTTGCGCCTTGAAGACGGTAAAAAATCATGCTAAGTTAGTGTCAAAAGGATGGTGTTAATAAGATGACAGATAAGATATACACTAATTACTTTATCGAAGATGAAGATTTTGACAAAAACCACTTCCACTACAAGAAATTAAGCATCTCTCAAGGTGTAGAAGCTCAGCCATTAGCTGTCCCTCCAGTTCTTGCACCGGATAAGGAAACTGATACTGATGTCTGGTTCACTCTTGAATCAATTGAAAGCGAAAGCCAAATATTGCCTGGAGCTAAGACCAAGACTTGGGGTTATAACGCTCCTTTGTTAGGTAAAACCATGGTCTTAAAACGTGGCCAGCGAGTTCACGTTACCTTAAAAAATAGTTTACCAGAACTAACAACTTATCACTGGCATGGCATGGAAGTTCCTGGTCCTATTACTGATGGTGGCTGTCATGCCCCTGTTTATCCAGGTGAAGAAAAGCAAATCGAATTCACTGTTAATCAACCAGCTGCCTTAACATGGCTTCATGCTCACCCATGTCCATCCACCGCTGCCCAAGTTTGGATGGGATTAGCTATGGGCGTAGTAGTAACAGATGAAAACGAAGCTAAACTCCCAATTCCTAAAAACTATGGCATTGACGAGTTTCCAGTTATTTTGCAAGACCGTACTTTCCACAAAGATAATCAACTTGACTATCGCGCTGATTATGATGCAATGGGCGTCTTCGGTGAAACACCATTAATCAACGGCACGGTTCGCCCTTATGTTGATGTAACAACACAAAAGATTCGTTTACTATTCTTAGGTGGGTCTAACCGTCGTGAATGGCGCTTGCACTTTGATGATGACCTAGTTATGACTCAAATTGCAGGTGACGATTCATTTTTGCCTCATCCAATCAAAATGACTAAGATCTTGGTAACACCTGGTGAACGGCTTCAAGTTGTAGTTGACTTCAAGGATTACCATGATGGCGATGTCGTTAACCTTTATACTGATGATTTCAAACTAATTGAATTTAGAATTCACAAGTTTGCACCTGACAACAGTGTTATTCCTGATACATTATTCAAACCAGAAATTCCTGAAATCGCTGAAGATTTGCCAGTTCGTAAAGTAACTATGGATGATCACAACAAGATAAACGGCAAGCAATTCGCAATGCAGCGGATCGATATGAAGCAACAAGTTAGTCATGCTGAATACTGGGACGTAACTAATACCAACTCTAAGGAACACGGTATGTTGCACCCATTCCATATTCACGGCACACACTTTACAGTCGTTTCACGTGATGGCGAAAAGCCATTTCCAAATGAATATGGTTACAAAGACACCATTCCTGTCAGACCAGGTGAAACCGTCCGCTTGCGTGTAGAATTCCCACAAACTGGAGTCTTCATGTACCACTGCCACATTATTGAACACGAAGATGCCGGAATGATGGCTCAAATCGAAGTATTCGACCCTAAACACCCAAAGACATACAAGTTAATGGATATGAAGACATTAACCGACGCCTTTGCTAAAGAAAGAGGCATTAAACCTGAAGATGTGTGGATGCCAGGAATGGATACCGAAGGTTGCGGCATGGAAGTTGACAGCAGTTCTGGTGCTAGTCAAAAATAAAGGAGCTTCAAAATGTGCTCAGGAATGAATAACTTATTTTGGAAAATTATTTGGGTACGCGTGGTGCTAGTTAAGTCGTTTTAGTTAATAAAAAAGTCCAATCGGATTAG
>OLPZ01001449.1_pt1 | contig 15644 bp, 14 predicted proteins | sample 1672711 | NCBI WGS metagenome assembly OLPZ01 (sample SAMEA3136716, study PRJEB25190) | human gut metagenome
GCCGCACCTGCATCATCGGCGCCCTGGACAAGGCCGCCGAGACCATGGCCGGCCTCTCCGGCACCCGCATCACGGGCTAGTTTCGCCCATGCGCTGGGGTGGGGGACATGCGTCTCCCGCCCCTCCTTTCTTTGGCTGGATTTTGCGCTGAAGACAGCGATCTGCATGTCTTTGGCGTAAAGGTCATCCACAGCACATATCAATGAGCGAAAGGTCCGGTAGTGAGCGCGTTCTACTTCTTCTACGGAATCACGTTCGTCTTGGTTTGCATGGTGGCGGTGTGCGTATCGGTATGCACGTACCTCGTCTCACATCGAACAAGCTACTTGACGGTCTCGGCCTTCTTTTTCTTTGACATGCTCGAAAGCGCCATCGTATTCCTCGATGAGTATCAGGGCCGTAAGATGATGGCGGATATCCTCAGCAACCAATTTCCCATGACTCATCCCATAACAAAACTCGTCCTATCGATTGGAATCATGACGAGCATGTGGGCATTTGCATTGGCGATCGTAAACAAGACGAGCCGGCTTCACGTGCTCGTGCCCTGCATCGCCTTTTCTGCTTTCGAGGCCATGTCGCTTGTGTTGCAGCCCGATTCAATCAAACAACTCGCCTTTTATGCGTTGCGCTCCTTGTTCATGTTCGTGGCGTTTGGCATGATTTTCGTCTGCTACCGCAAAAGCAAGCCGTTGGCACGAAAGAGTTTCTACGCACGCTACGGCAGGTTTCTTATTGTGATGGCTGTGTTGACGGCGTTTGTTCTGATCGAGGATGTACGCGTTCTCGGGCTGAATATCGGGCGGATCGATGTCATCGATTACCTGTATTTTGCTCATGGCAGAAACATCTCAGAGAACATCATGAGCGTGGTGGCCGCAATATATACCGTTCGTAGGGCGTCGCAGATCTTGTCGTTGCGCTTTTCTGCTCCTCCCACAACGTCTGCCGCCTCTGCTAAACAGGTTGCGGAGGTTCGCTTTTCGGCATTCTGCGACCAGCACGATATCTCCGCGCGTGAACGCGAAGTGCTCGAGCATCTGCTCGATGGCCAGGATAACCGCGCTATAGCGAATGATTTATTTATCTCTGTCGGCACGGTCAAATCGCATGTTCACACGATATTCCGTAAATGCGGTGTCTCATCGCGGTCCGAGCTTCTTCAGAGCTTTTGGGCAGGTTAAAGGCAGGGTTATAGGGGATATAAGCCTCCGCTTACGGCAATAACCCTGTTTGTGCAGACAAGTTTATACCCAGGGGCGTTATTCAAAGGGATAGCAAGCGTCGCGAAAGCGCGGCGATGTCAACAGAAAGGTGGGTCATATGAGGACCTCTATCCCTCCCGTCTCCCGCAGAAGTTTCCTTGGCCTGAGCACGTTGGGCGCCGCGGCTGTTGCGGTGGGTGCCGCCGGTTGCGCCAACAATTCTTTGAATGCCGGAAGCACCGGCAGCGCGATTTCCGATAAGGCATCCATCGTCTTTCGTAACGGCACGATTCAGACGATGGTCAAAGAGGGCGACACCGCGGCCGCTCTGGCTGTTTCGGGCAACAAGATTGTATATGTAGGCGAAGACTCCGGTGTTGACGAGTACATCGATGACAACACGCGTGTCATCGATCTTAATGGCGGTATGGTGACCCCCGGCTTTATGGACGGCCATATCCACGCTCCGGGCAACTGGGTGACCGCGCTGTACGAGATCGATCTTACCAAGAGCACCACGATCGATGAGTATAAGAAGGTGATCAGTGATTTTGTAACCAAGCATCCCGATGATGAGGCTTACGTTGGCGGCTCGTTCATGATCAACGCCTTCGAGCAAGAGGATGGCACCAATCCCGGCCCCAACAAGTCCATCCTCGATGAGATCTGCTCCGATAAGCCCATCATGCTGTGTGATGTTTCCTATCATTCGGTGTGGGTCAACAGCCGTGCGCTCGAGCTTGCGGGCATCGATAACGATACCCCCAATCCCACGGGCGGCATCATCACCCGCGATGCAAACGGCGAGGCGACTGGCTACTTGATCGATTCTGCTGCCACTATGGTGAGGGAGGTTGTCTCCGTCGAGCATACGGACAAGGAGCTTGAGAACGCTATCGACAAGTACCAGCAGGTGGCTACGAAATACGGCATCACCGGCATTACCAACATAAGCGTCGTGGGAGAGTCTACGGCACAGGATTGCCAGTTCTATACTGACCTTGAGAAAGATGGCAAGCTTAACCTGCGCATGCGAGTACTTCCTACCATTAGGCCCGGCATGACGGCTAAAGAGGCCCTTAAAACCGTGAAGGACCTCAAGAAGTTCGATAGCAACATGATCTCTACCGGTACGGTCAAGATCTACTCCGATGGCGTTACCGAGGGCGGCAGCGCCGTGATGCTCGAGCCATATACCTCCGCCGCCGGTAAGGGCGATAACTGGCACGGCGAGTCCGTCTGGGATCAGCAGGAGTTCAGCGACATGGTGGCCGCCCTCGACAAAGAGGGTGTTCAGATTCATGTTCACGCGATCGGCGACGGCGCCGTCCACAATACACTCGATGCCTACGAGCGCTGCGTCAAGGAGAACGGCGAGCGCGATGATCGCCGCAACACCATGACGCATGTGTGCGCAATCACCGACGAGGACATTCAGCGCGTCGCCGATCTCGACATCGTGTGCGCGCTGCAGTTCCTGTGGATGTATCACGATTCTTTGTGCGACCTCGAGATCGCCATGGTGGGCGAGGATCGCGCCATGAAGTTCTACCCCGTCAAGAACATGCTCGAGGCCGGCTGCTTTATCTCCGGTGCGAGCGATGGCCCGGTCACCGGCTATGCGCCGCTCGAGGAGATCGAGGTGGCCGTTACGCGCAACAGCCCGTATCCCGAGGAGGAGGACACCGATATGTACCGTTGGCCCGAGCAGGCCATCACGGCATATCAGGCGCTTGAGGCATATACCAAAAACGTTGCCTTCGAGAACTACATGGAGGATAAAATCGGTACGCTCGAGGTGGGCAAGCTCGCCGACCTCACGGTGCTCGACCAAGACATCCTTCATTGCGATCCCAAGAAGATCTCCGATACCAAGGTTCTGTTCACTGTCTCCGATGGCCGTATCGTATACGAGGGATAATCGGTCGATCGAGGTGAAGAGCGGACGATTTGCTCGGTAGAACGCTCGGTTGCTAGCCGTCGTTGCGATTTAGCGCAGGCCGCCGCGGACGCGTGAACGTCCGCGGCGGCGCTTTTATGTCATGTGCATCGGTGCGTGGAATGAGTCCAAGCCGCCTGTGGCAGCAGGAGGGCTGCAAGGCCCATGCGATTTGAGACACCAAGCTTGTGGTAGATGGCGTTGACGTGCTTCTTTACGGTCGATTCTGAGATAAAGAGCGTTGCGGCCATCTGCTTATTGGTGCGACCATCGATCATAAGCTGGAGAATCTCGGCTTCGCGGGGATTGATGCCGGCGTTTTCAATAAGGTCTGCAACCGGGTCTTTAAGATTGCCATCGTGCTCAACGATGCCAGTAGGATAAAGCTCGTGCAGGCGTAGACTGAGGTGCCGTGCCAGCTCTTGGAGGATACGCATCTCGGTGCCCGTAAAATCGCCTGCCAAATGCTCGCGGAAAAGCGTCACGGTTCCCAGAGGGATTCCCGCTGCGGCAAGGGTGGCGCCACAGCCATAGTAGACGCCTTGGGGTTGCATCCATTCGAGGAAGATGGGCGTGCGGTCCCGTCGCTCAACATCGACAAGGTCAAGATCGCGATAGACGCTGAGATGGTAAAGGTCGAAACTCCAGGTGGTGTAATCCATGGCGGCATAGCGCTGGTAGTAGGCATCAAGCTCTGCTTGGTCCATAGTCGTGCTTATGGGGTCGATATAATCCGTTTGACCATCTGCCCCCACCATTACAAGATCGAACATCGAGATGCGATGGGGGATGATATTTTTAATGCGCTCAAGGCTTCCCCGTTGAATATCTGCGAGTTCGTGCTGCGCGTGAAGCCATAGGGAGAACTCATTGATTGCCTCCCATGTCTTGCTGTCCAGAGGTTGCTTCGGGTCAAGTTCGTAGTGCGCCACCGTGCGTCTCCTGTATTTCGGCTGTCTGTGGCTATTATCGCACGCTGTTGAACACTAGAACTTTAGGGTAATGAAAGGTGTCCATTCGTTCGGCGAAAGGGGAGGCGGGGACCATTGAGGGGTCTTTTTCGCAGGGGCATGCTATGTGCTGTCCACAAAAGGCTTTTCGAAAGGAGACGTCCCCATGAAGACCATCTACGAGAGCGAATCGACGCCCAAAAAAGACGGCTTCTATATGCCCGGTGAGTATGAGGAGCAAGAACGCACTTGGATCTTGTGGCCGCACCGTTCGGACGTGTGGCGCTGCGGTGCCAAGCCCGCTCAGAAGGTCTTCACTCAGATCATCAAGACCATCGCTCGCTTTCAGCCCATCACGGTAGGCGTGAATAGCGAGGACTTTCCTGCGGTGTGCGAGATCTTCGATGGCGTGGAAAACGTTCGCGTGATTCATATGGAGTACAACGACTCCTGGATCCGTGACCCAGGCCCGGCCTTTCTGGTCAATGACAAAGGCGATGTGGCACTCTCGCATTTCCATTTCAATGCATACGGCGGTTTTGTTGACGGCTTGTATTTCCCCTGGGATAAGGATGCGTCTATCGGTTTGCAGGTGGCCCAGCTCGAACAGGTCGACCGCTATCGTCCGGATGATTACATCCTCGAGGGAGGGTCATTCAACTGCGATGGCCAGGGCACCGTGGTGACGACCGAGATGTGTCTGCTCAACGAGGATCGCAACCCTCAGTACACGCGCGAGCAGATTGAGGAGAAGCTTGCCGAGTACTTGGGTATCGAGAAGGTCATCTGGATTCGTGACGGCATCGATCCGTTTGAAACCAACGGACATGTGGACGATGTTGCATGCTTCTCTGCTCCCGGTGAGGTTTGCTGCATGTGGACCGACGACCCCAACCACAAGTTCTATAAAGAGTGCCAGGAGGCCTATAAGACGCTTTCTGAGGCAACGGATGCGCGCGGACGTAAGCTCAAGATTCACAAGGTGATTATGCCGGCCACCTCGGTATACATGACGGAGGAAGAGGCTTCGACCATCGATCCGGTCGAAGGCGTGCTGCCTCGTACCCCCGAGGACGCCTTTGAGCCGAGCTACCTTAACTTCCTGCCTATCAACGGAGCCGTGCTCGTGCCGCAGTTTGGCGACCCCAACGATGCTCAGGCCCTCAAGGATATCCAGGCGGCATATCCGGATCGAGAGGTTATCGGCATCATGACGCGCGAGGTCATCTATGGCGGCGGTAACATCCACTGCATTACGCAGCAGCAGCCCCGCGCCCGCGTGAAGTAACGCTGGGCGTCAGTGCGATGCATGGGGCCCGCCTCGGCAGATTGAACTGCATCGAGGCGGGCCCTTTGATGTTTGATGGATCGCTGTACGTTGAAGGGGCACCTTTAAGCAAGGCCGCCGTAGATGTAGACGATAAAGTTGTCGCCGGTGTCTTGGCTGTGGTCTTCGGCGACACGCTCCATACCCAGATGCTCGTAGAACTCCCAATCGGAGCGGTTGTCGGTCATGAGGAAGAAACGTTTGCAACCGAGTTTGCGCATATGCTCGCGCGCGACCTCGATTAAGCGACGTCCAAGGCCGCAACCCTGGTATTCGGGCAAAACGATAATCAAATTGAGCTGTCCATCGGCGTAGACGCTGTCGGATGCGCCAAAGCGATTGCCGGTTGCCTTCTCGCGCGAGTCGCCAAACAGGGAACCCTCAAGATTGTCGTCGGCAGTCTGTGCGCGAGCGGTTGCCTGCTCGAAGAGCTCGTCGTACGCTTGCTGCCAATAGGGGTTCGTACGTGGCGTGCCCTTGTCATAGACACCCACATAGCACGCGGCAATGATCTTGCCGTCCAGCTCGGCAACCAGGGCAATGGGGGAGCACTGTGCTTGCATGACGGTATTGAAACGCGCGACGAGACGCTCATCCTGCGCGTGCTCTTCGCGCCTGAGCCAGCCGCACCACAGTGTCGAGTAGATATCGGCGATTGCATCGATGTCGTCAAGCTCTGCCGGTCGAATCACAACGTTGTTCAAGTCCATTGCAAACTCCTTGATAGAGGGGGTTATCTAAATGATACGCAGGGGTTGGGCCACGGTGCATCATGATTCGGCATCGGTGGCCGATACCTCGGCAAACGCGCTGTGCTCCCTGCGGTGCGACGTTATGTTTCGCATATGTGGCCGAGATGTCATTTTTGCCGGTAAAAGACGTTGCGCTTTAGTGGGCAAAAGTGGATAATCCAACACATTCGATTTCTCTGGCGCCAGCACCAAGGCGCCACAATACGAAAGCAACAGGTGCATGCCATGGCCATGAATTTCAAGCGCAGGCTTCCCATTCCGATGGAGATTCGCGAAGAGATGCCTCTCGGCCCCGAGCTGATGGAAAAGAAGAAGGACTTCGACGCCGAGGTTGCGCGCGTTTTTGCGGGTAAGGATCCTCGCAAGGTGCTCATCATCGGCCCGTGCTCGGCCGACCGTGAGGACTCGGTGCTCGAATATGCCACGCGCCTGGGCAATCTTGCCGAGGAGGTCAAGGACAAGCTCCTCATCATTCCGCGTGTGTACACCAATAAGCCGCGCACGAAGGGCACGGGCTACAAGGGCCTGCTGCACAATCCCGACCCCGAGTCTCCAGACGATCTGCTCGCAGGCGTAAAGGCCATCCGCCATATGCATCTCCGTGTGATCCAGGAAACGGGCATGTTCACTGCCGACGAGATGCTCTATCCCAGCAACTACCAGTACCTCGTCGATCTGCTGTCCTATGTGGCGGTGGGCGCTCGCTCGGTCGAGAACCAGGAACATCGTTTGGTTGCGAGTGGCATTCCCGTGCCCGTGGGTATGAAGAACCCCACGGCTGGCTCAACATCCGTCATGCTCAATTCCATCTATGCCGCTCAGGCGCACCAGTCGTTTATCTTCCGCAATTGGGAGGTCGAGTGCGACGGTAACCCGCTAGCGCACGCTGTGCTGCGCGGCTATATCGGTCTTGATGGGCGCACCTACCCCAACTATCACTACGAGCACCTGGAGCGCCTGGCCGAGCGTTATACCTCGGAGAAGTACGCGAATCCTGCTGTCGTGGTGGATTGCAATCATGACAACTCAGGTAAGCGCCCCTTGGAGCAGATCCGTATCTGCAAAGAGGTGCTCGACTCTTGTCGCCGCAATGAGGCCGTGGCCGGTTTGGTCAAGGGCTTTATGATCGAGTCTTATTTGGAGGATGGCAACCAGGCGGTCGATGGCGCGGTATTTGGTAAATCCATCACCGACCCCTGCTTGGGTTGGGAAAAGACCGAGGTTCTTATTCGCGAACTTGCCGAGCGTCTGTAGAGTTTTTGCTCTTTAGGACAGTCAATCAGTTGCGCCCGCCGTGAGAGAATCGCGGCGGGCGTTTTTGGTACGGGCTTGTAAGCATGGGGCGGTGGCGTCAAAGGGCGTTGGCGCTATCGCATACTGTTTATCCTAGCGCTTGTCCTGCCGAAACTTCTCTCGCACAAGCATGAGCGCATGTCCCAAGAGATTCTTGCCTTTCCATTTTTTCGGCTCAAACCGGGCGGAATCGTGCATCGAAAGGCCGATTCCCCAAATACGATCTTTAACAGCGCATTCGGCGAGCAACGCGTTGCCGGTCGAATCGAGCTGTTCTGCCAACTTTGGGTTTTGGCTAAACTTTGCAAGCAGACCCTCGTAAACAACGATTTGTCGAATGCCACTCCAAACGTGTTCGTCATAGTTTGCAACCAGGCGGCCAAGCTGCTTAATTTCCGCCACATCATTGGATTCGAGGATGCGTTTTGCCGTGTCGGAATCGGCAAAACGCATCGCCTTGCGGTACATCATGTACTGTTCCATCGACGAGAATTCGATGCCGTCAGCCACAAATCGAGATGGATACCAGTTACTCAGGTATCCATTTTCTTCGTTGGGGTTATGAAAACAGACTACATCGTTCATGTTTTTCCCGCCTTTGGGTGATTGTATGGCAGCTACGCCAGAATCGGCGCATCCGGGCGGCCCGAGGTCTCTTGATAGTCGTCGTCTCCATAGAGATCGCCGTCGTCATCGTCATAGTCGTAGATGCCGTAGTGGTCGCCAAAATCGTCATCGTCGTAGACGTAGCACTCATCTGCGTCGCCGTTCCATCCCTCTAGTTCGACGCCGGGATCGACAAGCAGGTCGTCAAGCTCGGGGACACCGCTGACGTCAAGCTCGTCCAAGCGGTTGTCGTAGGTCCACAGGGTAGTGAGTTTTTCTGTCTCGGGAAGTTCAAGGTCCTCAAGGTAATTGCCCGAGCAGTCCACAAAGCGCAGTTTGGTGTTCTGCGAAAGGTCGAGCGATTCAAGCTCGTTGTCGCAGACGAGTAAAACCTTGAGATTCTTGAATACCTCGATGCCATCAAGGTCTTCGATGCCGGAGGCGCATAGGCCGTTTCCGTAGGTGAAGTCTTGAGACAGGTTGCCGATGGAGGTTACGCGGTCCGCTTCCTTTTGCGAAATGTAGCCGTCTCCATCTGTATCGACCTTGCGCGAGAGATAGTCTGCAAAGGCGTCATCGTCCACATCGTCGATGTCCAGAACAGCGTCTACGCTGTTTGCCGTCTCGACCATCGCGGAACCGAGAATGAATCCGCCCAAGCCAAAGATAAGCGTGCCGATGATGACGAGGGCTGCGACACCCGCGATAATACCGATTGCCAGTTTATTGTTGCTCCTTTTTGGTGCTTGGAACGCAGGGGGCGCTGGAGTGTAAGGATTGGGCACAGGGGCTTGGTTTCCTGCGGTCGCATTGGGCGCCTGCGAGGGCTCGACAGCGCTGGTGCCCGCCTGGGACTCGGAGCTCGTCTGGCCTGCGGGCGCGCTGGCACCGTCCGGGGCTTGTGCGTCTGCGCCCTGCGCCGATAGGGGCGCGCCACAGGTGGTGCAAAACTTGCAGGTATCGGGAACAAACGCTCCGCATTCAGTGCAGTACATCGTGTTCCTTTCTATCGGGTGCGTGCATACGCACGCCGAGCCAACGGTTTCTTAGGAGACAGTCTAGTTGAAAGTGTCGTTATGGGCGCGGGCGAAGGCGTAATTGTGCGCAAGGGCGGCATTGGCGGCTTGCATCGCTGTGGTTGCGGACATTAAACCCAAACCGCCCGGTGCAGGGGGATACACCGGGCGGCCAAGGGAAAGGAAGGCGATATGTTGAGACGTTCTCGCAGGGTTGGCGCTGCCAGCGAGTTGTCGAGGGTGGCCTACGCAGAAGCTGCGTAGGGACGCTGCGGCCACATCTCCGACGGCGCGGGATTGTTTGTTGCCGCAGAGGTGGCGGGAAGCGCGCGCATGAACGCGTGATAGGAACGCTTGAGGTTCATACGCTGGGCATCGGCTCGGTTGGGAAGCGCGCTGATGCGGATGGAATTTTCTCCTGTCCGCTCAAATACCGGGTGAGGCTTTACCTTTTGCTTTGTTGTTGTGCGCATGCGATCAACTCCTGTTCAGCATTGCCGGGCGCATGGGCGACCGGCGGTCGATTATCGTTGCGCTCGATATATATGTACCGCCCGGGGCGTGCGTTAAACATGCCTGTGTGCACTCCACACGCCATTCAGAATCCGCACACGCCGGCACCATATTTGCAGGATGGTATACTAGCGCTATTTCATTGTGCGGTATTGATGAGCGAGGATCGAGGCTCGATGTGTCCTTAATGTGGCTTACAGACAACTGATCGACCGATGCGCGACGGCTTGCGCCGCCGCCTTTGTTTGCGAGCAACCAGGGAGCATATATGTCATTGCACTCTCGTCCGGCGCTTTCCGCACAGGCAAAACGCCTGGTGGCAATACGTTTTCTTATCTACACCGGTTTTCAATCGAGCTATTTTATCGGCGTAATTGGCACGCTTACCTATGCAGACGGCGCGTCTGTCGCTTTTACGTCAGCGGCGGTGCTGTTGATGAACATCTTTGTGATTTTGGGCTCCTTTGCGGGTGGTTCGGCGCTCGATGCGTGGGGACCGCGTAGACATTACTTGACGAACGTTTTCGGCGTGCTTGTCGTGGGCTGCGCGCTCGCGTTTTTCGGGCATGCGACTATGGCCGTCCTTGCAGGTGCGGCGCTTTTGGGTTTCATGATCGGCTATTCGCAGGTTGCGGCCACATCGTATCCTGCCTATCTTTCGAGCGACCCTGCCGAGCTCAAGGCGATCAACTCGGTGCTCACTACGCTTTCCAACGTGAGCATTATCGTGGGACCTATGCTGGGCGGTTTTGTAGCGGCCGTGGGTTCTTCGCTTGCCGTCTTTCCGCTCATGATGGTGTTTGCCGCGCTGTCGCTTATTCCCGGCTGGGGCTTTAGACCGCAAATGGCGTCGGCTCAATTCGATACCGCTACGCATGAGAAGGCGGATGGGGAGGGCAGCGGCGCCCACGCCTCGTTTGCGACGAGCATCAAGACTGTCTTTACCAATACCTTGCTCCTCCTCCTCTTCGTCATCATGTTTCTCACGAACTTTGGCTACGGTGCCTTTGATCCGTTGGAGTCGTTTTTCTACCGTGATGTTTTGCACGTTGGCGTGGAATGGATGGGGTGGCTTTCTTCTGCATCAGGCGTGGGCGCCGTGGTGGGCGCGCTGTTGGTGCTGCGCATGCCTACACGCTTCGTGAATCTCAAGACATTGCTCGTGGCGCTTGCGGCGATGGGACTAGGTAGTCTGGTGTATGTGGGAACACCCTATGTTGCTGTGGCCTTGGTGGGGCAGATTGCCCTGGGAGTGGCATGGGGAGTCATTCATCCGCTTCACAACACCATTGTGCAGACGACGGCTCCGCTCGAACAGCTGGGGCGCGTGAACTCGGTAATGAGCTTTGGCAACATGTTTGCCGGGGTGGCTCCGCTTGTGGTGGCGCCATGGCTTACCGCGCGCTTTGGGGTACAGTCGACGCTCGTGGGCGCGGCCTGTATCGTTGCGGCAGTTCCTATGGTGTTGCTTCTTTGTGGGCATCGGTATTTGGGCCGGGTAGCTACGATGGAGGCCGATGCAAATAGCGCCGCGCGCACTAAGACGCGCGCTTAGGGGGTAACCATGGAGACCATTGCGAGCTTTACCGTCAATCACCTGCTGCTCGATCCGGGCGTGTACGTTTCGCGCCAGGATCGCGACGAGGTAACGGGGTGCGTTGTCACCACGTTTGACCTGCGCCTGACCAAGCCCAATTGCGAGCCGGTGATGAATACGGCCGAGTGCCATACCATCGAGCACCTGGGCGCTACGTTTTTGCGTAACCACGCCGAGTGGTCGCAGCGCATTGTCTACTTTGGTCCCATGGGTTGTCGCACGGGCTTTTACCTGGTTGTTTTTGGTCAGGTGAGCTCTGAGGAAATCTTGCCGCTTGTTCGCGAGCTCTTTGTGTTCGTCCGCGACTTCGAGGGCGCGATTCCCGGTGCCGCCCCCGAGGAGTGCGGCAACTACCTGGATCAAAATCTTCCTATGGCAAAGTGGCTTGCCGCTCGCTACCTCGAGCGCGACCTCGACAATATCGACGAGGCGCACCTGCACTATCAGGGGTAGTTTTTCTCGTTAATCGTACGGCGAATGTGTCTGTTACGTTTCTGCTGCACCTCCGGCGCCTCCTTCGTGCTTACGAGCCTTGGCGCCTATAATGGTGCGGTCAAACTGTGCACGGAAGGAGCGCCTATGGCACTCAGCGAGAAGGATGTTCGGGGAATAGCCGAATACGCCAAGATTGCGCTAACCGATGATGAGCTTACCGAGATGACTGCGTACATGAACAACGCTGTGAGCATTCTCGAGCCCATTCTTCAATATGACCTACCCGACGTGGAGCCCACGTTCCATCCTATTGGAAGCCTGTCCAACGTGATGGGAGACGACGAGCTCGAGCCCGCGCGCGATCTGCCGCTTGACGTGGCGCTCGAAAACGCCGGGAGCACGCGTGACCGTTACTTCCGCGTTCCGTCCATTCTGGGAGAGGGGGAGAGCGAGTAATGGCGCTGAATATCGATTCTCTGACCGCGTCCCAGATTGCCTCTGGCATTGCCGCAGGTGACTTTACCGCTACCGAGGTGGCGCACGCATCGCTCGACGCCATTGAGGCGCGTGACGGCGCCGTCAAAGCCTTTTTGCAGGTATCCCCCGAGCTTGCCCTCGATGCTGCTGCTCGCATCGACGCTGCTCGTGCTGCCGGTGAGGCCCTGCCCCCGCTTGCGGGTGTTCCCCTGGCAATCAAAGACAACATGAATCTCGTGGGTACGCGCACTACCTGCGCATCGCGCATGCTCGAGAACTACGAGAGCGTCTACACCGCCACCTGCGTGGAGCGCATGCTCCGGGCGGGCTGTTTGCCTATGGGCAAGGCCAATATGGATGAGTTCGCGTTTGGCTCCTCCACGGAGAGTTCTGCCTTCCATCGCACGAACAACCCTTGGGACACCGAGCGCGTACCCGGTGGTTCCTCGGGCGGTTCTGCCGCCGCTGTCGCCGCGGGCGAGGTAGCGCTTTCGCTTGGCTCCGACACAGGCGGATCTATTCGCCAGCCGGCGTCTTTGTGCGGCGTCGTGGGACTCAAGCCTACGTACGGTGCCGTTTCGCGCTACGGCGTGGTGGCTTTTGGCTCCTCGCTTGATCAGGTGGGTCCCTTTGGCCGTACCGTCGAAGATGTTGCCCTTACCATGAACGCTCTGGTGGGTGCCGGTCACGACCCCTATGACTGCACGAGCCAGGACTGCCCGGTCGATTTCCTTGAGCATCTTGAGGATAGTATCGAGGGCAAGCGCGTGGGCATCATCCCGTCCTTTATGGAGGCAGAAGGCCTGACGCCTGAGGTCAAACAGGCTGTTGAGCGCGCTGCTCACGAGCTGGAGGCTCAAGGTGCCAAGCTGGTTGAGGTCGACCTGCCGCATCTCGATGCCGCTATCGCCGCATACTACGTCATCGGCCCTGCCGAGGCGTTCTCCAATCTTGCCCGTTTTGACGGCATTCGTTATGGCTATCAGGAAGAGGGCTGTGCGAACCTCACCGACCAAAGCTCGCTTTCGCGTGCCCATGGTTTTGGCGCGGAGGCTAAGCGCCGCCAGATGCTCGGCGCTTACCTGCTGAGCTCGGGCGTGTATGACAAGTATTATTACGCAGCCCAGAAGGCGCGCACCCTCATCACGCAGGATTACAACCGTGCGTACGAGCAGGTCGATACCATCCTCATGCCCGCAAGCCCGCGCACGGCATTCAAGTTTGGCGAGATCTCCGACCCCACCCAGATGTATCTTTCGGACCTGTACACCATTTCGATCAACATCTGCGGTAACGGTGGCATCTCGGTTCCGCTGGGTCTTGGCGCCGATACCCATCTGCCTGTATCCGCCCAGCTGGTGGGCCCCGCTTTCAAGGACCGTCAGCTGCTCACATTCGCTCGCGCGCTTGAGCGTGGCATTGCCGGGGGCATGTCTGTCGCGCCCGATTTTGCCGGGAAGGGAGGCGAGCTGTAATGAAGGAGCTCTCCGAGGTTTTACAGGATTGGGAGGCCGTGATCGGTCTCGAGATCCACACCGAGCTCACCGCGCTTGATACCAAGATGTTTTGCAACTGCAAGCTGAGCCATGATGACGAGCCAAACGCCAACGTGTGCCCGGTTTGCCTGGGTTTGCCTGGTGCTCTGCCCGTGCCTAACAAGAAGGCAATCGAGAGTATCGTCAAGGCCGGTCTTGCCACAAACTGCGAGATCCAAAAGCACTCGATGTTTTATCGCAAGCACTACTTCTATCCCGATATGGCCAAGAACTTCCAGACCACGCAGGGTCCGGTTGCGTTTGCCATGTACGGTCATCTGGATTTGGATGTGACTGGTCAAGGTGCTGCCGAGCGTCCCGATTGCGCATTTGGTGCCGCCGAGGCCGAGAGTCTCGCTTCGGCCTCCGCCAATGCCGAGGGCCTCTCCACGTCCATGACCTCGCAGATGCGTGAGGGCAATCAGCACGCCGGCCATCTGGCGAGCTACGATGCCTCCAACATGCAGATGCCCGAGCGCCGTGCCGATGGTTCCTATACCGTGCCCATCCGTATTCTTCGCATTCATATGGAAGAAGACGCTGCCAAGATGGTGCACGTAGGTGGTGCCGAGGGCCGCATTACCGCTGCCGCTGAGTCGCTCGTCGACTACAACCGCTGCGGCACGCCGCTCATTGAGCTCGTGACCGAGCCCGACCTGCGCACGCCCGAGGAAGCACGCTTGTTTATGGAGAAGCTCCGTCGCATCTTTGTGACGCTGGGCATCTCCGACTGCTCTATGGAGAAGGGCTCCATGCGCTGCGATGGCAACGTAAGCCTGCGTCGCCGTGGCGAGACCAAGCTGGGTACCAAGACCGAGCTCAAGAACCTCAACTCTTTCAAGAGCCTGCACGATGGCCTTGCCTACGAGATTTGCCGTCAGGCCGAGGTTCTTGAAGAAGGCGGCATCATCTATCAGGAGACGCGTCACTGGGAGCCCAGCCGTAAGCGCACAGTGGTCATGCGCGTGAAAGAAACGGCCGACGACTATCGTCTGTTCCCCGATCCCGACTTGGCCCCGTTTGATTTGGACGACGCCTTCATCGAGAACTGCCGCGAGCAGATCCCCGAGTTGCCCGACGCCAAGCGTGCTCGTTTTGAGGCCGATTTTGGCATCAAGGCAGCCGATGCCGAGCAGATTGCGGGCGATCCTGCCTATGCCGATTTCTTTGAGAAGGCGGCTGCGGGCACGTCTGGTAAAGAAGCCCAAACAGTTGCGAACTTGCTGGTCAACGAACTTGTTGGCTATCTTAAGAGCGCGGGTACCGCTCTCGATGAGAGCGGTATTGCGCCCGTTCAGGTTGCCGCTTTGGCAAAGCTGCTGGCAAGTGACGCCATCTCGAGCAATCAAGCGCACGAGGTCTTTGAGCTGATGGCTCAAACTGGCGACGATCCCAACAAGATTGTGGACGAGCGCGGTATGCGCCAGGTGAGCGATACGGGGGCGTTGCAGCCGATTGTCGACGAGGTCTTGGCCAACTGTGCGGATCAGGCTCAGCAGTATCGCGACGGCAACCAGAAGGTGCTGGGATTTTTGGTAGGCCAGTGCATGAAAGCGAGCCGCGGCAAGGGTAACCCGAAGCTCTTCAATGAGTTGCTGAGAACGTCGCTCTCGTAGGGCAGAACCGAGGGGTCAAGCGCAGGGCCTTGCCTCTCAATTTCAAACAGTCCTGACTCACGACGGAGGCGCCACTGGCGCCTCCTGTTCGTGCGGAACTCATTGAGAGGCAAGGCCCTGCGCCCGGCCCCTCGGTTCCGATGACTCGGCCGTTCGGGTCAGGCGGGCTGAATTGAATTTGGTGAATGAGGGCGCCGATGGCGCCCTCATTTTTGTGGATGTGACAAAGGGACTGTTCCTTTGTCACAGTGTAATGAATGTGATGAAAGTGTGTCGAACTGAGTTTAAAACTTCCGTAAATGTGATAAATATCACGTTTTAGCTATGTTAAAATGTGGGAAATATCACGTTTACGGAAGTTTCTTTGCGGGAGGTTCGGTCAT
>OLPZ01001468.1_pt1 | contig 15446 bp, 12 predicted proteins | sample 1672711 | NCBI WGS metagenome assembly OLPZ01 (sample SAMEA3136716, study PRJEB25190) | human gut metagenome
GTTCCAGTTCGCCATCGCCGCGGCGGTGACCGGCGCCTTCAGTCTCGCAGACGCCGGCAAGACCTTCCTCGTCGACTTCCTCGGGGGCATCGGGCTCGGGCTTCTCATCGGCTACATCGCGTTTCTCGTCATGCGCCAGGTACGTCGCATCGGCGTCGAGAGCGCCACGTTCCACGTCTGCTTCGAGCTGTTCCTGCCGTTTTTCGTCTACCTCGTCGCCGAGCACATACACGTGAGCGGCATCCTCGCCGTGGTCGCCGCAGGGCTTCTGTTCTCGTACCTGCACCGCCGCGAGGCGCGCAAGGGCAGGAACGCGCAGATGTTCTCGACGCGCCTCAGCATCGCCTCCGAGAACGTGTGGAGCCTCATCTCGTTCGTGTTGAACGGCATCATCTTCATCACGCTCGGGGCACTGCTCCCCTCCACCGCCGCCCCCGCCATCGAGGAATCTGCAAACGGGGTCTTCTCCCTCGTCCTCATCGTCATCGCGGTCACCTTCGTGGCAGAGGCGGTGCGCTTCGTGTGGCTGCTCGCCTCCGACTGGCTCTCGGCGAACAAAACGACGGGCAAGCGCTTCGACACCGGCAAGAACACGCTTCGAAACACGCTCGTCACCACGCTGTCGGGGCCGAAGGGCGCCGTGTCGCTTTCCATCGCCATGACGATACCGACCACGCTCTCCTCGGGTGCGGCGTTTCCCCAGCGCGACCTGCTGCTGTTCGTGACCTGCGGCGTCATCGTCCTCACGCTCGCGCTTGCGAACTTCGTCGTGCCCGCCATCGCGCCCGATTCCGACGAGGAGGCCAAGCGCATCGAAAGCGAAATCGAGATCGAGATCTACCAAAACGTCATCCGCAACCTGAAGCGCGTGCGCACCCCCGAAAACCGCAAGGCATACCTGGCAGTGACGCAGGCCTACCACAAGCGCATCGCGCGCATCAAGAAAAGCGACGCGTCCTCACGCCAGCTCAGGTTCTTGCAGCAAGAGGTGCTCGTGCAGCAAGAGCAGTACATCGAGCACTGCATACGCGCGGAAAACGTCGACCGCAGGCTCGGCGAGACCTACCTGCGCCGCATCGCCAAGCTGAAGAAGAACCTCTACCGCAAGCAGCGCATCGGCGGCAGGTCGGTGGAAAGCGCGCCCTCGCTCAACTCGACGACGACGGTCATGCACAAGATCGAGTACAAGATCCGCGACGATGCGAACGTGCGCCGCAACCGCTGCAACTTCAAGATCGGGCTCGAGCGCGTCGCCATCGCCTATCTCGAGCAGGCGCTCGACTCCCCTGACCGGGACAGGGCCGATGCCGCCGAGGCGCTGCTCAGCGAGCACGAGCCCATTCTCACCATGCTCGAGGCGCGTCTGCGCACCCTCAACCGCGAGCAGGGCATCGTCGAGAGCGCGGAGCATCTGCCGGACCAGACGGTCATCGTGCGTTCCGACACCGGGTCTTTGCGCGTGAGCTCGAGCAAGAAGACCGAAGAGGAGAAAGACGACGATTTCGACATCAGGTACGCGCAGGTGCAGGCCGAGGCGCTGCGGCTCGAGCTCGACGAGATCCAGGCACAGCACGAGGCTGGCAACCTGACGGCAGAAGACGCCCATTCGTTGCGCGAGGAAGTCTACTTGCTGCAGATGGGCCTGAGCGACTAAGCGAGCGCCTCTCACCAAGAAAAGAGAAGCCGCGGCGCGTTGTCGCGTCGCGGCTTTGTGTCGAAACGTTCTTCTTGCGAGGTGCGCCTCCTAGCGCTCCTTCTCGGCGGCCTCTTTCTGGGTGCGGAGCTCCTCGACGCGCTCCTCGAGCAGCGCGATGTCCGACTCGCTCTTCTTGAAGCCGCGTATCACGATGGCGACGAAGACGAACAGCGAGACCCAGATGAGCGCGTATGCGGCGATGACGTAGGGTGCGGATGGGAGCACCGCTCCATAGACAGAATTCAGAATCTCGTTCATTTTTCGGTACTCCTATTCCAGTTCGTCGAGTTCTTCTTTGAGGCGCTCGATGCGCAGCGAGAGCAGTGACTGGCGCAGCCGCACGCGGTAGAGCGCAAAGGCGATCAGGACAATGCCGAGCATGCAGATGAGAAACGGCACGAGCATGTCAGGCGGCAGGCCCGAATCCGTGCGGAACACGACGGGGTGCGTGCTCGACGGAATGAGGCGCGTGATCATGAAGCAGATCGGGGCGTCGATGAACATGATGATGCCGAACACGCTCGCGTACGAGCAGCGCTTCTCGCTGTCGGAGAAGGCCGTGCGCAAGATGAAGTACGCGATGGCCATCAGGATGAGGATCAGGTACGTGGTCAGACGCGGCTCCCAGCTCCACCACACGCCCCACTCGAACCTCGTCCATGGCACGCCCGTCACCATCGTCGCGATCATGAACACGACGGCGACCTCAGTCGCGGTCTTGGCGCGGACATCGTAGCCCTCGTCGCGCGTCATGAGATAGCGCACGCCGTAGAAGGCCGTGAAGATGAGCGCGATGAACGAGCTCATGGCAACCGGGACGTGGAAGTAGAAGATCTTCTGCGAGAAGAGAAGCTGATTCGCGACGAGCTGTCCCGCGATGATCTCAGGGGTCACGGCAGCACCGTGCACCAGCGGGGCGACGGTAAACGCCAGCACGAACCCGAGCGCAGAGATCAGGGCACCCGCAACGAGCAGTGCGGGAACATACCGGTCGACCTTCGAAGCCTCAAGCAGCTTTTTGTTCACAGTGTCAATCCAATCTACGCGCTAATGACGAAATCATACAAGACCCACGACGCGAGCGTCATGACAATATCGTAGGCCCCGGCAAGCAGCACGCCGGTCCGAAACGTCTCCATCCAGGCATCGGCGCCGACCAGCGCCGCGGTCGTCGCGGCCACGCAAGCGTAGAGCAGCGGAAACACGACGGGAATGAACAGCACGGCGAGCAGCACGTCTTTGGAGCGCGCGTTGACCGTGATGCTCGAGAGCAACGTGCCCACTGCCGAGATGCCGATGGACCCCAAGACGACGGAGGCGATGGAATACGGAAACGAAGGTGCCGGCGCTACCGAGGTCATGAAGAAGAAGTAGAACAGCGGCAGCGCGATGACCTCGACGGCCGACAGGAAGATCAGGTTCGACACGAGCTTGGACAGGTAGATGACCGAGCGGTCCATCGGAACGAGCAGGATGCCCTCGATGCACGAGGCCTCCTTCTCGTAGGAGAACGACCTGCCGAGGCCGAGCAGCGAGGTGAACACGATGAGCACCCACACGAGGCCTCCCGAAAGGTGCGCCACGTCGACTGCCTTGCCGAGCTGCGCGAACGCGACGCCGAAGATGATGAGCACGAGCACGGCGTACAGGCCCATGGAGGTGAGCATCTCGTGAGTGCGCATCTCGTGACGCAGGTCCTTGCCCAGGAGAATCTTGAATTGCTTGAAAGCGGATACCTTACCGGTCATGGGACGTTACGCACCTACTCCCACTTGCTCGTAGTACACGTTCTTGAATTCGTCGTACTCTAGCTGGGACTGCTCGGAGAACAGGACCTGCCTCCCCTTTGCCAGAAGCAGCACGTGGCTTGCCTGCGCAAACCCGCTCTCGAGCGAATGGCTGACGGTCACGAGCGTGCGGCGCTGCCTGGATTCGGCGAGCATCCTGTCGACGATGCCCGCAGCGTGCGGGTCGAGCCCCGAGTACGGCTCGTCCAAAAAGACGATTCGCGGGTCGTTGATGAACGCGCGCGCGATGGCGATGCGCTGCGTCATCCCGCGCGAGAATCCGCGCACCTTGTCGTTGGCACGGTGCTTGAGCTCGACGAGCGAGAGCATCTCGTCTGCAGCCTTGTCAGGGTCGTCCACGCCGTACAGGCGCGCGAACAGCACGAGGTTCTCACGTGCCGTGAGGTCCAGGTAGAGCATCGGGTTATGCGTGATGAACCCGATGCAGCCGCGCACCTCGTCGACCTGCTCCTTGTACGAGAGCCCGAGCGCTTCGCACGTGCCCTTCGACGGGCGGTCGAGTGTCGAGAGGATGCGCAGCAGCGTCGTCTTCCCAGCGCCGTTCGGGCCGAAGATGACAAGCGAGGCGCCTTGGGGCAGCTCGAAATCGACGGATTTCAGCACGCGTCGGGCGCCGAAGCGCTTCTCGATTCCCGTGACGCGCAACGCGGGAGCATCGGGCGAGATATCCAGGCGGCTGTCCTTGCCGTTAGTCATCGGCGTCTTTCCTCGAGGGACGGATGGCAAGCGTGCTTGCAGCCGTGCCGATGACGAACAGGATGAAGCCAGTCCACACAAACGAGATGAGCGGGTTCACGCGCACGTCGACCGAGTAGTCGTCGTTCTCGTTGACGCCACGGTAGACGATGAACAGATCCTCGAGCGGCGTCGACTGCACTGCCGCCTCGTACTTGGTCTGCTGCGTCATCGCATTGACCTGGATCCCGGGCTTCATCACCCCGAGGTCCTTGCCGTCTTTCTTGGCGTTGAGCTCGAGCGTGTAGTACAGGTTCGTCTTGTCGATCTGCTTGCCGTAGGCGTCTTGCGCGGAGACCTCGTAGTCTTTGAGCTGGATGGTCTGCGCGGCCTCGGAGTCGGAACTCGAGGCGAGGTAGCCCGCGTGCTCGCTGACGTACATGGACGAGCCGATGAGGCCGATGAGGATAATGCCGAGCGCCGCGTGCGAGAACATGCCGCCGATTGCCGACGCATGGCGCCTGAAGCGCGTGAACCCACCGGCCGAGTCTTTGTCCTGCGTGAGTGCCGCCTGCTTGGCAGGGGCATCCTGCGCGAGCTTGCCCAGGTCGGCAAGCGTGGCCGTGCCCTCGGAATGCTTGGCGGCCGCCTTCTCGAGCTGCTGCGCCTTCGCGCCATCAGCAGACGCGACAGGCTTGCCGTTGGCAAACGTGGCGTGAACGGAGCGGATCAAGAGGTAGAGGCTGTTGAAGATGAGCAGGCTCGCCACGGCAAAGCCCACGATCGCCAGCCCGTTGTAATACCACGCGGGACCAGAGGCGAGCAGGTCGTCGGCGGCCGTGCCGCCCTGTGCGATCGTCGTTTCGTAGGCAGGCAACAGGTTGGTGAAGAAGTAGACCATGAGCAGCACGAACACGACGGCGGCGCAGATGCCGGGTACCTTGGCGCGTTTCCAGAACTGCGCTCCCCCGCTGTGCTTCCAACCCAAGAGCGGGCCCACGGCGACGATCAGGAGCACGACGATGCCAAGCGGGCGCGCGATGGCGTTGTAGGTTCCGGAAGTCAACGACTGTCCGCCGAGCGGCATCCACGAGGGAAGCGCCGAGGCGATGGTCATGTACGCGAGCACGAAGGCGCCCACCATCATGATGAGGTTGTTGAGGAAGTACCCCATCTCCTTGCTGAAGAAGCTGCTGTCCTCGTCGTGACGCGACTTCACGCCAAACGACTTGCGGCGGCCGAACATGCCGAACACGGCCGCGACCAGCGCGACGACGATGAGCGCAACGAACAGCACGAGCGAGACGTTGTCGCCGGCAAACGCATGCACGCTCTGCACGATGCCCGAACGGGAGATGAAGGTGCCGACGATCACGAACATGAACGCGAAGCAGGCGCACACGACACTCCAGCGTTTGAACGTGCCGTGCGTGCGGTACAAGGTGAAGCTGTGCATAAGCGCGACGCATGCGAGCCACGAGAGCAGGCTTGCGTTCTCGACCGGGTCCCAGCCCCAGTAGCCGCCCCAGCCGAGCACGACGTAGGCCCATACGGAGCCAAGCCCGATGCCGATGCCGAGGAACAGCCAGGAAAACGACGCGACGCCGTTCACGCGGTTGACCCACTTGACGGAGTCGTCGCCCAAGATCATCGCCGCGAGCGCATAGGCGAACGGCAACGTCAGGCCGGCATAGCCGATGAACAGCGTCGGCGGGTGCACCGCCATCGCCCAGTGCTCGAGCAGCGGGTTCATGCCGAGCATCGTGCCGGTGATCAGCTCGCCGTTCGCGTCGAAGAAGCTCGCATCGAGCGGCGTGAACGGCATGTTGGATTCGGAGAAGAACAGCACGCCCAAAAAAGCCACGAGCACGAGCTGGGAGATGCACAGCGCCAAGTCGTCGAGGGCTTCCTTCTTCTCGTCGTAGCGCAGCACGAAGTAGAGGTTGAACGCAGAGATGAGCCACGCCCAGAACAGCAGCGAGCCCTGACGCCCAGCCCACAGCCCGGACAGCTTGTACAGCCAGGCCAAATCGGAGGTGGAATTGCTGCGTTCCTCGACCACGTACTTGATCGAGTTGTCGCCGCCCATGAAGCAGATGACGAGATCGAGGCAGCACACTGTCAACGCGACGAACGTGACGATGGCGCCCGCGCGGCCGATGAAGCTCACGAGCTCCGCGGATTCGTGGCCCTTGTTGTGCAGAATAGTCGAGACGAGCAGGAGGAGCGCTCCTGCCGCCGTCATGACGAAGGCGATGAGGAGCCCAATGTGTCCGATCATTACCATAGCGATGATTCTACTTTCCCTTTGCTTCGGCCAGGTCGGTTGCGGCGAACACGCCGCTGTTCTGGAGCGATCCGGTCAAGACCAGCTCGGAGGAATCCTTGACAGTCGTCGGGATGGCGCTCGCGTACGAGACGGGCATCTCCGTGCCGTCATCGGTGTCGACAAGGACAAACCGGACGTCTGCAGAGACATCGGCGAGCGACTGCGGCTTGAGGATGCCCTGCACCTTGACCGGCTTGTCGTAGATCTGCGCCCCATAGCCGAGGAGCTTCGAGACGCTGAGCGCGTCCGTTGCCGTCTCGTATTTGGAGGGGCACTTCGTCACGAGGTCGTTGCACTGCAGGGTGCCGTCGCTTCCGATGGTGCCCTTGCAGATGGCGGTGACGCCGTTGCCGAACGTGGCCGCGACGCCCTTGTCGTAGACCACCTTGAGCGTTGCCTCGGGGTCGTTCGTGTCGTAGATGCTGAACGTGAGTGTGTCGCCCTTGATGGAATAGGAATCGTCGACGACGTTTCCAGTGACTTCCACCTTTTGCCCGGCTGCCCCAGGCTGCGAAGCCTCAGCCACGCTCATCACCTTGTTCGTGGTGCCGGCGCTCACGAAGGCGATTGCCAAGATGACGACGATGACGATGACGCCCGCCACGACGATGTAGCGGCTTTTCTTGCTCTTACTCACGGTGTTCCCCTTTTGATGAACCAGCGGCGAGAATTGTACCTTATACAGCAAAATGGTCCCGCAGGGCAAACCCTGCGGGACCATTCTACTTGAACCTGCAACCCGCGCTTCGAGCCAATCCCCATCAAATTCGGAAAAAGCGCGAATTACAAGGTGACAATCGGCCTACTTGTTGCCGAAGGACTTGGCCATCAAGTCCTGGCTCTGCTGGTAGGTAAGCCAACCGTCGGGCACTTCCACGTTCTCATGCTCATGGCAGCCGGTGCAGGCGACCACGGAGGCGCGATGGCCCTTGTGGCACGTCGTGCACTGCATCTCCAGGTTGGCATGATGCGTGTCGTGCGGGTTGAACTCCATGTCGGCAGTCGTCTTCTCGAGCTTCTTGCGGTCGACCTTGCCATCGGCACCAAGCAGGTAGCTGTGGCAGTTCTCGTTCGCGCAAAGCTGAGAGGACTCCTTGCCGTCCCACTTCATGAGCGCTGCGCCATCGCGCTCGGTACGCGGGAGGTAATAGTTGCCGGAGACGAAATTCACGCCGTCGTGCGCCAGCTCCTCCATATTGGGAACATGGCAGTCGACGCATTTGATCTCCGACTTGGCAGTCGTGTCGTTGCTGCGATGCAGCACGGACATCATGGCGTTGGTGTTGGATACGGGATTACCGTACTTGTCGGTGCCCTGCACACCCTGCTCTTGCGAGTAGTTGGCGACATAGTCGGCCTCGATGTGGCAGAACGTCGAGCAGAAGCTCGGCTCCTCGTGCCATTTCCACATGCCTGCGCCCGCGATGACCAGCACGACGACGACAATGCCAATGATGGACCAGAACTTCTTCCGGCTCATCTTCTTGCGCTTCTTCTTGCCCTTCGCGGTGGGAGTTGCCGCTTCGGCAGAATCGGGCGCGCTGTTCATGGCCTCGACTTTCTGTTCTTCTTTCATCTTCGTCGCTCCTTTCTGCTATCTAAAGAAGCTACTAGGAGATTACCGAAGACGTACCGAGGATTCCGTCGCCCTCATTGAGAAGGTTCTCGGCATTATCCAGAATGTGAGTGTACAGCGTCGGGTTATGAGCGCCCTCGCTGTTCTCGGCGGCTGCGAGGTTCCAGTAGTAGCACGCATCGCGCTGAATCTTCTGGAGCTGTGCCTTCTGGCTGTCGTTGATGGAGTTAGCCTGGATTGCAGCCTCGAAGTTCTTGATGAACTGCTCGGCACGCAGGCCAATCTGGTGCGTACGGCCATCGATGTCGTCTTGCCAAGCCTTGACCTCGGCCTTGATGTCCTTGTGGCACTTGCTGCAGTCACGGTCGATCAGGTCCTGGTTGTCGAGCGGGCTGATCCAATGGTGGTCGGTGTACGCCGTACCGTCGGAGGCGTACTTGGCGGCCATATGGCAGTCGTTGCAGTCGTAACCGAGGTTGGTCATGTGATTGCCCTCGCCACCGTAGTTGAACTCGTACTCGGCATGGCGGACGGCGAGCATCTTCGCGCCGGTGGACTCGTAGGTCCAGTCGGCGTAGTTGTGGTCGTCGTACCACTGTAGAGCCTTTTCGGGAACCATCGAGGCGCGGCCGTTGTCATACGGGCTCGTCGGAACGCCGGTAACCGGGTCCATCGAGTAGTCGCAATGGCACTGGCCGCATACCTGGCCTTCCATCGAGGCGGTGGTGTCGTTGGCCATGACGCGGCGCCAGTCCTTACGGTCGACGGCAAGCGTCGTCGGGTCGTTTTCGTGGCACGAAGCACACGAGATGTTCTCGGTGAACTGCGAAACCGTCTGCTTGAAGTTCTCCTGGAAGATCCCGTCGCCCTGCTCGTCTACCATATTCGAGAACTGCGGGGTCTTGCAGGCAATGCAGCCGGCCTTGGTCTTGTCGTTGACGCGGCCGTTGTGCGTCACAGTCCACAGGGAGTACACGTGGCCTGCGGGCTCGGTGTAGTACTTGGCGTACCCATAGCCCTTGCCGAGAGTCTTGATCTCAGGGTAGAGCTCGAGGTAGTTGGCCTTGTGCGAATCCGTTGGCTGGTAGCCTTCGGGCAGTTTAGAAGTGGTGTCCTCCGAATCTTTGTACTCATCCCAGGGCGGAGTGTTGTCCGCGTTTTCCAGATAGGAAGCATACTGATGGGGGTAGATATCCTTCCATTGGTCGGCTTCGACGACACCGAACTTATCGGGCTCGGGTGTCACCTCGGCCTTTGTAGCTTGCGGCGTAGGGTTGCCTGGGTTTGCCTTGGGGGCGCATCCCACAATCCCGACGACGAACGCCGCAACCGCCACAGCGCAAATCACGAGAAGTAGTCTTTTACTGTTCAATTTACGTTGCATGACGGCCTCCTTCCTACATACTTCTCCCAAATCGCATTTTAATTTGGAAGTTTCCGCAGGTAAAGCGTGAATCCCGTCAGTTTTGTCGGGTGCCCGTCAGGTTCCCAACAGATACTCACTATCCCCACTACAAAAGAGCAGGTCAGCTTGACGTTGGGGATGCCTTGCCAACCACATGGGGACGAAAAGAATTTAGACAACGAGCAGCGCGATGAGGGGAATCGTCAGAAGCGAGAGCACGGTCGTGAGAAACGTGCCGCGCATCATGGTGTCGACGTCTCCCCCGTGCACCAGGCACATCATGGTGCCGACGGAGGCGACCGGCATGGCCGAGCTCACGGTAAGCACGCCCAGAACCAGCGGGTCGTCAATGAACAGCCTGAACAGCGCGAAAACGACCACCGGCACAACGAGCAGCCTGAACAGCGCCGAGATATACGGCGTGAGATGGCTCACCATCGATTTCAGCGACATCTTGGCAAGCGACGAGCCAATGATGAGCATCGAGGCGGGAACGGTCAGCTGCCCCAGATAGCTGCACGAGGTGCCGATAATGCCCCCAACGTCTGTGACCTTCGCAAGGGCAAGCACGATGGACAGCACGCAAGCAGCCATGCAGGGGTTTGCGAGGGTGCGAGCAATCGCCTTCGCGCGTTTGCACATGCCGACGTGGGGCCTATCGGCGCTGTCCCGCCGTTTGATCATCGCCTCGCCTATCGAGAACAGGGCGATGTTATAGGGAATGTTGTAGACGGCGCCGTAGAACACCGCAGAGGGGCCGAAAATCGCGCTCAGCACGGGAAAGCCGATGAAACCGACATTGCCGAAGGCGATGATGAAGGAGTGGGCACCCTTGCTGGCGGCTGATTTGCCACGATAGAGGCGCGGCGCGAGCTCGGCGATGAGAATGATTATCGTGTAGGCGACGACCGAGCACCCTATGAGCAGCCATATCGTCTGCGCGTCGGGCAGGTTCTCGTTCGTGAGCACAGAGCTCAAGATCATCGCAGGAAGGGCGACCTTCATGACGAGCTGAGAGAGCATGGTGTCGAACCGGTCGTTCATGAGGCGGAGCCGGCGGGCCACCATGCCCACGATCAACAGAATGAACAGTATCGCCATCTGCGAGGCAGCATGAAGAATGACGTCCATCTAGACGGTCTTCCTAGTCTTGAAGGCGGACACTGTGTCTTATTCGCCGTCTTTCTGGTCGGCGTAGGTGATCTTCGCATGCTCGACGACGTACTTCGAAGCGGCATAGCGACGGGCGACGTCCCTGAGTGCAAATCCGCGGCCAGACTGCTCCATGTTCTGGCGGACCGCCCACGGGTTTTGCGGGTTGAGCTCCGCGCAGGCGTTCTGGATGTCGTCGTCGGTCAGCGCGAGGCCCATGTGGTTGAACACGGCATCGAGCGCATAGTCGCAGCGCAGCGTCTGACGCGCCTGCATCATCAGGCCGATGTTGAATGCCTGCTCGCCGCCCTGCTGCTTGACGAACTCATCGTAGTCCTGCCCCTGCTGGGCCAGCTGCGCGCGCAGAGTCTGGTCGATGGAGCGGGCGGTCTCCTCATAGGCCTCGTCGGGAATCTTGCCGACCACGCGTTCTGCCAGCGCCGTCTGCGCGACGCCCATCACCTGCAGGTCGTACTCGTGGCGCGCCGTGCCCTCTACCGAGGCCTTGACCTCCTTCTTGAGCGCGTCAACGGAATCGTACATGGGCATGTGCGTCGAAATCCACTCGTCGGTGAGCTCGGGGTAGACAACCTTCTTGATTTCCTTGATGGTGACCGTGCACTCGTAGGTCTCGGTGATGGTGTTGCCCTCATCATCCCACGAGGGTGCCTCGAAGCTGAAGCTCTTCGTGTCGCCGACGTTCATCCCGTAGATGTTGCGCTCGAAGTCTTCGGGCATGTAGCCTTCGCCTGTCGTGAGCACGCGCGCATCCGTCGTGAGGTTCTTGACCTCCTCGCCGTTGTGAGTGGCCTTGAGCGCGATAAGGCAGCTGTCGCCCTTGGCGACGGGACGCGGGTCGTCGGTGACGAAGTCGGGATACGTGTGCGTGATCTGGGTGAGGCGCCTGCCGATTTCCGACTGGTCGTACTCGAACTTGGGGACCGTGATCTCCACCGGCTCGTACGAGCTCAGCTCGACGTCGGGCTTGGGGGTGAAGCTCACCTTGAAGCTGTAGGGCTTGCCGCGCTTGAGGGTGTCTGCTGAGGTCGGCGTCGGGACGCTGATGGGGACGATATCCTTGGCGTCGAGTGCGAAGGGCACCAGTGCCTCCATGACCTGGGGCTGCATGACTGAGGCGACGTCTTTCAGCTTCAAATGCTCCTTGATAGCCTGTTCTGCCGACTTCTCGCCGTCGGGACGAAGACCGAGTTTGGCGGCAAAGCTCGACTCGACGTAATCGTAGGCCTTGTTGACCTCTTCTGCCGTTGCCGTTGCGGTAAGTTCGATCTTGCCGTCGGCAAGCTTCTTCTGCTTGACTTTCATGCGCTCCCTCTCTCGAGCTGATGTCTACGTGAAAATGGTATCAAAAGAGCGGGAACGTTATGCTCGTTTTGAGATAATTCAATCTATCTGTAAACCAGCCTGCGGACGCGTCACAGTCTGTCGGTATCGAGCCAAATCGTGAACGGCCCATGGTTCGTCAGGCTGACATCCATGAGCGCCCCGAACTCGCCGTGCGCAACGCGGAAATCGTCCGCAGAGGCACGCCTGATGAAGAGCTCGTAGAGACGGCGCGCTTCGCCGGGCTCCATCGCGTCCGTGAACGACGGGCGGTTTCCCTTCTTGCAGTTCGCGTAGAGCGTAAATTGGGAGACGACGAGGACCTCTCCGCCGATATCGGAAAGCGACCTGTTCGTCTTGCCCTGCTCGTCTTCGAAGACCCTCAGCTTGGCGATTTTCGTCCACAGGTGCTCGACCTCGGATTCCGTGTCGCCAGCTCCCACGCCGAGCAATACGACGAATCCCCTGCCGATCTGCGCCGTAACCGCATCGTCGATGCTCACTTCGGCATGTGACACGCACTGGACAAGCGCCCTCATGAAAACTCCCCTCTCAGAGTGCCGGTCGTTATCAGCTCTTGCTCCTGCGCCGGCGTCAGCACATCGACGCTCAAGACGACGACCGTCCCCTCTACGACCCTAAACGTGCAGAGATACTCCCCGTATTGAAGCCAGAACACACGCTCGTCCGATGTGGCGCGCGTATATGCGGGGCGCGGATCCTGGAGCAGCACCTGCTCAAGGCCACTGCCCGCCCGCGAACAGCGCTCTCTATCGTCTTCGCGCACGAACACGACGCGCTCGAGCGTAGGCCACGTGACATGGTCGTTCCACGATCCATGTGCGAACTTGATACTGTCTGTCGCGTGGTCGTATGGGTACACCTCGTAGACCGGCGTGCCCGAAACCATGTCAGCATCCGTGACGAGCACACAAGCCCGCCCGCTTTCATCGCGATACACCGCCTCGACGCGCACAGAGGAGATGGCGATGTTGTTGGGGCGAAAGCTCGAGCGCGTCGCGAACACGCCGACGCGCCTGGTCCCGCCGAGAAGCGGAGGACGCACGGTCTTCGACCACTTCGCCCCTTTGCGATGGTTGAGCGAGAAATCCCAGATGAGCCACAGGTACGAACCAGCGCGAAGCTCAAAGACCCACTCGAACTCCGGGCCGAGGATGAGCGTAGACGTTGCGCCCGACACGAGGCCGGGCTGGCGAGGGACGCCGAACTTCGTGAGATAGGGTGTCTCGATATGTCCTACAGGCTGGATGTCCATGGGAAGCATGATAGCGTGGGAATCTACGCAGGTAAAAAAAGAATCAATCCCCCTCCCCTGCAGACACGCACGGCAAGCATGAGCGAGAAGAGTGGCACTACCACGCATCCGGTGCTTGATGCGCGAGAATCGTGGCACTGCCACGCATCCGCTGCAGGGTGTGTGGCAAGCAGGAAAACTACGGGGGCCTGCGGGTTTTCACCGCAGACCCCCGGTGAGCGAACGGTGCTCCGTCAAAACTTACCGTTACCTGCCGGCAGCACGTGCCTGCTGGTATTCCTCCACGAGCTGCTGCGTGACATCGTAGGGAGCCTGCTGGTAGCCGTTGAGCGCAAGCGTGAACGAACCGGTGCCACTCGTAAGCGAGCGGAGATCTTTGCTGTACGTGACGACTTCGGCGTAGGGCACGCGGACCATGATGATCGTGTTGCCGATGTCATCGGAATCCGTGCCGATGATGCGGCCGCGTCGCTGTGCGACATCGCCCATGACGGCGCCCGCGTACTCCTCCCCCACGGTTATCTCCATATCTGCCATCGGCTCGAGGAGCACGGCACCTGCCTGCTCGCAGGCCGTCCTGAAGCCGATACGCGCCGCGGTCTTGAACGCCATCTCGTTCGAGTCGACCGAGTGGTAGCTGCCATCGTAGACCGCGCACTTGATGTCGACCATCGGATAGCCCGCGAGGAAGCCTTCTGCCATGGCCTCCTGGACGCCCTTGTCGACCGCCGGGATGAACCCGCGCGGAATCCTGCCGCCCGTGACCTCGTCGACGAACTCGTAGCCGGCCTCGGGATTGGGCTCGATCCTGAGCCAGCAGTCGCCGAACTGCCCCGCGCCGCCGGTCTGCTTCTTGTAGCGGCCTTGCGCCTCGGCGGTCTTCGTGATGGTCTCGCGATACGGGATGCGCACGTCGGACAGCTTGGGCTCGATGCCGGTCTGGTCCTTCAGGCGGTCGAGCAGCGTGCGAAGCGCCGTCTCGCCGCGCGTGTACAGCAGCGTCTGATGCGTCTCCTCGTTGCGCGTGTAGATGATGGTCGGGTCGGTCTCGGCGGCCTTGGACAGGAAGGTCCCGAGCTTGTCTTCCTGCTTCTTGTCCGTCGCCTCGATGGCAACCGGATATTGCGGAGCCGGCAGCGGGAACTGCTCGACCGCGATCTCGCCGGTCTCGGAGATGGTGTCGCCCGTGCGGGTCTCGGAAAGCTTGGGAACGACGATGATGTCGCCGGCCTTCGCGCTGTTCACGTCGGTGGACTCCTTGCCCATCATGACGTAGAGGTGGCCAAGGCGCTCCTTCTTGCCCGTACGAGCGTTGACGAGCTCCATGCCCGGGGTGAGCGTGCCGGAGAGCACCTTCAAAAAGCTCAGGCGCCCGACGAACGGGTCGGCGATCGTCTTGAAGACGTAGGCAGCGGGGCGCTTGGTCTCGTCGATGGTGATTTCCTCGCCATCGGCCATCTGGTAGGCGCCGTGGCTGCGCGGATGCGGGAAGTACGTGCAGATGTCTTCCATGACGCCGGCGACGCCTTGCATGATGATCGTGGAGCCGACGAATACGGGGATGATGAGCTCCTGTGCGATGGCCTTGTCGAGCAGGCTCTCGAGTTCCTCTTGGGTCAGCTGCTCCTCCCCGTCGAGGTACTTCATCATGAGCTCGTCGTCGGCCTCTGCCACGAGGTCGCACAGCTTCTCGCGCGCGAGCTCGGCAGCCTGCTCGTACTCGGCGGGAATCTCCTCGACGCGCTCCTTGCCCGACTCGTCGTTGTAGCGGGCCTTCATGCGGATGATGTCGACGACACCCTTGAAATCCGGCCCGGTGCCGATGGGGATGTTGACGGCCCCCAGGCGCGAGCCGAAGCGCGCGTGCAACGTTGCCATGGCCGTGTCGAAGTTGGCGCCCTCGCGGTCGATGTGGTTGATGAACACCGCACGTGAAAGGCGCATGGTCTCGGCCTCGTGCCACAGGCGCGTCGTCATGACCTGCGGCCCATCGACGGCGTCGATGACGAACAGCGCCATCTCCGCGGCGGTCATGGACAGAAGCGTGTCGCCGATGAAATCCGGGTGTCCCGCCGTGTCGAGGAGGTTGATCTTGTAGTCTTTGAAGGGGATCGGCGCGAGGGAGGTTCCAAGGGTGAACTTGCGCTTGATTTCCTCGGGATCGTAGTCGAGGTACGACTTGCCGTCG
>OLPZ01001474.1_pt1 | contig 15411 bp, 13 predicted proteins | sample 1672711 | NCBI WGS metagenome assembly OLPZ01 (sample SAMEA3136716, study PRJEB25190) | human gut metagenome
GGTGCCGCCCGAGACGTGCCCGAGCTGCGGGGCGGCGGTGCACCGTGACGGCGCGTTTCTGCGCTGCGATAACTCCGAGTGCCCCGCCCAGCTCCAGACGCGTCTGGAGCACTGGGTAAGCAGGGGGGCGCTCGACATCGACGGGCTCGGCCCGAAGATCATCGAGCGGCTCATCGCGCAAGGCAAGCTGCACGACGTGGTCGACTTCTACCACCTGACGCTCGACGAGCTCGCGCAGATCGAGACGGGCGACGTCAAGAAGGACGGCACCCCGCGCATCTTCGGAACGAAAAACGCCAAGAAGGCGCTCGAGCAGATCGAGGCCTCCAAGCACCAGCCGTTCGACTGCGTGCTGTTCGGCATCGGCGTGCGCAACATCGGCAAGACGACGGCCGAGGACCTGGCGAAGGCATTTGGAGGGGTCGATGCGATCATGGACGCGTCTGCTCCCGAGCTCATGCAGGTCGACGGCGTGGGAGAGGTCGTCGCCGAGGGCGTGGTCGACTTCTTTGCCGTCGCGGAGAACCGCGACCTGGTCGAGCGGCTGCGCAAGGCGGGGCTGCAGATGGCGGAGGAGATCGTCTCCAAGCCGCAGACGCTCGCGGGGCTCACCTTCGTCTTGACGGGCTCACTCGAGGCCTACGACCGCACGACGGCGCAGGACCTCCTCAAAGAGTATGGCGCCAAGTGCTCGGGCAGCGTGAGCAAGAAGACCTCCTACGTGGTCGCGGGGCCCGGCGCCGGCAGCAAGCTCGCGAAGGCGCAGGAGCTCGGCGTCCCCGTTTTAGACGAAGCCGCGCTCGTCCACATCATCGAGACGGGCGAGCCGCCCCGTTCCGAATAGCGCCCGCGGTGCCTGGCCCTTCGGGCTGCTGCCTGCCCTGCGGGGAGCCTTGCGCCGAGGCCTGCTGGGTGCTTGCCGTCGCCGTGGACTTCTGCATTCCGTTGACGAGGATCGCGTAGGTCTCGCCGTCTGCCATCTCCGGCACGCTCGCAAGCAGGTAGGCATAGGGGTTTTCCGCCGTGTAGCTTGCGATTTGCGTGCCGGAGGAATCTTCGATGGTCACGACGTCGCCGGCGCTGCCCGAGATGGTGGCGCTGATGCTCGCCTGCGAGGAGGTGCCGAAGCCCGTCTCCATGCTCGCCGCGCCCAAGCCGATGAACGTGCCCCCACTGATGGTGCCGCTCGTTTCGAAGTCGAGCACCGAGCTGTCGCCGGTGGCGGCGCCCGAAGTGGTGACCGTGCCGCCTTCGATTTGTATCGTCCCATTTGAGTCGAGCGAGTCGCCCTGACGTGTGCTCACGAGGTCGATGGTCCCTCCGGTGATGGTGATCGTGCCACCGGTCTCAGATTGCTGGCCTTGCATCTGTCCCGTGCCCGTCTGCATGCCCTTGCCGCCCGGCTGCTGCGCTCCCGAGGCCTGACTACCCGGCTGCTGGCCGTCTGCCTGGCCGCTGGTCTGCGACGCGTCCGCCTGCGTGTTCTCCGAGCTCGTCTCGTCGGATGCCACCGCGGCGTTGATGCCATCGTCGGAATACGCGATGTTCGATCTGCCGCCCGTTACGAGGATGTCCTGACCTTCGATGCCCTCGTAGCTGCTGGTTATGTCGAGCGTACCTTCCGCAAGCCAGAGGCTGTGCTCCGCATGCACGCCGTCGTCTGCGGCTGAGATGGTGAGCGTGCCGCCGTCGAGCCACAGGTCGTCGTCGCTGTGCAGGGCGTCGTCTTGCGAGCCGACGGTAACCGTGCCGCCCGATGTCTTGATGAGACGCGTCGCCTTGATGCCGTCGTCTTGTGCGTCGATGTCCACGTCGCCGCCGCTGATGAGCACGAAGCCCTTGTCCTCGTCGGTGCCGTTGGTCGCCTTCACGCCGTTGTCCTGGGCCGTCACGTGCACGCTTGCGCCGCCGATCTTGACGGAGTCCTTGCCGACGAGGCCGTCGTTGGCGGCGTTGACGTTGAGGGTTCCGCCGGTGACGACGAGGTCGTCGGTACTGTGGATGCCGTGGTGCGTGGTCGCGTCGACGTTCAAGGTGCCGCTGCCGTTGACGGTGAGGTCGCAGGTGCAAAAGACTGTGGCGTCCGGCTCGTCTTCGGAGCCCGAAAGCGTCCAGCTGCTCCCGTCGGAAAGCGTGTTCGCCGTGTTCTCGGCGAGCGTGACGAACACCTTGTCAGCGCTGCTCGCATAGATGCAAGGTCCGCTGCCGTTGGAGAGGGCGACTCCGTCGAGGACGATCTGCACCTTGGCGTCGTCGGGTGCGTCGATGACGAGCTGCCCGTTGCTCGAGCTTCCGGTGATCACGTAGGTTCCTGCCGCCGCGATCGTCACCGTGGAGTCCGATACGGTGGCGTTGTCACCCGAGACGCTCGCGCCTGCCTCCGACAAGGCGATGCGCGTCGCCGAGCTCTCGTCGTACGATGCGTCGGTGTCGCGGCTCGAGTACTCGAGGTCCATCTTGCCTGCGGCCTCTTGGATGGATTGCTGTACGTCGGTGCTGCCGTCTGACTGTTCGGCGGCGTTTATCTGCGCAGTCGACGAGCAGCCGGTTGCCGCTACGAGGGCGACCGCGAGCATGATGCCCGTGCAGCCGGCCAGCGCCTTTGCCCCGAGGTCTTTTGCGTTTGCCTTCATGTCGTGCCTTTCGTGTGGTGGTTGCTAGAGCCGCGTGCTGTCCGCGATGACCATGCCGCATTGCACGGAGAGATTGCCGTTGCGCGTCCGCACCGCATCCATGAGCTTCTTTTCCTCGTCGGGGCTCTTGAGCGTGATGTGGTAATCGAGCTGGTAGAGGCTCCCCATGTTGGTCGTGCGGGCGCTGATGAGCTTGGCGGTGGTGGTGTAGCGTTCGAAGATGTCGTCGAACGCGCCCGCGTAGTTCATGTCCTCGGGGATGCTCACCTTGAGCGAGCGCTCCACGGGCTTGCCGGAGCCGGCGCCGAGCGGGGAGAGGACGAGCGCGACGTTGGCGATGCCGACGATGAGCGTGAACAGCGCTGCGAGCCACAAATAGCCCATGCCTGTCGCCAGACCGATCGCCATGGCCATGAAGACGGCGCCGATGTCCTTTGCCGTGCCGGGGATCGAGCGGAAGCGGACGAGGTTGAACACGCCCATGACGGCGATGCCCGCGCCTAGGTTTCCGTTGACGAGGGTGATGACCACCTGCACGATGAGGGGCAGCAGTGCCAAGGTCACGACGAAGTTCTTGGAGTACTCGTGCCTGAACATGTAGACCAGGGCTATGACGACGCCAAGGACGAGCGAGGCGAGCGTGCAGGCGAGAAACGCGCCCGAAGTCAGCGAGGCGGCGGTGGATTCGGTCTGGAGAACCGAGGTGAACAGCGAGTCGAACATGAGGGTCCTTTCCTGGTGTCGTGGCGTCTCTAGCCGGCAAACGCGGCGATGCGCGCCTCGGGAACGGCATGGGAGCGGCGGCGGGGGAGCGTGCGGGACAGGCGGTGGTACTCCTGGTAGCTCAGCCCGTACTTGGAGTTGGGCTGCGGGTAGACGTCGTGCTTGTCCAGCTCCTCAATGAGCCAGAACGGGTAGGCGTCCGTGCACTTGATCTCCATGATCACCTTGCCGTCGGGGTAGAGCAGGCGCCCTGCCTGCTCGGCGGAGAAGAACAGGTCGTCGGTGCGCCAACGCGGCATGATGTCGAAGGTGATGCGCAGGTCGGGGGCGCTGATACAGCGGTATGCCTCGCGCTCGACGCAGACCATCATCGCGGGGCGGGGCATCTCCCAACGCTTGCAGCACTGCGAGATCTCTTCTGCAATCTGGATTCGCCTCGGCAAGAAGCATCCGTCTTGCAGGGCGGCATCGGCGAGCGGAAACGCCAAGGCTGCGGACCGGTAAGGCACACCTCCCATAAACGCGTAGGCGGCGTTTGCGGTGAGGGGCACGCGGCGCTTGTACACGACGCCCCTGAACTTCTTCTTGAGCTCGACGTAGACGGGGTCGCCGTCTTCGGGGGTTCCGTAAGCGCGGATGCGCAGCTTCTCCTTGTAGACGGGTTTTTCGAGAGAACGGTTGATCATCGCGAATTGGCGCGTGTCATAGTAGAGGCTCGAGATGGTGCTCCTGCCAAACTCGTCCGGGCGGATCTTGTCGGCGAGAGATTCGGTCAAGCTGTCGAATTGCTGAGGCGAGAGAAGATACTTGTACTCGACTCTCTTGAACACATCTGGCGTATTCACGGTGTCGCTCCTTTCCGCATGTTCGAATACAACGGTGCCAAGAGTAGGAAGCGACGCTGAAAACAGGCTGAAAGATGCTGAAACGAACCTGAAAGCAGCTGCCCCACCTGTTGGCGGGGCAGCGTGTCATCTGGATAGGGGGCGTGCGGGTGTGCGCTAGATAATGTGCGTGAACTTGTCGATGATCTTGGGCGGGACGTACGCGCCGAGGAACTTTCCGATGTCCGAGTTCATGATGGGGAAGAACTTGAGGCGGCGCTCGATGTTTCTTCTGATGGGGCCGAGTGCCTCGCGGTACAGGCGCAACGCCTCGCTTTCCTCGGAGCTGAAGTGGTTCCGCTTGCCGATGAGCGTCGCGCCTTCGTGCGCGTCGGCGATGGCTCGTCCGGCAAGGGTGCCGCTGTTCAGGGCAAACGAGATGCCCTCGCCGGAAGAGGGCGAGAAAATGCCGCCCGCTTCTCCCGCGAGCAGGACGCGGCCGTGGCCGCCCACGATGTCTGCGACGCTCGTGACGCTGATGGCGTTCCACGCTTCGCGGCGCATGTGTTCGGTCGAGTAGTTGTAGTAGGCACTGTACAGGTCGACGGCTTTCTCGTGCAGCTTGTTGACGTGCTTGCTGCCGGGAAAGAACACCGAGCCCAAGATGATGTGGTCACCCTTGGGGACGACGTAGCCGTACCCGTAATCGTCGCCGATGCCGCGTGCGTACACGCAGTCGAAGTAGGGCTCGACGCTGCCGGTGAGGGGCAGGTAGTCCTGCAAGGTTTTGTAGAGTTTGAGCTGGCTTACGGGCAGCTGGCGGCGTGTCTCGGAGCGTGGGCCGTCGGCGCCGAGCAGGTAGCTGCAGGTTACGGTGATGACGTCTGCGTTCACGTCGTCTGCCGCCTGCAGCTGCACGGTCACCTCGTCGCGCGTCTGCGACAGGTGGATGAGACGCAGGTCGTCGATGACGGTGACGTTGTCGGGCAGAAAGCCCATGAGCCATTCGTCGAAGGCCTTGCGGTCGACGTTGGCGAACTTGAGTGTCGTCGCCTCGCGGATGTCACGGTCCCAGTCGAAGTACCTGAAGTGAATCCACTCGGGGTCGACGAGCAGGTTCTCGGGAACCTGCGTTCCTAGCTCGTCTACGATGAACGCCTGCGAGAACTCGTTGAGCATGCCTCCGCAGCTCTTCTCGCGGGGGAGCTTCATCGCGTCGATGAGGAGTACTGGTCCGCGCTCGCTTGCAGCGCGAGCGCCCATGATTCCGGCGGGACCACAGCCGACGACAATTGTCGTGTAATGTTGTTCGATATTCATGCGCCCAATGGTACCATTCGACTCATGTTAAATGACTTTTATCAATCCCTAAATCCCATCGCATTCGCTCTCGGCCCCTTCGTCGTGCGCTGGTACGGCATCGCCTATGTGCTCGGGTTCATCTGCGCGGGCCTGGTCGTCTACTACTACGCGCGGCACTGGAAGATTCGCTTCGATTCCTACGACGTGCTCGTGTTCGTGTGCTACTGCGCCTTCGGCATCGTCATCGGCGCGCGCCTGGGCTACTGCCTGTTCTACGGGGACGGCTACTACCTCGCTCATCCGCTCGAGATCCTGGCGGTGAACAAGGGCGGCATGTCGTTTCACGGCGGGCTGATCGGCGTCGTGATAGCGGGCGCCATCTACGCGCACGTGTACAAGATGCCGTTCCTCTCGCTGGCCGACCTCGTCGTCTGCGGTGTTCCCGTGGGCCTGTTCTTCGGCCGCTGCGCCAACTTCACCAACGGCGAGCTCTACGGCGCCCCGACCGATTGGCCGGTCGGCGTCGACTTCACGCACACGGGCATCATGTACCAACCCTCGCAGCTCTACGAGGCGCTGCTCGAGGGCGTCGTGATCTTTCTCATCATGTTCGCCTTCTCCCGCAAGACCGACCCGCCGCGTCCCCGCGGCACGTTTCTGGGCCTGTTTCTCGTGCTGTACGGCTGCTTCCGCATTCTGATCGAGTTCGTCAGGCTGCCCGACGTGCAGATTGGGTACTTCTTCGGCACCTGGGGGACGATGGGCCAGCTGCTGTCGCTTCCGATGGTCGTGGCAGGCATCTGCATCCTCGTGTGGGCAACCAAAAAGAAGCTTCCCCAGCAGGGGATTCCGCTGCCCGAGCAGGACGGTGGGGACGATTGCGGGCAGGATAGCGATTCGGACCCTACCGCGAGCTAGGGTTGAAGTGCTAGAATACGCCAGTCTAAGTATCAACAAGGAAGGTTTACTGTATGTCCGGACATTCTAAGTGGGCTACCACCAAGCATCGTAAGGCAGCGCAGGACTCCAAGCGCTCTGCCATGTTCTCCAAACTCAGCCGTATCATCACGGTTGCTGCTAAGCAGGGTGGCGATCCCAACCCGGATAACAATGCCTCCCTCGCTGCGGCCATCGCAAAGGCCAAGGGCTACTCCATGCCCAAGGACAAGATCAAGGTCGCCATCGACAAGGCCTTCGGCTCCGGTGCCGACGCCGCAACCTTCGACGAGGTCACCTACGAGGGCTATGGCCCTGCAGGCATCGGCGTCTACGTCGACTGCCTGACCGACAACCGCAACCGCACCGCTGCCGACGTGCGCGCCGCGTTCTCCCACTCCGGCGGCAACCTGGGCGCCAACGGCTCCGTCGCGTTCCAGTTCGACCGCAAGGGCCAGATCACCGTCGAGAAGGTCATCGTCTCCGACGAGAAGAAGGTCGCCGACAAGCAGAACGCGGTTGACGAGGAAGAGTTCATGCTCGCAGTTGCCGAGGCTGGCGGCGAGGATTACGTCGACGGCGGCGACGAGTGGATCGTCTACACCGACCCGTCCGACCTCATGTCCGTCAACAAGGGCCTCGAGGAGCAGGGCATCGAGACCAAGGGTGCCGAGCTCGTGCTGCTTCCGACCAACCCCACCGAGATCAGCGTCGAGGATGCCAAGAAGGTTCAGCGTCTCATCGACCGTCTCGAGGAGCTCGACGACGTCCAGAACGTCTACACGACCATGGATATCACCGACGAAATCGCCGAGGCGCTCGACGCCGAGTAAACGCTCGTCAACATGTAATTCCTTTCGAGGGGCCCGGGCTGCATACCCGGGCCTCTCGTTTTTTTCAGCTCGCGTAGACGATGCTGCGCTCGTTATCGCTGTGATGATACGAGCAGGTGACGAGCGTGAGCATCTGCTCGACCTGCTTGGCTGCGCCTCCGTCGAGCCTCATGCCGCAGGCCGCGAGGCGCTTGCTCCGGTAGAGGCCGAAATCCTCTTGGCTTGAAAACTCGGTACGCTTCGACTGCTCGTCGCCGCTCACGACCGCGCACCCCTCGCAATGAAAGACGCGCGACCAGGCGGGGGTCTGTATGACGATGCTGCGGTGCTCCAGTGCGAATTCTTTTGACGAGTACTCCGCGACCTGGGAGAACATCGAGCCGTCGTTCATGTGATGGCCGAACACGACCAGGTTGGGCGAATCCATGCCCTGCGTGCAGGCCGCATCCAAGTAGATCGCCCCGTACACGTTCCAGTGGCGGCGCACGTCGTGCGTGAGGTAATACGTCGGGTCGTCGGGTTTCGCCTGCACGACGGGCGCGTCGACGTTCGTGCCCGGGATGGATATCCAGGCGACGATGTCGGGGTTGACCGATTTCCAGTAGCCCCAATCGACCTGCTGCAAGCCGTCCTCGTCGTATGAGGCGGGCCTGCCCGGGGAGGGGCTCGTGCTCGTGGCGGTGCGGTTCATGTCCACGAGCGCGATGCCCAGCCCGAGCGCGACTGCTATAAGGAGCGCTCCTACAAGGGTGAGTACCCGATAGATTGTCAAGGTGCGTGGTTTCACGTCAACGCTGGCCGAAGTCGAAGTGGTCTTCTGCGTCCATCTTGCGGCGGTGTGCCGTTATCCCCACGAGGCAGGCGCCGGCAATCGCGAGCATGCTGGCAAAGAACGCGAGGCCGATAAAGCTCGATCCGGTCTTGTCGTAGCCGCCCTGCTCGGTGGAATCCCCCGGCGTTTCGGGCTGCGGCTCGTCGACGGCGTTGACTGTCTGGCCCTGGTCGTTGAAGTCCTCGTGGACCGCAACCGTGTTGCCCTGTTCGTCGAGGCACTTCTCGAAGACCACGAGGTCGTGTCCGACGAGGGCGCTTGCGTCGACGGAGAGCTCCACCGCCACTTCTCCCTCTTTGTCCTCGGTCGTGAACTCAGTGCTGGCGGTGATTTCGGAGCCGTCCGCGCCTGTCACCGCCTGTCCGGTCGTCTTGTCCATGAGGGTGCCCTTTATCGTGTAGGTGGTCTTGGGGGCGAGCCCGAGGTACTTCACGGTGTCGAGCACGGTCGCCTCGGGGCCGGACACGGACTTGTCGGCATCTGCCTTGTCGACGGCGGTCGTGTGGATGGCGGGCCCGACGTGCACGCTTTGCGAGGTGCTGTCGAGGTCGGAATGCGTCGCGACCGTCTTTCCGCCCTCGAGCAGGTCCTCGAACACGACGACCGTCTTGCCGGCAAGCTCGCTGGCGTCGAAGCCGAACTCGGCTTTGACGCTTCCGCTCTCACGCTCTGGCGTGAAGGTCTTCTCCACGGTGACTGCCTCGCCCTTGTCGTTGGTAAGCGGGGCGCCCGTTTCCCCGAGCATCAAGGTCCCGTGCAAGGTGTATTCCGTGCCCGGCGTGAGGTTGCGGTAGTCGACTGTATCGACGAGCGCCGCGTTCGGCGCGGGGTCGAGCGAGTCGTCTCCGTCCGATTTATCCGAGGCGGTCGTGCCGATAGCCGGCTCCGTGTCGACGATGTTGTTCAGCTCGACCATGATCTGGTCGCGGTACACGGTAAAGGTCAGGCTGACGAGGTTCTTCTTGGCGTTGGCGCTGCAGGGCAGCTCGACGAGCTGGTAGGAGCCGTAGGGCAAGGCGCCTTTCGCGTCGCTTGCCGGGGCGCCCTCGCCCGACTTGTCCTTGGAGAACCACGTCCCCGCATGCGGGTCGAGCTTGCTCTCGTCCACCGTGTAGTTGCCCTGCCCGTCGACGCTCACCGCGTCGTCGTTGGCGTTCGTCCTGTACAGGTGGGAGTTGCTGGCACTCGACGAGTTGAAGCGGCCGTTCTCGTCGGTCACGATGACGTGCGATTCGTCGGCCTGCCCGTCTTCGCCGTTGTCGTAGGACAGCATGAACGGGATCCCCGCGAGCGGGCTTTGACGGTCGTCGACCTTGCGGAACTGGAAGTCGCCGCGCTGTACTTGCTGTGCGGCCTGCTGCACCTGGTCAAAGGTGAGCACCGGGTCCGTGTCGGTGTTGCTCGCGTCCGCGATGTCAAAGCTGAGCTCGCTATCTATGGCGAGGTAGCCGACGGGTGCCTTGGTCTCGCGCATGGTGTAATGGCCGATCGGCAGCACGGGCGCGCCGCTCTCGTCGACGAAGAAGTCGTCTCCGCCCGTCTTGTGGTCCTTGGTAAAGTGCACTTCGCCCGCCTTGTCAGAGCTGAGCAGCCAGGTCTTGGTGGGCGCGGACGCGTCTTTGGGCGTGAACGAGACCGAGAACTCCGCTCCCTCGAATTCGGCTGCGCCTACCGTCGCGGGGTTGCCTGTCTCCTTGTTGACCTTCTGGATGAGGAGGTCGGGCCTGCTGTAGTTGGGCATCTCCTTCGATTCGAGCGGTGTGGTCTTGCCGCTGTAGACGGTGGCGCCCTGCACCTTTGCGTCCAGGGCGAAGCCGTAGGATGCGGTGAGCTCCTTCACGTAGTACGTGCCCAAGGCGAGGTACTCGGATTCTGCGTAGCCCGCATCGTCAGTGGTCATCGTCGCGACCTGATTGGCGCATGCCTGGTCGGAGTAGATGCCGTAGACCGCCTCGGAAAGCGAGTAGGCGCCGTTGCTTGCAGAAATGCCCGTATTTGCGCTGCTCTTTTGGACGGAGACCTTTCCCTGCGGGACATAGCCGACGATATCCTGGTTGCCGTTTCCGGTCCTGAGCGTGAAGCACGAGTCGACAAAGCTCGCAGGCGGGGCCGGCAGCTCGTTTCCGACGTCGGCGAGCACGCGCCGCGTCGCATTGGGGTTGAGCGAGCGGCCGTCGTCTGCCGAGTAGCCGATGACGTTGTAGCTGGCCCACTCTCTGAACTCGTCGCTCGTGCCCTGCAGCGCGAGGCTGCCCGTGCAAGAATAGATGTCGGAGACGATGATGTGGGTGAGCGCGGCGTAGCGCTCGTCGTTCATGGGGGTCCCGTCAAACCAGGCGGCGGGGAAGTAGCGTTTGGACTCGTCGAAGCTCGGGCCGCCGAAGCCGTAGTAGATGCCCGCGGCCATCTGCTCGACGCTCGCCTGCGTGACGCCGGACGGCACCGTGCGCAGCGGGTTTTTCTCGTACGTGCCCGAAGGCGGAGTCTGCATCTGGGGCTGGGCGCAATACGCCATGGCCCCGTCGACGTCCATCCAGTGGGTCTCGTAGCCCGCGTAGTAGATCGAGCCTCCCACGTTGAGGTGGATCGGGTCGGAAGCGGCGTCCGCACGTTTGGCGGGCGCTGCTCCCGAGAGCATCGGCACGCACATCAAGACTACGAGTGCGAGGGTCAAGGTTACGTTGAATGCGTTTAGCGGGGCCTTTCTCAGGCGTCCTGGCTGTCCTCTCATGGTTACCTACTTTCCCAGTGCCCAAGTCGGGCAGGTCGAATGATCGATGCGCCTTTTGCGCACGGCCAAACCATCAATCCGAACGACCTGCCAAAACCACCCCCTAAAATCTGAGCACTTCCCAGAGGCGACCACGACCTATCTCCGAGCAATATCGGAGGCGGATACGATGTGCGCAGGTCAGCAGTGGAGTTTTCGTGCAGTTGCCCCCGAATCACGCGCCTTGCGCTCGAGCAGTCGAACCTCTATGCTGTGTGCGAACATTTGTTTGGTTGTAGGAGTCGTCGTGGTTTCATCGGTCATCATGGGAATAGACCCCGGTCTTGCGAACACGGGGTGGGGCGTCATCAAGTGCACGGGCGCACGCGTCGAGCCGCTTGCCTACGGGTGCATCTCCACGACGAACCGCTACGACTTGCCCACGCGGCTCGCGATCATCCACGACAACCTGTGCGAGATCATCGACAGGTACATGCCCGGGTCGCTGAGCGTCGAGGGCATTTACTTCGGCGAGAATGCCAAGTCGGCTATCCCCACGGCGCAGGCACGCGGGGCGGCGCTCGTTGCCTGCGCCTACAAGGGGCTCGAGTACGGCGAATACACCCCCATGCAGATAAAGCAGGCAGTCGTCGGGACGGGCGCGGCAGACAAAGAGCAGGTCCAGTACATGGTCAAGGCCATCCTCAAGCTGGACCACGAGCCCAAGCCCGACCATGCTGCCGACGCGCTCGCGGCGGCAATCACGCATGCGCGCCTGCGCACGGCCCGCGAGATAGAAAAGCAGAGCGCCGCGCGCCTGTCGGGGCGCATGGACGACAAGGCGTCTGCTGCAGAGGCAAAGAGCAAATTCGAGGCGCGCGTCCAGGCAGCCCTGGACAAGGAGCGCAGCATGAAGAAGAGGAGGGCATGACGTGATCGCGTACGTGAAGGGCATCATCGCGCACAAAGACGGTTACGGCGTGATACTGGAGGCAAACGGGATCGGCTACGAGATGTCGATGTCCTCGAAGGCGCTCGGCACGCTGCCTGCAGTCGGCAACACGGCGCAGGTGTGGACCTACCTGCACGTCAAAGACGATGGCATGTCGCTGTTCGGCTTTTGCGATGCGGCAGAGAAGGAGATGTTCGTCAAGCTCATCGGGGTGAGCGGCATCGGCCCCAAGATGGCCATCTCGGCGCTTTCGACCTTCAATCCCAAAGAGCTCGCCTCGGCGATCGCGGCAGGCGACGTCACGAGGATCTCCTCGGTGCCGGGCGTCGGCAAGAAGACCGCGCAGCGCGTCGTGCTGGAGCTGCAGGGCATACTCAAGTCGGAAGCGGACCAGTTCAGCGCCGCCGAAGACTCGGCAAAAAGCGGCGCCATGGCCGATGCTTCCGCCGCACTCGAGTCGATGGGCTTCACGTCGCCGGAAATCGCGGCCGCGCTCAAGGGGTGCACGTCCGAGGACGTCTCCGCCATCATGCGCTATGCGCTTAAGCAGTTGGGAGGTAGGGCATGAGTGCATGGGAAGCACCCGGCTTCGTCTCCGACGGGGACTTTCACAGCGACGCCCGCCTCGTGGATGCGGACGCGGCGCCCGAAGACGCCGTGGGCGAGGTGAGCCTGCGCCCTGCCACGCTTGACGAGTACCTGGGGCAACGGCGTATCAAGGACAACCTCTCCGTGCTCATCCAGGCGGCCAAGCTTCGCGGCGAGCCGCTTGACCACCTGCTGTTCTCGGGTCCTCCGGGCTTGGGCAAGACGACGCTTGCCACGGTCGTTGCCAACGAGATGGGCGTCAACATCAAGACAACGTCGGGCCCTGCAATCGAGCGCCCCGGCGACCTCGCGGCGATTCTCACGAACCTCGAAGAGGGCGACGTGCTGTTCATCGACGAGATCCACCGCCTCAACCGTGCCGTCGAGGAGGTTCTGTACCCGGCGATGGAGGACTACGCGCTCGACATCGTAATCGGGCAGGGTCCTGCGGCGCGCTCCATCCGCCTCGAGATTCCGCGGTTCACGCTCGTCGCGGCAACGACGCGCACGGGCCTTCTGACCGGTCCGCTGCGCGACCGCTTCGGCGCGGCGTTCCATCTCGAGTACTACACGGTCGAGGAGCTGCGCGACATCGTCGTGAGGTCGGCGACGCTTCTGGGCGTCGAGGTCGACGAGCAGGGCGCGATAGAGATCGCCCGCCGTTCGCGTGCGACGCCGCGCCTCGCCAACAGGCTTCTCAAACGCGTGCGCGACTTTGCCCAGGTGCGCTACGACGGCATCATCACGGCCGAGGTCGCCCGTGCGGCGCTGGCGTTTTTCGAGGTGGACGAGCTGGGGCTCGACCCCATGGACAACCGTATCCTCGACATGCTCGTGAACACGTTTGGGGGCAGGCCGGTGGGCCTTTCCACGCTCGCGAGCGCGCTGGGAGAGGAGACGGATTCCATCGAGGACGTCTACGAGCCGTTCCTGCTCAAGCAGGGCCTGATACTTCGCACCCCGAAGGGAAGACAGGCCACGGAGCGGGCCTATCGACATTTAGGGTGCAATTATCCTGGCTAGAGTGTTAAGGTAGTCCCCATCTGTTCAAGCTATACCAGCAGGAGTGCACATGAGCAAGAACTCATATCTCTTTACTTCTGAATCTGTGACGGAAGGCCATCCGGACAAGATCTGCGACCAGATTTCAGATGCGATTCTCGATGCAATCCTCGAGAAGGAAACCGAGCTTGCCGCGAAGGGCTACATCGCCCCGAATGGCGTTGCCGCCGACCCGAAGAACGCGCGCGTCGCATGCGAGACCGTCGTTACCACGGGCCTCGTCATGGTCACGGGCGAGATTCGCACCCAGGCGTACATCGACGTGGACAAGGTCGTCCGCGACACGATCCGCAACATCGGCTACACGCGCGCAAAGTTCGGCTTCGATGCCGACACCTGCGGCGTCATCAACGCCATCCACGAGCAGAGCCCCGACATCGCGCAGGGCGTCGACGCGAGCTCCAACTACAAGGACTCTGCGGATAAGGACCCGCTGGACGAGATCGGCGCCGGCGACCAGGGCATGATGTTCGGCTACGCCTGCAACGAGACCTCCCAGCTCATGCCGATGCCCATCTACCTCGCGCATCGCCTTGCGGAGCGCCTGACGGAGGTCCGCAAGAACGGCACGCTCGAGTACCTGCGCCCCGACGGCAAGACCCAGGTCTCCGTCCGCTACGTCGATGGCAAGCCGACCGGCGTCGAGAAGGTGCTCATCTCCACGCAGCATTCCGATAAGGTCGAGCAGGCCCAGATCCGCGAGGACCTGATCGAGAACGTCATCAAGCCGGTCTTCGAGAAGGAAGGCGTCAAGTGGGAGGGCTGCGAGATCTACGTCAACCCGACCGGGCGCTTCGTCGTCGGCGGCCCCATGGGCGACGCCGGCCTTACCGGCCGTAAGATCATCGTCGATACCTACGGCGGCATGGGCCGTCACGGTGGCGGCGCGTTCTCCGGCAAGGACCCGACAAAGGTCGACCGTTCCGGTGCCTATGCAGCCCGCTGGGTTGCCAAGAACGTCGTTGCCGCGGGTCTCGCCGACCGCTGCGAGATTCAGATCGCCTACGCTATCGGCGTCGCCAAGCCGCTCAGCCTCCTCGTCGAGACCTTCGGCACGGCGCATGTCGATGAGGACAAGATCGAAAAGGCCGTCTCCGAGGTCTTCGACCTGCGTCCGGGCGCTATCTTGCGCGACCTCGACCTGCAGCGTCCGATCTACTCCAAGACCGCTGCATACGGCCACTTCGGCCGCGAGGGCTTCCCCTGGGAGCAGACCAACCGCGTCGACGAGCTCAAGGCCGCCTGCGGCCTGTAGTCGCATCCGACAACGCAGATGAAGCGAGCGGGACGCGTGCTGCGCGTCCCGCTTTGTATCTGGAACGGAAACCCGCATGTACCTGGCGTCAGTCATAGTCGATGTATCCGCGCGTGCGCTCGACCGAGCCTTCTATTACCGCGTGCCGGATGAGCTCGCATCGGTGCAAGTGGGCTGCGCGGTGAGCGTCGACTTTGGCAACCGCCCCGTCGTCGCCTACGTCGTAGGGCTCCACGAGCTTTCCGAAGACGACATCGTTGCCGACGGGGGCAATCCGGCAAAGATCAAGCCTCTGGCAGGCGTGCTCTCGACGCCGTATTTCGACGCGCGCGCCGTCGAGCTCATCAGGTGGATTTCGCGCGAGTACCTCTGCCCGCTCACCAGCGCGCTGCACCTGTTCACGCCCCCCGGAGGCGCCCCCAAGATCAAGCGCGTCGACGGGGAGTGGAAGCTCGTCCATCCGGGGGTCGGTCCCGTCGACGACCGCTGGGTGTTCCCGACCGATGCCGCCGCGCAGTTCGTTCCCGCAAAGACGGCCGCCAAGCAGCGCGCGGTGCTGGATGCCCTCGCAGAAGGCGGCATGCGCGTCGCCGAGCTCACCGTCGAGCTCGGGTCCGTCAACGCGACGCTCAAGGCGCTCGAGAAGCGCGGCGTTACCGCGACCGTGCGGCGCAAGCTGGGTCCGGATATTGATGCGGCCTGCGGTCAGCTCCGTCAGCGGCAGCTGAAGGAGGACGGAAAGGGCACATCTCGTGCATAAA
>OLPZ01001506.1_pt1 | contig 15157 bp, 13 predicted proteins | sample 1672711 | NCBI WGS metagenome assembly OLPZ01 (sample SAMEA3136716, study PRJEB25190) | human gut metagenome
TCGCCAAGCTCGGTGGCTTCGACATCGCGGGGCTCGTGGGGCTGTTCGTCGGCGGTGCCGTGCACCGCGTCCCCATCGTGATCGACGGCTTCATCAGCATCTTGGCGGCATACGTCGCAGCACAGCTGTGCCCCGCGTGCGCGCAGACGATGGTGCCCTCGCATATCTCCACCGAGCCGGCGACGCGCATGCTGGCAGAGCGCCTGGGGGTCGAGCCGATCATCCATGCCGGCATGCACCTGGGCGAGGGGACGGGGGCGGTGTGCCTCGTCCCGTTGCTGGACATGGCGCTGTCCCTGTACGATGGGAGCACGTTCGATTCGTCGGGAATAGATGCCTACGAGGTGGATCCGCAATGATGATTCTGGTTACCGGTGGTGCCGCGAGCGGCAAAAGCGCGTACGCGGAGTCGCTGTTCGAGAGCTTTACCGGGCTCAAATACTATCTGGCGACCATGGAGAACGTCGACTTCGAGTCCGAGCAGCGCATCGAGCGCCACCGCGACATGCGCTCCGGCAAGGGCTTCATCACGCTGGAGGTCGACGACGGGCTCGAGGCGGCGATCAGCCAGCTGTACTCGCGCGACGTCAACGTCGTGCTCGAGGACCTCGGCAACCTCGTGGCACGCGAGCTGTTCGGCGCCGATGGCTCGGTACGCGACCCCGACGACGTGATCGAGCACATCATGGTCAACGTGAGGATGCTCGCGAAGCGCTGCAAGAATCTCGTCATCGTTGCCAACGAGCTGGGTGGCGACGGCGTGTCCTACGACAGCGGCACGCAGCTGTACCAGGTCGTGGTGGGGAGCATCGCGTGCGCGCTCGCCAGCATGAGCGACGTCGTGGTCGAAGTCGCGGCAGGCCAGCCGCGCGTCCTCAAGGGGGAGCTCTCGTGAACGCCCTTCGCTCGTTCGTCATGGCGTTCTCGACGTTCTCGCGCATCCCCATGCCCAAAATCGACTGGCGTCCGGAGTGCATGCGCTACATGATGTGCTTCTTTCCCCTCATCGGAATCGTGCTGGGACTGCTCGTGTGGGTGTGGGGGATCGTGTGCGAGGGGCTCTCGCTGGGAAGTCTGCTCTTTAGCGCGGGGCTTGTCGCGATCCCGTTGCTCGTGACCGGCGGCATCCATTTGGATGGCTTTTCCGACGTGGTCGATGCGCAGTCGAGCCACGCCGAGCCCGCGCGCAAGCGCGAGATCTTGAAGGACCCGCACACGGGCGCGTTCGCGGGCATGGCCGTCGCGGCCTACCTGATCGTCTACTTCGCGTGCGCCGCCTCGCTCGAGCCGACGCCGCGGCTGTTTGCCTGCCTGGGGTGCAGCTACGTGCTCACGCGCTGCTTGAGCGGCATCGCGAGCATCTGCTTTGCGGGCAGCAGCGACGAGGGCATGGTCGCGAGCTTCAGGCTCTCGGCGTCCAAGCGGGTCTGCGTCATCGTGCAGACGATTGAGGCGCTTGCCTGCGCCGTCGTGACGGCGGTTCTCGCCGACGGTGTCGTTTTGGCTGCTATGATGGTGATTGCACTTCTGGTGCTTGCTTTGGTCCACGGGTTTGCCCGTCGGCAATTCGGGGGCTGGAGCGGGGACATCGCGGGATTTTTCTTGCAGGTATGCGAGCTCGCGTTGCTCCTGTGCCTTGTTGTCGTGCCGAAAGTGGTGAACTTGGTTTGATAGTCGTGATCGGGGGGATTGCCTCCGGCAAGAAGACGTGGGTCCGCTCTTTGGGATACGGCGAGGAAGAGTTCTCCGACTCTCCCGACGACCCGTGCCCTGTCATCTACAACATCCAGGACTCGATTTTCCTCGGGGCAACCGACGAGGACCTGCTCGAGCAGTTCGCGGGCAAAGAGGTGGTCATCTGCCCCGAAGTCGGCTGCGGCGTCGTCCCCGCCTCGAGCGAGGACCGCGAATGGCGCGAGCGCGTGGGCAGGCTCACCAACAAGCTCGCGAACAAGGCGGACTGCGTCGTGCGCGTTGTCTGCGGTATCCCGATGGCGCTCAAAGGCGAGCTTCCCACGAGGCGCGTGGGTTAGATGCCGTTCGACCTGCAGCTCACGTTGCTGCGCCATGGCCGCACGAGCGCCAACGAACGCCATCTCTACGCGGGCTCGACCGACGTTGCCCTGAGCGATGCGGGCATATCCGACGCGCGGCGCTCGGGCATCTGCGATTCCTGCGGGCTCGTCTACGTGAGCCCGCTTCTGCGTGCGCGCCAGACTGCCCGCATCTGCTTTCCGAATGCCAGGCAGGTGGTCTGCGATGGGCTGCGCGAGATGGACTTCGGGGCGTTCGAGGGGCGTAGTGCCGACGATATGGCCGACGATGCGGACTACCGCAGGTGGGTCGACAGCAACTGCACGCTGCCATGCCCGGGCGGCGAGTCGCGCGCGCAGCTCATCTGCCGTGTATCGAGAAGCGTGGAAGACATCGTCGTCTCATCTGCCGCGCAGGGCAGCCAAAGCGCCGTGATCGTCGCCCATGGCGGCACCATCATGGCCGCGCTCGAGGCGTTCGTCCCGCGCGGCGCGCAGGACGACGAGTTCCGCTACTTCTCGTGGCAGGTCGGCAACTGCGGGGGCTATCGGGTGCGTGCGCGCCTCGGGCAAGATGGCCTCGTGTTCGCCCGCCCCGAGCGCTTCGATGCCCTGCGGGATATCCTCTAGGCTGCTTCGTCTGCGCGAATCGACCGCTACCAGAATTCCTCCCCGGTATTCGTTGGCTACAGGCGCCATCTTGTTCCAAAATGACAAGTCACGATGACCAACGTCTATATCAGATGGCTTTACTGATTTTTGCCAATGGGAGGCTGATGAACACGCCATGAATCTTATCGTTCGCGAATCTGGAGACAGAAAGACGATAAGCGTTCCAGAGGGCAGCACCGTGCGCGAGGCGCTCCTGTCGTGTGGCATTAACCCGGGTGGCACCTGCAATGGACGCGGCGAATGCTGCCACTGCGACGTCTTCATCAAGGATGGCAGGGGGCTGTTCTACACCCTCGCGTGCCAGACTCCCGTGACCGACGGCATGGAGGTCGCGAGCGTCCGCACGCGCGACATCGGCGAGACGACCCGCGGGCTCGCCCCCGTCTGGCGCTCCGATGGGCAGGGGTGGGGCTACGGCCTTGCCATCGACGTGGGGACGACCACCATCGTCTGCCGCCTGTACAACCAAGAGACCGGCAAGCTGATCAACACGGTGCGCCGCGCCAACCCCCAGCTCGTCTTTGGCGCCGCCGTCGCCAAGCGCATCGAGGCGTGCATCGGGGGCAAGCTCAAGACCATGGCAAAGCTGCTCGAAGAAGTGCTCGCCGAGATGACGGGCACGCTCGCGTCCGAGGCCGGCATCTCGCCTTCGGACATCAACGACATCTCCATCTGCGGAAACACCGCCATGGAGCTCATCGCGGCAAACGTCGACCCGACGGCGCTGAGCGTGGCTCCGTACATGCCGCCGACGCTGTTCGGCGAAGAAATCGACTATCTCACGCTTGTCGACAGCGACATCACGGCGGGCACCGCGTACTTCGCGCCGTGCATTTCGGGCACGATCGGCGGGGACATCACCTGCGGCCTGCTCGCCATCGACATGGCGCGTTCGAATGAGCTCACGCTGTTCCTCGACCTCGGCACGAACGGCGAGATGGTGCTGGGCGACAAGCATGGGATCCTCGCCTGCGCGACCACCGCGGGCTCGGTGTTCGAGGGCGCGAGCATCAAGTACGGCGCCCCCGCGTATCAGGGGTCCATCTACAAGGTGCGCTATGTGGACGGGCAGCTCGTGACGAGCGTCATCGGTGGCGAGGAGCCGCTGGGCATCTGCGGGAGCGGCTTCATGGACGCGCTCGCCATCATGCTCGACTGCAACATCCTCACGCCCGACGGGACGATTCTGACGGCTCCCGAAGCCGCATGCGTGAGCAGCTGTGGGCTGGAGAAGTACCTGTGCGTGGAAGACGGAGAGCCGTGTTTCCGGCTTTCCGAGGGCATCTCCATCACGCAGCACGACATCCGCGTGTTCTTGCATGCGAAGGCGGGGCTTTCCGCCGGCGTCAGGCTCATGCTCAAAAAGCGAGGCGTCACGCAAGACGACATTCGCAAGATCGTTTTCGCGGGGAGCTTTGCCGACCGCGTGACGCTCACGAATGCCTCGCGGCTTGGCATCTTGCCCCCGGGCCTGCAGAATCGCACGGTCTCGGTAGGGGATGCAGCCGTCGAGGGCGCGAGCGCTCTGCTGTTGAGTGATACGGCCAACGACCAGATCGAAAAGATTATCGATATCTGCGAATACATCGAGCTGCGCGACAACCCCGAGTTCGAGGCGCTCGCCAGCGAGTGCATGCGCTTCTAGCAAGAAGGGGACGAAAATGATGTACCGGGATTTCCAGGGCCTCGAGCTTTCCATGCTCGGGCTTGGCACGATGCGCCTTCCTGTGCTCGAGGGGGACAGCTCCAAAATCGACGAGGCGGCGGCGTTTGCAATGTTCGACTATGCGATCGAGCACGGCGTCAACTACTTTGACACGGCGTGGGGCTACCATGGCGGTAATTCCGAAATCGTGACGGGCAAGGCGCTCAAGCGCTACGACCGAGACAGCTTCTACATCGCCACGAAATTTCCCACGTACGATACGAGCAACTTCGGCAAGCACGAGGAGATCTTCGCAAAGCAGCTCGAGAAGCTCCAGATGGACTACGTCGACTTCTACCTGCTGCACAACGTATGCGAGGTCAACATCGAGCAGTATCTGCAAGAGGAGAAGTACCATACGATCGAGTACTTCCTCGAGCAGAAGAAGGCGGGCAAGATTCGGCACTTCGGCTTTTCCGTCCACGGGCACTGGGACACGTTCATTCGCTTTATGGAACGTTTCGGCGAGCACATGGAGTTTTGCCAAATCCAGCTCAACTACCTCGACTGGGAGTTCCAGGAGGCGCGTCGGAAAGTCGAGTACTGCAACGAGCACGGCATTCCCGTCATCGTGATGGAGCCTCTGCGCGGTGGCCATCTGTGCGAGCTCTCCGACTCGCAGCACGACCTTCTGCAATCGTTGCGTCCGGGCGTGACTCCGAGCGAGTGGGCGTTCAGATGGGTGCAGGGTGTCCCTGGCGTTGCCGTCGTGCTCTCTGGAATGAGCAATGCCGAGCAGCTGCGCGAGAACATCAAGACCTTTGCGGAAGAAAAGCCCCTCAACGGCGAGGAGCTTGCAGCGATCAATCAGATTGCGCACGAGATGGCCACGGCGAAGGGGCTGCCCTGCACCGCGTGCCGTTACTGCACGAGCTACTGTCCCGTCGGACTGGACATCCCGTATCTCATCGGCCTGTACAACGAGCACCTGTCGAGGTCCGAAGGCGGGTTCATCGCCCCCATGGCACTCAAGGCCCTGCCCGACGACAAGCAGCCGAGCTCTTGCATCGCGTGCAACGCATGCCACGATGTCTGCCCGCAGGGGCTTGCCATTCCCGAGTTCTTCGACGAATTCGCCCGCGCGATGGGGCAGAAGGACTGATGCGAAAACGGGGCGCGACCTTGCGCCCCGTGTGTGATGCATCTTGCGCGAGATGCGCGAGATGCGTGGCACTGCCACACATCCCGCGCGGAGCACCGCGCCTATTACTTCAAGAGCTCAAGTACCTGCGTGACGTTCTTGCGGCCGAACTCGACGCGCTCGCCGTCGTTGATGACGAGGCAGGGGACGCTCATGACGTCGTAGCGCTGCTGCAGCGCGGGAAAGTGCGCGACGTCGTAGATCTGCGCGGTCACCTTGTCGTTCAGCGTCGCGATGCGCTGGACGGACGTCACGAGCTCCGGGCACATCGTGCAGGTGAGCCCGACGATAACCTTGAAGTCGATCGGCCGGTCGATGGCGTCGATTTGCGCCCGGTCTTCTTCGTCGACTGCCTGGCCGGGGCCGCTCGCGTTGTAGAGCCCCAGGATGAACGGGGTGAACTCGTGTCCGCCGGGTGCGCCGTGGTAGGCGAGCCCGGTCCAGCTGCCGTCTTCCCGGAAGACTTCGACCTTGGGCAGGTCTTCGCCCTGCGGGTCGTCGACGAGCTCGACCGTGAGCTTGTCGGTCAGCTTCGCGAGCTCCTCCATGTACGCGCGCAGCGTCTCGGCGACGGGCAGCTCGTTCAAGGACAGCTTGAGGACGAGCGGGTTTTCCATGCGGGAGAACACCGTGTTGAGCTGGGCGAGCATCGCCTCGTCGAACAGGGTGCCCGCCGCGGCGCGCTGCCCGGCTACCGACTTGGCTCCCCGATGCTCTTCTTTGGGCTGCGTGGGTGTGTTGACCTCGGGCACGAGCCCCGTCTTTTCCTGCGCCGCCTGGATGAAGCGCTCCATCTCGGTTGCGGCGGCTGCCGCCTCGCCCACGGCGGTGGCGACCTGGCGCAGCGGCTTCTGGCAGACATCGCCTGCGGCGAATAGCCCCTCGCAGGTGGTCATGTTGTGCTCGTCGGTCACGACGTAGCCGCGCTCGTCGACTTCGGCGATGCCGGCGACGAGCCCGGTTGCGGGGACATAGCCCGAGAGCACGAAGATGCCGAAGGTCTCGCCCTCGTCCTCGGGACGCCAGGTCTCGCGCTCCTTGGTCTTCGTGTTCTCCAGTACGGCGCTGCGCAGTCCCGTGTCTCCCGAGACGCGCACGATGCGCGTGTTGTAGCGGACTGTGATCTTCGGGTGCTTCTTGGCCGGCTCGGCAGTGGAGGTCGCGCAGGAGAAGTCGTCGCCGCGCACGAGGATGGTGACGTGCTTGGCGTACTTGGTGAGGAACACGGACTCTTCCGCCGCGGCAAAGCCGCCGCCCACCACGAGCACTTCCTTGCCGGTGAAGAACTCGCCATCGCAGGTCGCGCAGTACGCGACGCCGTGGCCCTGGTAGTCCTCCTCGCCATCGAAGCCGACGTGGCGCGGGGAGGCGCCGCTTGCGAGCAGCACCGACAGCGCCTGGACGTCGCCCTTGGTCGTGTGCACGGTCTTCACGTCGCCGTCCATCTCCAGGCCGGTGACTTCGGCCATCTTGAACTCGGCGCCAAAGTTCGCGGCCTGCTGGCGCATCGTGCCCGCAAGCTCCTCGCCCGAGGCAGCCAGGACGCCGGGGTAGTTGACGACCTCGTTCGTGATGGTGATTTGCCCGCCGAAGCGGTCCTTCTCGAGCACGAGCACGCGGTAGCGGGCGCGCCCGAGGTAAAGCGCCGCGGTGAGGCCGGCGGGGCCTCCGCCGATGATGACGGCGTCGTAGAGATTCTTCGTGTCGGTCATTTCAACCTCCTTGAGTCGGTTGAGAGTCTTTCATGAGAGGCGGGGCGCCCGACTCTCGTGTTCGAACGCCCCGCGTGTGGATTATGCATGCTGTGGGCAGCTCGTGACTGCCGCGTTGGGTCTAGAGCTGGCCGACGAGGTCGAGGCTCGGTGCGAGCGTGTCGTCGCCCGGCTGCCACTTGGCGGGGCAGACCTGGTCGCCGTGCTCGGCGACGAACTGGGCGGCCTTGAGCAGACGCAGCAGCTCGGAGGCGTTGCGGCCGATGCCGCCTGCGTTGACCTGGTAGACCTGGATCTTGCCCTCGGGGTCGACGATGAAGGCGCCGCGCTCTGCCTGGCCCGCGTCCTTGATGAGGACCTTGAACATCTTGGCAAGCTTGTGCGCCGGGTCGGCGAGCATCGGGTACTTCACCTTGGCGATGCGCTCGGAGGTCTCGTGCCACTCCTTGTGGACGAACTCGGTGTCGCAGCTGACGGAGTACACCTCGGCGCCGACCTTCTTGAACTCCTCGTAGTTGTCTGCGAGATCCTCGAGCTCGGTCGGGCAGACGAACGTGAAGTCAGCGGGGTAGAAGAAGAACAGGCTCCATTTGCCGAGCACGTCTTGCTTGGTAACGGTCTCGATCTCGCCGTCGTGGTAGGCCTTGACCGTGAAGTCCTTGATTTCTTTTCCGATGAGCGACATGTCTATCTCCTAACTTTGTGTGTTTCGAAGTTCTTAATAACAGGAACGAATACTATTATCGGCATTATGGTATGATAGTCAAGAAGATTTTTCAGGAAGTTGTTGTTCGAAAGGTACTCGTATGGTTCAGAGAAGAAACAGCCGTCAACGCGAGCTCGTGCTCGACGCCGTGCAGTGCCTCAAGTGTCATCCCACGGCCAACCAGGTATATGCGTATGTGCACGAGAAGGATGACCATGTGAGCATGGGCACGGTCTATCGCAATCTCAACCTGCTGGCAGAAGCGGGCATCATCCGCGCAGTCCAGGCGCCGGGCGGCAATCACTACGATTTCCGTACAGACGATCACAACCATGTAGTGTGCGTGAAGTGCGGCGCCATGACGGATGCGGACATCCCCTACGACAAGGGACTCGACGCGAGGGTGTCGGCCTGCTCCGGCTACGACGTGAAAAGCCACTTCACGGTCTTCGAGGGCGTCTGTCCCAACTGCCAGGCTCAATAAGGCGCGCGGAGACGGCCAGTCTGTCACGTATATGGCCAATACCTGGCCGGTCCGTCATGCTCGCCGCAAAACGGACAGCGCGCACCCCTCACCCACGACGGGTAGAATGAGCCCATCGACTGCGAGGAGCACGGCAGGGGAGAGGCCCCTGCTGGAAAGGAAGGGCCGGTGAGCATGGCGCGGAAAGATGGACGGCTTGCAATGCAGGGCCTCGCCCACAACGAGGCGGGGGAGGTTACCGACTAGTGGCTGCGAAAACCGCCTCCGACGCGTCCGACGCCTTTGAGCCCCGCGCGGTTCTCAAGCGGTGCTTCGGCTACGATTCCTTCCGCCCCAACCAGGAGCAGATCGTCGGTGCCCTGCTCGACGGCCGCGACGTGCTCGCCGTGATGCCCACGGGCGCGGGCAAATCGGTGTGCTACCAGGTGCCGGCCCTTTGCCTGGCCGAGCGCGCCAAGGCCCAGGGGCGGGTGGGTTTCACGCTGGTGGTCTCGCCGCTCATCTCGCTGATGGCCGACCAGGTGCGCTCCTTGAACGCTGCGGGCATCAGCGCCGCCTTCGTCAACAGCTCCCTTTCCTCCGCCGAGCAGAACGCCGCCCTCGAAGGGGCCGCTCAAGGCGCGTACGTCTTGCTCTACGTGGCGCCCGAGCGGCTGGAGACCCCGCAGTTCGCCCGCTTCTGCGCCGCCTGCCCGCCTGCCATGGTCGCGGTCGACGAAGCCCACTGCATCTCCCAATGGGGCCAGGACTTCCGCCCCAGCTACACCCATATCAGCGATTTCGTCGAGGGGCTGCCCGTGCGGCCCGTGCTCTGCGCATTCACGGCTACGGCGACCAAGGCTGTGCGGGCCGATATCGCGCATGCGCTCAATTTGCGCGACCCGCTGCGCGTCACGGCGAGCTTCGATCGGCCCAACCTCCATTTCGCGGTGCGTCGGGCGACCTCGAGCGGCGCCAAGGGCAAAGATGCTCAGCTCATGAACATCTGCCGAGAACATGCGGGGCAGAGCGGCATCGTCTACTGCACGAGCCGCCGCGCCGTCGAGCAGGTGTGCGACAAGCTGCAAGACGAGGGCTTTTCGGCCACGCGCTACCATGCGGGACTCACTCCCGAGGAGCGCGCCGCCAACCAAGACGACTTCGTCTACGACCGGGTACAGATCATCGTGGCCACCAATGCCTTCGGCATGGGCATAGACAAGAGCAACGTGAGTTTCGTGGTGCACTACAACATGCCGCTCGACTTGGAAAGCTACTATCAGGAGGCGGGCCGCGCCGGCCGCGATGGCGAGCCGGCCGACTGCACCTTGCTCTACGCGCCCAAAGACGTGCATGCCTGCGAGTTCTTACTGAACAACAGCTTCGACGATGCGACAGACCTCGACGCATCCTTGCGCGAGAGGCTTCGAGCACGTGCCAAAGACCGGCTTAAGATGATGACCTTCTACAGCACGACGACCGACTGCCTGCGCCAGTTCATCTTGCGCTATTTCGATGAGTCGGCGCCGGGCTTTTGCGGTAACTGCAGCAACTGCGAGACCAACTTTGTCCCGCAGGACGTCACGCTCGAGGCAAATAAGATCATCAGCTGCGTGGCCCGATTGGGCCAGCGTGGCCGTTGCGTGGGTCGCTCGACGATCGTCGACATCCTGCGCGGGTCGAAGGCCGAAAAGATGCACACGGAAGGCTACGACAGCCTGTCGACCTACGGCATCATGGCCGACGATTCCACCAAGCACGTGCGGGAGGTGCTCGACGGGCTCGTGGAAAAGGGGATACTCGATATCGACCAGGGCAAGTATCCCGTGGTGGTCTTCACGCAGAAAGCGGCAGATTTCCTGCATCGAAAAGAAGACTTCGAGCTGATGCTGCCCCAGCCCAAGGCGCCAGCGGCTGCGCGAGCGGGTGCCGGTACCGAAGCGCCTCCCGACCCCGCCTTGTTCGCCAAGCTCAAGGAACTGAGGGCCGAACTCGCAGCGCAAGCCAACATCCCCGCCTACATGGTGTTTTCCAATCACACGCTGCACGAGATGTGCCGCAAGAAGCCGCAGACGCACGAAGAGTTCCTGAAGATATCGGGCGTCGGCGAGGTCAAGGACGAACGCTGGGGCGAGGCGTTTCTCGAGGCAATTAACGAATAGACACTGCTGCTTCGCCACGGTGACAAACCGGTAAGGCTCTGACGATATACGTGACAAACCGGAAAGCCTCTGCCCATTTTTGGCCAATGTCTGACCGGTCTGTCACGCATATGGCCAATGCCTTGCCGGTTTGTCGCAACCATGGCACGAGGGGCCGTGGGCTTCGGTTCAAAACAAATAAGGGGGCGCGCTTGCCGACATGATGCCGGCTTGCACGCCCCCCCGCGTTATCGCGTATCTGTTTAGCCTACGAGGACGTAGTGGACGAACATCGGCCCGTGGACGCCCTCGACGCGCACGAGCTCGATGTCGGACGTGACGGAAGGCCCGCTGATCAGGCAGACCTGCGACGGCAGGTCCTTGCCGTGCTCGCCCGAGCGTTTCTCGAGGTCCTGCATGGCGTCGAGCATCGTGGGAACCACGGTCGACGCCTTGACGACGGCGATGTGCACGAGCGGAAGCAGGCTCACCGAACGGCCGCACTGCGGCGTGATCGGCTGCACGATCGTGCCGGTTTCGGCAATCGCCTCGGATGCGAACGTGATGCCGAACTGCGCGGCATCGGCGGCAGCGACGAGCGCATCGCGGCCCTGCTCGGCGTCCCAACGGGTGAGCTTTTTCGCCTGGGGCGTCTCCTTGAGCGCCGCGGTGATGCCGAGCGTGATCATGCGCGGGTCGTCAGCGTAGACGACCTCGCCGCTGTGGGTCTCGTCTGCGGCATTGGCGACGATTGCCGCGATCACGTCCGCGACCTCGCCTTCCTGGCAACGATGCACGTCGATGCGAATCTTTTCCGCCTCGTCGGCGAACATCTCGACGAGCTCGTCATGGCCGAGCCCATCTGTGCAGCGCGCCGATGCGAGCGCGGCGACGTCGGCCCTGCGCACGCTCGCCGGGGGCTGGCTGTGCCCGAGTCGCTCGGAAATCGGCGCGAGCAGATCTTCGAGGGTCTTGTTTCCCGCACTCATTACCTATCACCGCCTTCGGTCTTCGAAGCTTCTTCGCGCTGCGCCTTGTGCTGTTCGAACCAGTCCCTGAACCGGGTCTCGGACAAGACGTCCATGTCACGCGATGACGTCCAGCCCTTCAACACGGGAATCCAGGCGCTCTTGGCGCCGAGGCCGTCGATTTCCTCGCCCTTCGAAAGAGCCTGCATGACGGGGCGGCCGGCCTTCATGGCCATGCGGTAGACGGGCAGGTTCGTCCACATCAGCTCGGCAGCCTTGAACAGCGGCACCTCCGCCTTGTGGTTCTTGCCCTGCTCGACCATGTTGATGCGGTGGTCGCGGATCAGGTCGTGCAGCGGGATGTGCACGGGGCAGTGGTCGGTGCAGGCGCCGCACAGCGAGCAGGCGTACGCGAGGTCGCCCACGTTGTCGTAGCCCTCGAGCGCCGCCGTGAGCACGATGCCCATGGGGCCCGGGTAGATGGAGCCGTAGCCATGGCCGGTGATGTGGCGGTACACCGGGCAGATGTTCAGGCACGCGCCGCAGCGGCAGCACCTGAGCATGTCCTCGAACTCCGTGCCCAGAAGCGAGCTGCGGCCGTTGTCCATGATGACGACGTGGACCTCTTCGGGGCCGTCCGCCTCGCCGGGGTGCGCCGGGCCCTGGTCGATGGTGAAGTACGCGGTCATCTTCGCCCCGACCGCGCTGCGCGGCAGAAGCGCCATCATGACGTCGAGCGACTCGAGGTCGGGCACGATGCGGTCGATGCCGACGACGACCACCTGGACTTTGGGGAAGCTGTCCACCATGCGCCCGTTGCCCTCGTTGGTGACGAGCGTGACCGAGCCGGTGTCGGCGACGGCGAAGTTGCATCCGCGGATGCCGACTTCGGAGCTCAGGAACTCCTCGCGCATGATCTTGCGCAGGAAGTGCGTGATGTGCTCGGGCACGGCATCGCCGTCGTAGCCGCGCTCGTTGCGGAAGATCTCCGCGATCTTCTCGCGGTCGAAGTGCAGCGCCGGCACGACGATGTGGCTCGGCGCGGATTTCGCGGTCTGGAGGATGGCCTCGGCGCAGTCGGTCTCGATGACGTTGACGCCGGCATCCTCGAGGACCTCGTTGAGGCCCATCTCCTCGGTCATCATGCTCTTCGACTTGACGGCGCTCGCCGCCCCGTGCTTTTCGAAGACGTCGAGGATCTCCCACAGCGCGTCGTCGGCGGTGGGGGCGTAGTGCATGGTGCAGCCGTGCGCCTGCGCGTTCTCGGCGAATTCCTTCACGTAGAAGTCGAGGTTGCGCGTCACCTCGTTGCGGATCTCGATGGCGCTTTGGCGCAGCCCCTCCCAGTCGGGCATCTCCTCGACGAGCTGCTTGCGCTTGTTGTAGAAGGTCTCCTGCGCGGTCTCGATCGCGTTGTGCTTGAAGTCGTCTTCGAGGCACTTGTCCACGCGCTCGCGCAGGCTCTCGTCTTTGTCGTAGAGAATCGCCATGCTAGTTCACCCCCATGTCGAGCACCTGCGCGATGTGCAGGACCTCGATGTCGCGGTCGAGCTCGCCTTCGGTGCGCATGCGCGACAACGCGCCCTTGATGTTCATGAGGCAGGGCAGATCGGCGCCGACGAGCACGTCCGCACCCGTCGCGATGACCGTGCGGCACTTCTCCTTGACCATCTCGCCCGAGATCTCGGGCTGCTTGACGGAGAAGGTTCCGCCAAAGCCGCAGCAGCGCTCCTTGTGCTTCATTTCCAGGTAGGTTATCCCGTCGACCGCCTGCAGCAGCTGCAGCGGCGGCTCGGCGAGGCCGAGGAAGCGGGTCATGTGGCAGCTCGCGTGGTAGGTGACGGTCGCGTCAAGGTGCGCGCCGACGTCGGTGACGCCGAGCACGTTGACGATGAAGTCCGTGAACTCGTACATGCGCTTCGAGAGCTTCTCGAGCTTCTCAAGGTAGACGGGGTCGTCGGCCAGCAGGGGAGGATAGTCGTTCACGATCGCGTTCATGCACGAGCCGGTGAGCGAGACGATGTAGTCGTAGTCGGTCTTGCTGTACGCGTCGATGACGTAGCGCGCGACGTGCGCGGTTTCCTTCGCGTAGCCAGAGTTCACGAGGCCCTGACCGCAGCAGATTTCCTCTTTGGGCAGGTCGATGTCGTCGCAGCCGAGCCGCTCGAGCACGTTGACGGCGGCGATGCCGACCTCGGGGTAGAACATGTCCACCAGACAACCCGGGAAAAACGCCAGTTTCATAGGCAGCGTCCTCTCTTCTTAGACGGTTTCAAACGGGTGCTGTCCTTCGAATTAAACCCCAAATCGGCCCTCAGGTGGCCTGCCGCGGGCAAACGGCAGAAAAAAATCCGCGGTGCCGATGCCTCCCTCCCTTCACCACACGGGAAACGTGGCAGTGCCACACATCCCGAGGCTTCTGCGCGGGAAACGTGGCAGTGCCATGAATCCCACGTGAAATGCGCGAGAACCGTGGCAGTGCCACGCACTCCATGCGTTCAGGGTCCACGCCGCGTCCGACGTCACCTAGCCGATGCCGTGCTGCACCTGGTACTCAAACCCCTCGAGCGCGGAGCTCCCGAACATGCGCACGCGGGGCAGCTTGTAGGGATTGTCCCCCTTGCGCACCTGGTCGTTTTGCACCGTGAACGCGCACAGGTAGCCGCAATCCTCCAGTGCGGCAGGCGCGAAGTCGGGGCAGTCGCCGTAGGGGTAGGCGAGCGACTGAGCGTCGTGCAGCTGGGCGATGGCCTGGTTGCAGTCCTGCTCGAGCGATGCCTGGTCGAGGTCCCAGATCTTGCCGCCCTTGCCCTTGTTCGTGTTGCCGTCGCGGTGCAGGTCGTAGGTGTGGGACTGGAAGCTCACGTACTCGCTCATATACGTGGAGACCTTCTCGGTAAAATTGGGGTCGCTTCCGATGATGTAGGACGCCGCCGGCACGTGATATTTGTTGAGCAGCGGCGTGCCGTAGTCGAGGAAGCCCTGCTCGCCGTCGTCGAACGTGAGGACGACGCTCTTCTTGGGTAGCGAATGCGTTCCCTCGAGGTAGGCGCGCAGCTCCGCGAACGACGGATAGTAGTAGCCGTTGTCGGAAAGCCACTTCAGCTCGGCTTCCAGCTTGGTGCTGGAGATGTAGTTCGCGTCCATCTTCGCGGGCGGGTTGCCCTCGTCGTAGACGTAGTGGTACATGAGCACGGATATCCCGTCGGTATCGACGTCCATGTCGTCGACCACGTGGACCGTCCTCGTGATGCTCGACTCCATGTTCTCGGAGTTGCGCACCGTGTAGACGACGTCGTAGTCGCCGGTCGTGGACGTGTCCACGGTGCCGCTCGTCTTGATGTCGTCGGTGAGGAAGCCCTCCTTCTTGTCGTAGGCGCGCGCCCCCGACTCGATATAGTCCTCGCCCTGCTTGACATAGGTGTCCTCGTCGCCGTTGACCTGCATGACGATCCGGCCGTCTTCGAGTGGCGCGGCAGGCGTCGTCCAGGCGCTGCCCGTGATCAGAGAGGAACCGTGCACCGCAGACGCGATGCCGACGACTGCGACGACCACTACGACGGCGGCAAGCGCGATGACGAGAGGCCGCTTGCCGACACGTGCCCGCCCCGAGGCT
>OLPZ01001516.1_pt1 | contig 15113 bp, 10 predicted proteins | sample 1672711 | NCBI WGS metagenome assembly OLPZ01 (sample SAMEA3136716, study PRJEB25190) | human gut metagenome
CCGTCAAGCGCCGCCGGCACTACCGCGCCTGGGAGACGCACCGCGTGCGCACCACCTGCCCGCACTGCGGCACGGGCTGCCAGCTCGACCTCATCGTGAAGGACAACCAGATCGTCGACGTCGAGGGCGCTAAAGGTCCCTCCAACAACGGCCTGACCTGCGTCAAGGGCCGTAGCGGAAGCTTCGACTTCATCGACGCGCCCGACCGTCTGCGCACCCCGATGATTCGCAACGAGAAGACCGGCGAGCTCGAGCCCGCGAGCTGGGACGAGGCGCTCGACCTGGTCGTCTCCAGGTTCTCCGAGCTCAAGGCAACCTACGGCGGCAGCGCACTCGCGGCGTTCGCCTGCTCACGTTCCACGAACGAGGACGTCTACATGCTCCAGAAGATGGCGCGCGTGGCGTTTGGCACCAACAACGTCGACAACTGCGCCCGCGTCTGCCACTCCTCCACTGTGTCCGGACTCGCCATCACGCTCGGCTCCGGCGCCATGACCAACACGATCGCCGACATCACGCGCGACGCCGAGACCATCATGCTCGTCGGCTCCAACATCGAGGAGGCGCACCCGGTCATCGGCATGCAGGTCCGCCAGGCAGTCGAGCGCGGCGCGCGCCTCATCGTGGTCGACCCGCGCGACATCTGGCTCTCCTCGAAAGCCGACATACACCTCAAGCTGCGTCCTGGCACCAACGTCGCCTTCGCCAACGGCATGGCACATGTCATCATCGAGAAGGGGCTCACCGACCAGCAGTTCATCGAGCAGCGCACCGAAGGCTACGAGAAGCTCGCCGAGCTCGTGAAGGACTACACGCCCGAGCGCGTGGCGGAAATCTGCCACATCGACGCCGACGACCTCGTGGCCGCTGCCGAGATGTACGCACGCGCCAAGACCGCCCCGATCATCTACTGTCTGGGCGTGACCGAGCACTCGACCGGCACCGAAGGCGTCATGGGGCTTTCGAACCTCGCCATGCTCACGGGCAAGCTCGGCCGCAAGGGCTGCGGCGTCAACCCCATCCGCGGGCAGAACAACGTGCAGGGCGCCTGCGACATGGGCGCGCAGCCCGTCGACTTCCCCGGCTATCAGAAGCTCGCGCGCCCCGAGGTCAGGGAGAAGTTCGAGAAGGCCTGGGGCGTCGCCTTGCCCAAGGAGCCCGGCATCACCGCGACGGAATGCTTCCCTGCGGCCATCGAGGGCAAGATCAAGGGCATGTTCATCTTTGGCGAGGACCCGGTACGCACCGACGCCGACACGCACCATATCATCCGCGCGCTCGAGAACCTCGAGTTCCTGGTCGTCGACGACCTGTTCTTGACCGAGACCACCAAATACGCCGACGTCGTGCTGCCCGGTCGCAGCTTTGCGGAGAAGGAGGGCACGTTCACCAACACCGAGCGCCGCGTGCAGCGCGTGCGCAAGGCCATCGAGGTGGCAGGTGACGAGAAACTCGACACGTGGATCTTCACGCAGATCATGAACCGCATGGGATACGCGCAGCCCGACCTTACGAGCGCCCAGATCATGGACGAGATTGCCTCGGTCACCCCGTCGTTCGCGGGCATCAGCCACGCGCGCCTCGACAGCAAGGAGGTCCACGGAAACGGCCTGCAGTGGCCATGCACCGGCCCCGACCATCCGGGCACGCCCATCATGCACGTGGGCGAGTTCGCGCGCGGCAAGGGTCTGTTCTCCGCCGCCGAGTACCGCCCGTCTGCGGAGCTGCCCGACGCCGAGTACCCGCTCGTGCTCACCACCGGCCGCATCATCAACCAGTACAACGCCTGTGCCATGACGGCACGCACCGAGGGTTTGAACGAGATCCAGGGCACGTCCTTCATCGAGATCAACACTCAAGACGCGCAGCAGCGCGGCATCGCAGACGGCGACCGCGTCAGGGTCTGGTCGCGACGTGGGCAGATCGAGTCGACCGCGCGTGTCTCCGGCAAGACCTGCGTCGGCGAGACCTGGATGCCGTTCCACTTCCAGGACGGCAACAGCAACTGGCTCACCAACCCGGCGCTCGACGACATCAGCCACGCGCCGGAATACAAGGTCTGCGCCATCCAGGTGGCAAAGCTCTAGCGGTTTTTCACGCACCGCACGGTTGTCAAAGCCGCACGTTATGCGCGATGGGCAGGTCCCATATGCCGTGACGTGCGGCTTTTCGTTTGCCTGTGCTTCTCGAGCGCCGGCATCGCGATGGAAACGCCGTGCGAGCAGACGCTTCGGGAGCAGCGCACGCATAAAATTATTTTGATATGACCTTGACTCGGCGAAAACCGCCGGTATCATCAACGTATAAAAATAATTCGATTTGACTGGAGGCAGCATGGACGAGCAGATCAAAACGGACGCCACAGTATTCAAGGCGTTCTGCAACGAGTACCGTCTCCAGGCGCTCGAACGCCTGCGCACAGGCGAGAAGTGCGCATGCGACCTGCTCGAGCACATCCAGGTCAGCCAGTCCAACCTCTCGCATCACATGAAGATCTTGGTCGAGTCGGGCGTCGTCAACGCACGTCAAGAGGGCAAGTGGACGTATTACTCCATCAACCCCGACGGCGCGGCACATGCCGTCGCACGGCTTGCAGAGCTCACGAAGGTCGAGGGTGCAGCAACGCACAGCCCCGCGTGCGACTAGGCGCGAAGACATCATCACCGCAGTTTTTCTGGATTCGATATATCAAAATTTTTTGATGGGAAAGGGCGAGGGCCATGAAAATCGAAATCAAGGGCTACCAAAACGGAGACGCTGACTGGCTCTTCGAGCGCGTCATCGCCGCAGCACAGTACGCGGGCATCGGCGCCGACGTCACCAAGAGCATCGAGCCGGGCGGCGGCGGAATCTCCGGCCCCCGTCCGTCGCGCCTGTTCATCGATGGCGAGGAAGTCAACCTCCATGACCTCGAGTACGAGCTCCGCCTTGCCCGGGTATTGCAGGCCCTGAGCCGCTGAACGCACCACCGACGGGTTCGGGCCGCCATCGCGACCCGCCAATGGTCGCTTTGCATGCCATCCCGGTGATGGCCGATTCCGGGCCGCCGCGAACCGCCGATGGCCGATTGGCATGCCGGCCCGCCAATGGCCACCCGCCTTGGCGCGAAATCGACCAGGAGGCGGTCGCGGTGTCACCGCAAGCCGCCTCCCTCGAACGTCTAAAACACGACCCGCCTAGATGATTTCACGATCGGGACTCGCGTAGATGACGTTTTCCTTCGAATGTTCCCACGCCGGAAGTCGGTAGATGCGTGCACCGCGCTTGCGCGCCGCCTCAATCTTCTCGACCGCGTCGGGACCAAAGGCAAGGGCCTTGTTGGGGCAACTCTTCACGCAGTACGGAAGCTCGCCGGCATCGGTGCGGGGCTTGCACTTGATGCACGCATGCGTGTAGTACGGCATCCACGACATGTGCAGGTCGGGCCACACGCCCGCCGGACGGTCGATGCCCTCGCCGCTGCCGAGCGTGCGCACGTTGACGAAATACTGCCCGTCTTTGAGCTTGTTGCCCGTCATGCACGACAACGCGCACGTCCAGCAACCCGTGCAACGCAGCAGGTCGACGAAGATCGTATCGTCGGTCACTTCGTCTTGAGCGGGCGAATGCGCCCAGATGGTGTTCTTGTCAGCCATTGTCATCTCCCTCCTATGCTTCGATCTTGCGGATGTCGCACGCGCAGTCCCAGATGGTGTCCCACGCGCCCGCCATCGCGGAATACGAGGTGCCGCCCAAGATGTAGCCGACGGCGCCATCCTCGCGCACGCACTGATACCAGTACTGTGCTGCCTCGTCGAGCGTGTCATTGTCGCCCAGCGGGACGAGCAGCTCGGAGTACATGCCGCTGCCCTTGCCCTCGTTGGCGTCGAACTGGCGCTTGCGCCAGCCAAACCACACCTGCACCGTTCCCGGCGGAATCGCCTGGTCAAGGCGCATCTCAATCACCACGTGCCCGCGCTCGTTGAAGACCTCGCATCTATCGCCGTCGACGATGCCCTCGGCCTTCGCATCGACTGGGTTGATGCGCCCGGTGGGCTTGCCGCCCGAGAGCTCGGCCATCACGGGGTCATCCGTGAACATCGACTGCATGAAGAAGCGCTGGCGTCCGCTGAAGAACTGGTAACGATGCTTGGCGGTGCCGTTTGCCAAGCTCGCGTTGGTGGGAACCTCATAGGGCTCGTGATACGTGGCCATAGGCAGCCCGATGGTGTTCAGGCGTTCCGAGTAGAACTCCATATGGCCCGTCTGCGTGGCGAACTTCATGCCGAAGAACGGATCCCACGGGATGGGCGGGACTGCCGCACGGATGATCTTTTCCTCCTTCAGGCGCTCGTAGGTGAGCGGCGGATCGATCTTTGTCAGGAACGGCTGCGGAGAATTCAGGCGCATGCGAATCCAGTCGGCCGCCACCATCGGCTCGCCGGCCTCGTTGCGGAAGTACTCTCCCAGTCCGATGCGCTCGGCCAGACCGCCGTAGATGAACGACGGGTCCTTGCACTCGCCGCGCGGATCGACGGCCGGTTCCTGCAGTACCACATGGTTGTACTGCGCTGCTGCGATGAGTTCCTCGCGCTCGAACGGCATGCACGCCGGAAGGACGTAGTCGGAATACTCGCCCGTGTCGGTCATCCACACGTCCACGTCGACGACGAGCTCCATCTGCGGGAAGGTGTCTTCGATCCAACGGCTGCGGTTGGGGCAGTTATGTACGGGATTGCCCGCCACTTTGATGAAGCCCTTGTACTTGCCTTCCTTGGCCGCCTCGAAGAAGTCGCCGTTCTTGACGAAGACGGTCTTGTCCGCCTCGCGGCCGTCGGGGAAGATGACCGCGGGGTTGTTGAAGCCGAGCGGCCAGCCGCACGGCTGGATTTCGCTCGTGACGCCGCCAGCGGCGCTGCCCAGGTTGCCCGTGAGCATGCCGAGCAGGTAGAACGCACGATAGGCGTCGCCCTGGTTCTGGTAACGCATGCCGAGGGCGCCGACGATGAACGCCGGGCGATGCGACGAGTACTCCTCGCCGAGCTTGACCGCGTCTGCCGCGGGAACGCCCGTAATCGTCTCCTGGTACTCGGGCGTATAGGGCGCGACGTGCTCTTTGAGCAGCTGGAATGCAGGCTTGTAAGTGCGCCCGTCGAGCTCGTAGCTGCCCTCGAACGCCGGTGTGCCCTCGTATTCCTCGGCGCCCTTCGCCGTCGGCTTGACGGAACCGGACTCCTCGTCCCAGTAGTAGAACCAGCCCTCGTTGCTGGCGAACTTGCCCGTCTCGACGTCAACGAGCAGCGGGGCCACCGTGTACTGCTGCATGAACGCGCGGTCGTACTCGCCGCGCTCGATGATCTGGCGTGCCATGCACAGCGCGAGCGCCGTATCGCTGCCGGGCTTGACCGGGATAAACCAGTCGGCATAACCCGCAGAGGCGTCGAACAGCAAGCCGACGTCTACGATTTTTGCCCCGCGCGACTTGGCCTCGACGATGTGCTTCGCCACGCGCTGCTGGTTTTCCACCGGATTGCCGCCCCAGATGATGAGGTAGCTTGTCGCATCGAACTTGACGGGGTCGATCATCATGTACTTGTAGAAGTCGCCCAAGTCGAAGTAAGACGCGTAATACGGGCCGTTATCGAGACCGTAGGCGTTGAGCGGGTCGGTGCCGCCCCACAGGCCACACAGCCGGTTGCCCAGCAGCGTGTCGAGCCCCTGCGACGGCGGAAGCGAGGTTGTGATGTTCCAAAACGCGATGGTGTCATGGCCGTACTTCTCGCCAAGCTCGAGCATCTTGGCGCCAATCTCGTCGAGCGCCTGATCCCAGCTGATACGCTCCCACTTGCCCTCGCCACGTTCGCCGGCGCGCTTGAGCGGGTACAGCAGCCGGTCGTCAGCGTACACCTGACGCCACGATGCGGTGCCCTTCTGGCAGCAATGTCCCTCGCCGGCTTCCGCGCCGGTGTAGTCGACCGCCTCGGTGCGGATGATCTTGCCATCGGAAACGATGGTCTTGATCGCGCAGAACTCGTGATCGCCCCATCCGGGACATGCCGTGCAAACCCATTTTTCCTCAGACATTTGGCCCCCTTCCACGAACATGTTGTCCACGCGCGCCTCAAGCGCGCTTTCTCACTGCCAATTGTGGGGTCTCGCCTGCGGCTTCATGCTCGAAAAGAAGCTCGTTCGACGTAGTAGAATTTCATAGAATTAGTAATTGTCAAAACTAATGGTCGGAGCATGCTGTGATCGCGAACGAGGGCCATGACAACTGGATAACCGTCACCATCTTGCTCGCCCGTCAAGCGGGCGAGCTCGTCACGGAGTATGCGGGCATTTCGCTCACGCAGTACCGGTTGCTGCTGCGTCTGCTCGCAACCGATGGCGGGGCGCATACCGCCAAGGCGCTTTCCGAGGCGCTCGGGCTCTCGCCCTCCTCGGTGACGAGTGCCCTGAACGACCTGGAGGCCTTGGGTGCCATCGAGCGTTCCGAAGACGCGTCGGACCGCCGCGTCGTGCACGTCTCCATCACCCCGGCGGGCTCCGAGCTCATCGCCAACGTCGATCCAGTGCTCTGCCAGCTCGCACACGAATTCTGGTCTGTGTACAACGAAAACGAGCTCGCCATGACCAAGCGCGACTCGGCGAGCACTGTCTTGGAGCGCAGACTCGACTACATGAAGATCGACGGCATCAGCGTGGAGCACGCCTACATTGACTCTTCGCTCGTGACTCTAAGCTCACTTACCACGCATATGCGCCGCGCGAACATCAGCCTGAACGAGTACCGCATCCTGCACCTACTCTCGCGCAGCTCGCAGGGCATGCGGGTCAAGGAGCTGTCACGTCAGTTGTTGCTTAGGAGCAACGAGGTATGCGTCGCCACCTCCAAGCTCGTGAGCCACGGGCGTCTCGAGCGCCTCAAGCTCCCGCACGACCGGCGTGCCACTTGCTTCAAGATTACGGAACTTGGAGTGTCCAAGCTCGAGAAGATGACGCCGGCAATTATCGACAGTCTGCAAAACGACATCACCGAGCTCTCCGAAAACGCCTTTGACGTTTACGATTCCATCGCGAATAAGATTCTCTCCTCGTACCGCTCGAGTCATTTGCTCGGGTGATGCGAGTACGGGGAGCGTGATGCAAATGGCACGCCGGCCCGCCAATGGTTGGTTCCGAGCCACCGCAACCCGCCGATGGCCGTTTGGCACGCCGCGTCGTTGATGGCCGCCTGCCTTGGCGCGAAATCAACCATATACGTCCCGCGGTGACACGTGGCCCGGGAGCGCCGTCACCCCCGTCGCGCGGACGCCTCCCGCGGGCCCAGAATGGACAAGAACATGCCCGCAACCAGGAACACCATGCCCGTCCACACGAACGAGATGAGCCGATTCACGCGGACGTCGAGGTGGAGGCCCGCGTTATCCATGCCGACGCCGCGATACACCACGAACAGATCCTCGAGCGGTAGCCCGACGACGCCCGCCGTGTACTTTTGCTGCTGAGTCGCCGTGACGAGCGTAATCGCGGGCCGCACCTGCTCGATGCGCGTCCCATCGCGATATACGTCCAAGTCGATGGCATAATCGACGTCCTTGAGGTTGTCCGCCACACCCGCATACGCATCTGCAAGCTCGAGCTCGTAGGCGTCGATCGCGAAGCGCTCGGTGCTGGTGTTGGTCTGCTCGTCGTACGGGAGATAGCCATTCGCCTCGGTCACGTACATCACGCTGCCCACCAGACCGATGAGGATGACCCCAACTGCCAGATGGCTGACGCAGCTCCCCAGACGCGAGACGGCGCTTCTGCCCGACGCCCGCACCACGCGAGTCAACTGGTAGCAGCTGTTGAAAATGAGCAACGAGGCCACGAGAAGCGCGACGAGCGCCAGCCCGTTGTAATACCACGCAGGTCCCTGCTCCATGACCAGCTCGGCATGTTCGTCTGCCGCCGAGACGATGCCGTCGTACGCGGGCAGCAGCACGCCGCCCCAGTAGACGGCCAGAATCACGAACAGCACCGCCGCGCACGCGGCTGGAACGCGCGCCTTGCGCACAAACGCCTTCGGGTCCGTCTTGTACCACCCCAACAGCGGGCACACCGCCATCATGAGCAGGTAGGCCACGCCGACGGGCCGGGCAATGGCCTCGTAGGTGCCGGCGGGGACGCTGTGCCCGCCCAGAGGCAGCCACGACGGCAGCGCCTGAGCAACGGTCAAATACGCGAGCGCGCACGCCATCAAGATCATGAAGACGTTGTTGACGAAGTACGCCCCCTGCTTGCTCAGCATGCTCTCCGCCTCGGGAGTACCCGCCTCGGGTGCGAAGCTCGCCTTGCGCGCCAGGCACCCGACCGCACCCGCGAGGATGCTCGCCACGATGAGCGTCCCGAACAGCGCCGCGCTCACGGCGTCGCCTTCGAAGGCGTGCACGGACTGCACGATGCCGCTTCTGCTGATGAAGGTGCCCACGATGCAAAACGCGAACGCCAGGCAAGCACTCATGACCGCCCAGCATTTGAACAGGCCATGCCTCTTGTAGACGGTAAAGCTGTGGATAAGCGCGACGCAGACCAGCCACGACAGAAGCGACGCGTTTTCGACGGGGTCCCAGCCCCAGTAGCCGCCCCAGCCCAAGACCACGTACGCCCACACGGCGCCCAGCCCGATGCCGAGCGTCAGAAACATCCACGCCACCAGGGCAAAGCGCTCGCTGCGAAGCACCCATTGGCTGTCGCCCCTACCAACGACGCAGGTGGCGATCGCGTAGGCAAACGGCACCGTCAGACCCGCATAGCCCAAGAAGAGCATCGGCGGGTGAATGGCCATCGCCCAATGCTGCAGCAGGCTGTTCATGCCGAGCAGCTGCGCGGCGTAGGTGAGCGTGCCGTCGGCGTTGAAGTAGATCGGGTCCGTCGCCGTGAACGGCGTATTCTCTGCAGAGAACAGCATAATCCCCACGAAGGCGACGAGCACGAGCTGAATGACGAGCACGGCGATATTGTCGAGCGGCTCAGCCTTTGCCATGCGGCGCACGGTCACCAGCGCCCCGAACAATCCGATGAGCCATGCCCAGAACAGCAGCGAGCCCTGGCGCCCCGCCCACAGGCCGCTCACCCGGTAGAACACGCTCCAGGCGCCGGTGCCGCTCACGTGGTTGTCGAGCACGTACTGAATCCCGACGTCATCCGTGAGGAAGCACCACACCAGCACGGTGCACGAGACGCTCAGGCCGGCAAAGGCGACGAGCGCCGCGATGCGGCCGCCCCAGCTCAGCGCCTCTGCCACGGGCTTTTCCCTCAGCGCGTGTCCGCAGGCCAGGCCAATAACGCTGATGCACGCCCCGACAAACGCCGCGAGCAGGCCAATCATTCCAACCAAGATCATGTCGAGCGTGTTCCCTTTCTCGTACGGGCCGCCGTGGCGCGCCGTCTTTTCTCACGCGCGCCTTCGCCTCGGGAGCCCCCCCTGACGCGAAGCCTCGCCAAAAAAGCAGAGATGGCGGCTGGTACGCCAAGCCGCCATCCTGAGTCGTGCTGTGTGCTGTGCTGCCTTCCCTACTGGGAATCGGCCATGGACTCCCAGCCTTCGGGGACCTCTGCATTGTGGCAGGAGGTGCAGTACAGCTTGGAGGTGCCGTGGACGCTGTGGCAGGTGCCGCACTCCAGGTCGCCCTGGTGAGATGCGTGCGGGTTGAACGTGCCGCTCGCGCCGTCGTGCTTGCCGCCGTTGTAGTTGGCGGTCGCCTGGATGACCTTGTCGTAGTCATGGCATTGCAGGCAGAACTCCTTGTCGGCGTTGTAATGGCCGTCCTCGATGACCAGCTTGCCATCTGTGTCGATGGTGTAGTCGCCATCAATGGTCATGCCGACTTCCTTGATCTGCTCGCCCGTGGACGCGGGATGGCAGTCCAGGCAGGCGTTGTTCTTGTCGGCGACGCCGTCGCGCAGCGTGTCGGCGCCCTTGCCCGTGATGTGCCCGTGCTGGTACGCGAGCGTCGTCGGATCGTTGGCATAGCTCGTCGAGTAGTAGTTCATCGTGTCGTGGCAGACGGTGCCGCAAAAGCCCGGCGTGTTATGCCAGGCAAAGGCCCCGATACCGGCGATGACCAGCACCACGACGACGATGCCGACGATGGACAGCGCCTTGTGCTTCTTGAACTTGCTGGAGATCTTCTTCCCGGTACTCGTGCTCTCGTCCTGCGACGCAGCGTCGAGCGGGGAGCTTTCCGTGTTGTTGTCTTCCGTCTTGATGTCTTCGCTCATGATTTCCTCCTCTCTTTAGTGGGTTGCGACGTACTTGCCCGCATGGCGGCCGAAGGTCATGGTGCGACCGCAGGCAAGGCCCGTTGCGAGGTTCGGATACGACGTGGAGAAGAAGCCGCCCGAGCAGTCGCCCGTGGCGAACAGGCCGGGGATGGGCTCGTTGTTCTGGTCGAGCACGCGCATGTCGGGGTCAATCATGACGCCGTCGAGCGTGGTCAGGTGCCAGGCGCCGGTGCGCGCTCCATAGAAGGGAGCGGTGTCGACCGGGGTCAGGCGATGCGGCTCCTTGTAGTAATCGGGGTCGTGCTTCTTCTTGCAGTAGCCGTTATAGGTGTTGACCTGCTCGACAAACGCGTCGACGGGAAGGCCGAGGCCCTCCGCCAGCTCCTCGAGCGTGTCCGCCTTGACGACGTAGCCCTCATCGACGAGCTTGTCGATCATGCCCTCGACGGTTGCCATGGGGATGTTGTTCTTCGCGCCGTTGGGGAAGGGGAAGAGCCTGCAGCAGCCGACCTCGTCGAACTGCTCGGCGTACTTCTGGTGGTTCTTGTCCCAGATGGTGCAGTAGGTGTGATGGGGCTGCATGTAGGCGGAATGCAGCATGTAGTCGTAGGGGCCTGACTCGTTGCAGAAGCGCTTGCCCTTGAGGTTGACCTTGAGGTTGGGCTGCTCGCCAAACCAGAACCAGCGGCCCGGCGTGCCGTAGCCGGTGGTCGCGTCGGGCTTGCAGCAGGCGCGGTTGAACAGCATCGAGGTGCCGACCGGGTCCTTGCGCGCCCCGACCCACATGGCGGCCTTGATGCCCTGCGACGACGACGGGTTGCCGCTGCCGTCGACGGCCACCTTGACGTTCAGGATCTCCGGCTGCAACGCGCGCATCATGTCGACGTCGGTGGAGTACCCGCCCGTCGCCAAGATGACGCCCTTGCTCGCATTGACGCGGAAGTACGTGTCCGTTTTCTCATCGCGCGCGATAGCTCCGGTGACGCGGCCATTCTCGTCCTGCTCGAGCTTCTCGAAAAACGCGCCAAAACGGAACTCGGCAAGTCCGAAGGAATCGATGTAGTTCTTGAAAATGTCCTCGACCGAGGGGAGGTCCTTGGCCTTGTCATCGTTTTTCTGGGGGCTGTGGCCCGTGGCAAACGCTCGGTCGCGCTGGCCGTCTTCGGTGCCGAGACCCGCCTCGTACTCGAGGTGGTACTGGTTGGTGGACTCGAGCACGCTCTTGTACCAGTCGACATACGCGCCGGATTCTTCGATCCACACCTTGACCAGGTCGTAGTTGACGTAGCCGTTCGCATAGCGAACGATCTCCTCGAGGATGGTCTTGTGGTCGATCTTGAACTTGGGATGCTTGGCGTAGTAGTCCTTCTGCATCTGGCTGTCCACCGAGCCGATGTCTTCCTTCATGCGGTACGGCTTCGCCTGACGGTCGATGACGTAGACCTTCGCGCCCTCTTCGACCGCCGCCGCGACTGCCGGCATGCCACCCGTCGCGTACCCGACGACCAGCACCTCGGTGTCGATGGTCTCGGTGATGAGGCTCTCGTCGATCTGCGGGGGCTCGCCGAGCCAGCCGGGATTCTCGGTGGGGTATCCCGTCTTGGTCTTCACGTAGTCGGTTGTCGCGTTGCCCTTGGGGTCGACGACCTCGACGGCGTTCGCGACTCCGGTGCCGCCCAGTGCGCCGAACACGCCCGCGGCGCCCAACGCTCCGACACCCCTCAAAAAGGAACGGCGCGAGAAGCCGCCCTTCTCTTCCTTCATACCCTCTCCTTCCAATCCATTGGATGGCGCTCCTGATGCCGCCAACCCATCGGACAAAATGCCAAAACAGGGCAAATCGCGCGTCACCCCAGCGAGGGGATATTCACGTTTTTGCAGGTAGAAGGCAGGGGTGAGACACCCTGTGCCGTCCATCGGCACGAAAGGGCACTGCCTTGGGGGCATCCCCTATAATCATGCGAAGCGACTAGTTCAAAGTATGAATGGAGTCTCTCATCGCCACGAATCTGAAGATCTCGCTGCCGCAGACGCAGCTCACCCAGCGCAGGAAAGCCGTCATGTGCGGGCTTGCCCTGTGCCTGCTGTTGACGCTTGCGCCCATCCTCAACCTCCACGTGTTCGACGTCCTCGACGACGCGGCGCCATATGCCCGCGACGTCTGCACGCTCGCGGGCTCGTTTTTCGCGCTCGCGGTGGCCCTCGTGGCGCGCACGCGGCCCAAGTGGGTCAGCCCCAACATGCTGTTCGCCTTGATGATCGCGTTTTTCGTGGTGGGATGTGCGGGCACGAGCCTGGGTATCGCCAATGGCTTCGCACCCGTCGTGTACGTGTTCGCCTCGCTGAGCAGCATCGCGCGGGCCTTCGCCTTCATGCTGGTCGCCGTCGCGTTAAGTCGGATGGAGCAGCGGCTGTGGCGCCGCGCGCTCATGCACGGGTTTCTCACGTCGTGCGTGCTGGGCGCGCTCGTCTACCTGCTCCCGCCGCTCGTCAACATCGTGCTCTCGTATCTGCTCGTGGCAGTTGCTGCCTGCCTGACGGTTCCCATGGCAAAGACCGTGTTCGACCACCAGGCGCAATCCGACGCGCCACAGGACGTGGAGGTGACGCGCCCCAACACGTTTTTGCCGCTTTCGGCAAAGCTGTTCTGGTGCCTGCTGCTCTTTGCGCTCGCGCTCGGCTACAGCCTGCGACTTGGAGACACCGACGGTACGCCTTCGTCATACGCCATCGCGTTTGCGGTCATCTTGCTCTTGTATGTGGGAATGCTCGTGCTGAAGAAGCCCTTCCCCGCCGATATCCTCGTGCGCATCAGCGCGATCGTCATCATCGCCGGCTTCTTGAGTGTCCTGCTGTTCGAGACCGGGGCGAGCCACGTCCCCAACGCGATTATCGGAAGCGGCTACATCGTGTTCGAGATGGTGAACTGGATCGTGCTCGTCTCCGTCGCCTGCAAAAACCCGCTCGATGCGATTCCCGTCATCGCCTGGGGCCGCGGAATCATCAGCCTGGGCGTCACCATCGGCGCGCAGGTCGGCAACCTCACAAACTGGCTCTCGCAGGCCACCAACCTGGGCGTATCGGTGGTCACGTGCGTCTTCGTGCTGCTCTTCTGCGCCTACGATATGTTCGTGCTGCACTTCTTCAGCTTTGACGAGACGATTCACGACCTCGTCCCGCTCAAGGAGGTCGCGCTGTCCCCCAAGGTCTTCGAGGCCCAGGTGCAAGACAACGTCTCGCTGATCGACCGACGTTGCCAGGCCATCGGCGAGAGCTGCGGTCTCACCCCCAAGGAGACCGAGGTCTTCACGATGCTCGCGAAGGGGCGCAACAGCGCGTTTATCCAGGAAAAGCTGGTCGTGAGCAAGAACACGGTCAAGACGCACGTCAAGCATATCTATCAGAAACTCGACATCCACTCGCACCAAGAGCTCATCGACTTTGTCGAGAACTACACAGATAAGTGACCGCGCGGCCGAATGCGCGCCCCACGGTGCCACCGAAGGACGCGCATGCAAACCCGTGTTATCCCAGCTTGATGAACATATGTTCCTCAGAACCGTCCCACTTGTCCCGCGCACCCAAAATCGCGTCGTGGAGCCGCTTGGCCGACGGTTCGATGAACTGCACGGCAAACCCGAGCTGCCCGCGTAGGTCGGCCACCATGAACGACGGCTTGCCCGCCTTCGCGCGCACTGCTTCCTCGTCCATGCCCGTCGCGCGCGCCTTCTCCAGCGCATTTTCGAGGTCGGGATACCCAATCGTGATGATCGGAATCTCCAGCGCCTCGCAGGCCTCCTTTGCCTCCTGCAGGCTCTCGACGAACATGTGGATATGGTTGAAGCCGGGCTTGCCCTGCTCGTTGAGCTCCGTGAACATCGTCGGCACCGACCAGTCGTTCTGCGACACGACCTCAATCGAATGGCTCCCCCAGGCGCCGTAGCACGCATGGAACTCGAGCCCCTTGCAGTCGACTTCTTCCCCGTGGTAAACGAGCTTCCCAAACGTGTTCGTAGTGTAGAAGAACGGCCCCGACCCGAACAGTCGGTTGTGCTCGGTCATGAACTCTTTCCAGTCGGGTGCGCAAAAGCCCAGCATATGGACCCAATCGCGTCCCTTGAAGTAATCCGCGTAATCCTTCGCCATGAAGTTCATCCCCATTCTTGCCTGTATCGCACGCGGCTATGAAAGCTGCGGCACGCATCTCTTTGCGAACATGCCGCCGTCCATGAGCACGTCGGCCCCCGTCAGATACCCCGCCCTCGAATCGACGAGGCTGGCAACCAGATACGCCATCTCGTCGGGATCGCCAAACCTCTCGAAGACCGTGGTCTTCTTGATGGAGTCGTAGTTCTCCTCCTGCGTCTCGAGCATCGGCGTCATGAACGACCCCGGCGAAACGGAGAAGATGCGGCACCCCCTGCTCGCGAACCGCTGCGCGTTTGCCTTGGTGTAGCGCATCACGAACGCCTTCGAGGCAAAGTATGCCGCCGCGCTATCGGGCAGCCCCGGCGCGTCAAAGGGCGTGAGCCCCGCCGTGAACCGCTCGGCGAGCTCGGCATTGCCGGGGTCGTCCCACACGGCAAGCTCGTCAGCAGTGGGCCGGTAGTAGTACCCGGTCACCGAGGCGAAGTTCACGAGCGCGCTCCCCTCGATCATGCGCGGGAAAAACGCGTTGACCACGTTTACCGTGCCGAGCACGTTGATACGCACGATGGTGTCCGTATCCGCATTGTCCATATCGACCGCCGCCGCATGCACAACCGTGCCGATGGGAGCGATATCTGCCGCCTTTGCGGCAAAGGCCGCGACGCTCGCCGCGTCGGAGACGTCCAGCTGCGAGCCGTACGCCTCAACGCCCGCCG
>OLPZ01001517.1_pt1 | contig 15098 bp, 11 predicted proteins | sample 1672711 | NCBI WGS metagenome assembly OLPZ01 (sample SAMEA3136716, study PRJEB25190) | human gut metagenome
CGAGCTACGCGGTTTGCCCCGACCTGCTAGCGGCGCAGCGTTTTGCGCGCGAGGTGGCGTCGAGCTGCGCGTGGGTCGAGGTCGCCCGTGCGAGCGCGGGACAGTAAGACTCGTTGTGCGCTGCAGGCATACCCTCAACGCGGGCGGTTTCGCACCTGCGCGTAGGGGCCTGCGCGCAAAGATTGTCCAGACCTTGCGAATTTTGAAATTGACCGTTGTGTGAACGGTGGCGGTTTCTGTAGAATCTCTACTGCTATTGCACTGGGGTATCGTCCAACGGTAGGACAGCGGTTTTTGGTACCGTCGATGCGGGTTCGATTCCTGCTACCCCAGCCACTACATCTATATGGGAGCGTGTGTTGGAAGCTAAAGCTTTGATTTTGGCAGCAGGCGCAGGAACCCGTATGAAATCCCAAAAACCAAAGGTCGCCCACGAGATGCTGGGCAAACCGCTCGTGCGCTGGGTCGTCGACAGCGCGCGCCAGGCGGGCTGCTCGGACGTACATGTGGTCGTCGGCCATGCAAAAGAGCAGGTCGAACCCCTGCTTGAGGACTGCGTGATTTCATACCAGCTCGAGATGCTGGGCACGGGCCACACCGTCATGTGCGCTGCAGACAAGTTCGAGGGCTACGAGGGCAACATCGTCGTCTTGTGCGGCGACACTCCGCTCGTGCGTCCCTCGACTATTAAAAACCTCATCGAACAGCACGAATCCGCGGGCAACGCGGCGACCGTGCTCACTATGGTCCCGGAAGATCCGCATGGCTACGGGCGCATCGTGCGCACCGCGTCCGGCAACGTGTGCGGTATCGTCGAGGAAAAGGACTGCACCGACGAGCAGCGCAAGATCGCCGAGTGCAATTCCGGCATCTACTGCTTCAGCGCGCCCGAGCTGCTCGCGCACCTCGGCAAGCTCGACCGCAACAACGCGCAGGGCGAGTATTACCTCACAGACATGCTCTCCATCTTGAATGGCGCCGGCTTCAAGGTGGGCAGCGTCGTGGTCGACGACAACGACGAGTGCCTAGGCGTGAACTCGCGCGGCCAGCTCGCCGCCGCGTCGAAGATCGCGCAGCTGCGCATCAACGAGGAGCTCATGGCCTCCGGCGTGACCATGCTTGACCCGAGCCTCGTGTGGGTGGGGCCGGATGCGACCGTGGCAAGCGATTGCGAGCTTCTTCCGATGACCATGCTGTGGGGTGCGACCTCCATCGGCACGGGCAGCGTGATCGGGCCCAACTCCCGCCTCACCGACTGCACCGTCGGCGAGCGCTGCACTGTCGACGAGACGGTCGCGATTCAGGCAGCTATCGACAACGACGTCGAGTGCGGCCCGCGCGCGTACCTGCGCCCGGGCACGCACATGTGCGATGGCTCCAAGGCGGGCACGCACGTCGAGATCAAGAAGTCGACGGTCGGACCGGGCAGCAAGGTCCCGCATCTGTCGTACATCGGCGACGCGACCATCGGCAAAAACGTCAACATCGGCGCGGCGACCGTCACCTGCAACTACGACGGCATCCACAAGAACCCGACGACGATTGGCGACAACAGCTTCATCGGCTCGGACACGATGCTCGTCGCCCCGGTAAACCTGGGCGCGAACGTGGTGACGGGCGCGGCAAGCTGCATCACGAAAGACGTGCCCGACGGGGCGCTCACGCTGGAGCGCAGCGAGCAGAAGATCATCGAGGGCTGGACCGCCAGACACATGAAAACTGAGTAGTCTCGCCCGTATGCCGGCTTGTCCGGTAGTAAGTTGTGTAGGTAACGTTTGTCATGAGGTTTTAAGAAGTCTTGTTCGAGACACCAAGGGGAAGGTTGAACAGCGATGGCAACGAAGCGTCGTAAGCGCACGGCAGAACGGCAACTTCATATTTTCTCTGGCTCCGTGTATCCGGAGCTGGCGCAGGAGATTGCCGAGTATCTCGATGTCGAGCTCGGCGATATCAAGCTCGAGAAGTTCGCGAACGGAGAATGCTACGCGCGCTACATGGAGTCGATCCGCGGCGAGGACGTCTTCTTGATCCAGTCCGTCTCGGGCGAGGTCAACGACGCGTTGATGGAGCTGCTCATCATGGTTGACGCAGCCAAGCGCGCAAGCGCCGCCCGTATCCACGCGGTCATCACGCACTACGGCTACGCGCGCCAGGACCGCAAGTCCGCCGCCCGCGAGCCCATCACCGCCAAGCTCGTCGCCGATCTGCTGCAGACTGCAGGCGTCCACACGGTGACGACGATCGACCTGCACCAGGGCCAGATCCAGGGCTTCTTCAACATCCCGGTCAACCACATGACCGCGCTCTACACGTTCTGCGACTACTTCAAGAAGAAGAACCTCGACAACGTGTGCGTCGTCTCTCCCGACGTCGGCCGCGCGAAGGCCGCCAAGAAGATGAGCGACATCCTCGGTGCCGATCTCGCGATCATGCACAAGGGCCGCCCGAAGCACAACGTCGCGGAGATCACGAGCATCATCGGCGATGTCGAGGGCAAGAACTGCATCCTCAACGACGACATGATCGATACGGCAGGCACCATCTGCGCCGGCATGAAGACCCTCAAGGACCGCGGGGCTAAGTCGGTGTACGTGTGCGCGACGCACCCGGTCTTCTCGGGCCCTGCGTACGACCGCCTCGAGAACTCCGTCGCCGACGAGATCGTTGTCATGAACACGATTCCCGTCCCCGAAGAGCACCTCCAGGGCAAGATCAAGACCATCAGCTGCGCGCCGCTGTTTGCGCAGGCGATCAACAACGTCTTCACGAACGGCTCCGTCTCCGAGCTGTTCGACCCGGACTTCGCGCTCTAGGGGAATTTTCGGGCATGACGATCAAGTTGGTGGCAGGCCTGGGCAATCCGGGCGCCGAATACGAGGGAACCCGCCATAACGCGGGTTTTCTCGCGCTTGAGCGCGCCGCGCGCGAGCTGGGCGCGAACTACTGGAAAAGCGAGTGCGGCGCCGATGTGGCGCACGTCAAGCATGGAGGCTCAGAAGTGCTGCTCGCCAAGCCGATGTCGTTCATGAACACGTCGGGCGGCCCCATAAGCAAGCTCGCGGCAATGTACAAGGTCAAGCCGGAGGAGATTCTCGTCGTCCACGACGATATGGACCTCGAACCGGGTGTGGTCCGCATCAAGGTTGGTGGCGGGCACGGCGGGCACAACGGCCTGAAGTCGATACACGCCAAGCTCGGAAGCAACGGATACGTGCGCGTGCGCGTGGGCACGGGGCACCCGAAGGGCAACAAGCGCGTGGTCGACTACGTGCTGCAGGTGCCGAAGGGCGATGAGGCGATTGCGTTCGACCAGGCGGTCGAACGTGCTGCCGAGGCGATCGTCGATTTGCTCGACGAAAGCCCGACCAAGGCGATGAACAAATACAACGTAAAGTAAAGGAGGCCGCGTAATGCGGCCTCCTTCGTGTACGGCGCTCGATTTGCGCGAGCCCGAACGCTTGGGCTCATGGACGATGCGGCGCAGGTGGCAGACGGTCTACTCGTCTATGACGATGGCGCCCATGGGGCATTCTTCCACGCACTCGCCGCACTCGATGCAAGAGTCCTCGTTCACGACGGCGGCGGTACTGCCGACGATGTCGAGCACGCCCTCGGGGCAAGAATCAACGCAGATACCGCAACCGGAACACTCGTCAGTATCAATCTCTGGAGCTGCCATAGCCTTAGATTCCTTCCTGTTTCACGGGCTCTCCCTTATGCCCGACTAATTGCAGGATTGAAAATAACGGTAACGCCATGTCAGCGCAATAGGCATTTTGCGGGGTCTATTTTGCGTCGCTGCTGCGGGCTGCTGCGGGGTCGGTTCTCGATGGTCCTAATAGCTGCGGCAGTCTGCTATTGGAGCCACAGAGAACCGACCCCGCAGTATTGGACAGAGAGCCGACCCCGCAGCATTGCAGCAATGACGGTCTCGATAGTGGATGGACTCTGTTATCAGAGCCACCGAGAACCGACCCCGTGACAATCACCGCAGCAACCAACAACCTCACATTACACGGAGGTAACGCTTAGCTTAAAAGGCTTAAAGAAACTTGACATGAATACACTTAGATTTCATTATGTATGACATACAAATTAGGTGCACTACATGAATGAAGGGATTCAGCATGAGCAAGATTATCGGTATTGACCTCGGCACCACGAACTCCGCAATGGCAGTTCTCGAAGGTGGCGAGCCGACGGTCATCGTCAACGCAGAAGGCGACCGCACCACTCCGTCCGTCGTGGGCTTCCGCAAGGACGGCGAGCGCGTCGTTGGCAAGGCTGCCAAGAACCAGGCGGTCACCAACCCCACCAATACCATCGCTTCCATCAAGCGCTTCATCGGCCGTAACTACAGCGAGACCGAGTCCGAGCGCAAGACCGTCGCCTACAACGTCGTTCAGGGCAAGGACGGCCGCAACATGGTCGATATCGATGGCAAGGAGTACACGCCGGAAGAGATTTCGGCTATGGTCCTGCAGAAGCTGAAGGCCGACGCCGAGAAGTATCTGGGCGAGCCCGTCACCGAAGCCGTCATCACCGTCCCCGCATACTTCAACGACGCTCAGCGTCAGGCAACCAAGGATGCGGGCAAAATCGCCGGCCTCGATGTCAAGCGCATCATCAACGAGCCGACTGCGGCAGCTCTGGCATATGGCCTCGACAAGAAGGCTGAAGACGAGAAGATCTTGGTCTTCGACCTCGGCGGCGGCACCTTCGACGTCTCCATCCTCGAGCTGGGCGACGGCGTCTTCGAGGTTCTCGCCACCGCTGGCGACAACCACCTGGGCGGCGACGACTGGGACCAGCGCGTCATCGACTGGCTGGCTGACAAGTTCAAGGCCGACCAGGGCGTTGACCTGCGCACCGACAAGATGGCGCTGCAGCGCCTGAAGGAAGCCGCGGAGAAGGCCAAGATGGAGCTCTCCGGCACCCAGCAGGCCCAGATCAACCTCCCGTTCATCACGGCCGTCGACGGCAACCCCGTCCACCTCGACTACACGCTCACCCGCGCGGAGTTCGAGCGCATCACGTCTGATCTGCTCGACCGCTGCAAGACCCCGGTCGACAAGGCTATGCGCGACGCAGGCCTTTCCAACGGCGACATCGACGAGGTCATTCTCGTCGGCGGCTCCACCCGTATGCCCGCCGTCCAGGAAGAGGTCAAGAAGCTCACGGGCAAGACCCCGAACATGGGCGTCAACCCCGATGAGGTCGTCGCAGTCGGCGCATCCATCCAAGGTGGCGTCCTCGGTGGCGACGTCGAGGGCATCCTCCTTCTGGACGTCACCCCGCTTTCGCTGGGCGTCGAGACCATGGGCGGCGTGATGACCAAGATGATCGACCGCAACACGACGATCCCGACTCGCAAGACCGAGGTCTACTCCACGGCGGCAGATAACCAGACGTCCGTCGAGATTCATGTCCTGCAGGGCGAGCGCGAGTTCGCGAAGGATAACAAGACGCTCGGCCGCTTCCAGCTGACCGGCATCCCGGCGGCACCGCGTGGCGTTCCGCAGATCGAGGTCACCTTCGATATCGACGCGAACGGCATCGTCAACGTCTCTGCTAAGGACCTTGGCACCGGCCAGGAGCAGAAGATTACGATTTCCGGCTCCACGGCTCTGTCCGACGAGGAAGTCGACCGCATGGTCGCCGATGCGAAGGACCACGCTGCTGAGGACGAGAAGCGCAAGGCCGAGGTCGAGACCCGCAACCAGGCTGATTCGTTGGTGTACGCCACCGAGAAGTCCCTCAAGGACCTCGGCGACAAGGTCCCGGCAGACACCAAGTCCGACGTCGAGGCCAAGATCGCTTCGCTGAAGGAGGCTTTGAACGGCGATAACGTCGATGACATCAAGGCCAAGACCGAGGAGCTGCAGCAGGCAAGCTACAAGTTGGCAGAGATTGCGTACGGCAACGCTCAGCAGCAGGCTGGCGCTCAGCAGCCCGGCAACACGGCGAGCGGTGACTACAACACCAACGCCGGCGGCAACGATGACGTCGTCGACGCCGACTATGAGGTCGTCGATGACGACAACAAGGACAAGAACTAATGGCTGCCGAGGACAAGCAGCCTAACGTAGGCGAGGAGGCGGCCGAGCAGGCCGCCCCCGCGGCTGCGGGCACCGAGGCCGATGCCCCCGAAGCAGCCGAGGCTGTTGAGGCCGAAGTCATCGAGGATGCGCCCGAAGAAGACGGCGACGCAGCGGCAGATTCTGGCGACTCGGAGTCTGCGGCGAGCGATCAGCCCGACATCTTCACGGCGATCAAGCAGGAGGTCACGGACCTGCGCGACAAGTACGCCCGCTTGCAGGCCGAGTGGGACAACTACCGCAAGCGCACGGCGACGGAGCGCGATTCCGAGCGCAAGCGCGCAGCGGAGAAGCTGGTCACGGACCTGCTACCGGTTCTCGACGATTTGGAGCGCGCTATCAAGCACGCGAAGGAGTCGGGCGAGGGCGGCAACCTCACCGAGGGCGTCGAGGCCATCCAGAGCAAGTTCCTGCAGATTCTGGGCAAGTACTACGTCCAGCAGATCAAGGCAGAAGGCGAGCCGTTCGATGCCATGAAGCACCAGGCCGTTGGCACGCAGGAAGACGCGAGCGTCCCCGAAGAGACGGTCGTGCAGGTGTACCAGCAGGGTTACGAGATGGGGGACCGAGTCATCCGGCCCGCGATGGTGGTCACAAGCGTCGGAGGGCCGGCACGGCCGGCTGCGCCCGATGGCGACGAACAGGACAAATAGAATTTTTCGGGAATGCGTTCTTCGGAGCGCATTCCTTATCTGATAAGGGTAGGTGAGCGCTATGCCGAAAAAGAGCTATTACGACATTCTCGGCGTGAAGAAGAGCGCTTCTGCCGACGAGATCAAGAAGGCGTTTCGCAAGCTCGCGAGGAAGCATCATCCGGATGCCGGCGGCGATGAGGAAACGTTCAAGGAAATTAACGAGGCGTACGAAGTACTCTCAGACCCCGAGAAGAAAAAGCAATACGACACGTTTGGCACGGTCGGAAATTTCGCCCAGCAGCCGGGGGGCTGGCAGGGCGGCGCATGGCCCGGTGGCGGGCGGCGCACGTACACGTACACGTCGACGGGCGGTTCGGGCTCGGGGTTTGACTGGAGCGATATCTTCAGCAATATCCGCAGCGGCGACGGCGCGTTTGGGTCGGATTGGGATTTCAACGTCAACCGCGCGCAAAACGGGCGCGACCTGCAGACGAGCATCGAGCTGACGTTCGACGAGGCGTTCAGGGGCACGACCAAACAGGTCTCGGTGCGTATCCCGAGCACGGGGGAGACCGAGAGCATCAAGGTGAAGGTGCCGGCGGGCGCTGTCGACGGTGGCAAGCTGCGCTTCCGTCAGCGGGGCGAGTACGGGTCCGGCGGCGGGAAGCGCGGCGATCTGATTATCGTCACGAAGATCAAGGAGCACCCTGTCTATCGGCGCGACCATGCGGACGTCCTGATGGACTTGCCCGTCAGCGTCGAAGAGGCGATACTCGGCACGCGTATTGTCGTGCCAACGCCGGACGGGTCGCTTGTGAAGCTGCGCATCCCGGCGGGTACGCAGGATGGGCGCGTACTGCGCGTGAAGGGCAAGGGAGCGCATGACGTGAAGGGTTCTGGCAATGGAGACCTGAAGGTGAAGATCAAGGTGGCCATCCCGAGAAGCCTCAACACCGAGCAGCGCGCTGCCATCGAGAAGTTCAGGGACGCATCGCCCGACCCGGCTCAGCTCAGGACGAACATCGACGCGCAGGTAGCGCGCGTGAAGGCATAAGGATAGGAAGTAGCAGGCATGTCGAAGACAGATAGGAACAGGCCGCTTTACATGATTAGCGTGGCAGCTGACTTGGCAGGCCTGCATCCCCAGACGCTGCGCATCTACGAGTCCAAAGGGCTCGTGACGCCGCAGCGCACTAAGGGCAATACGCGCATGTACTCGCAGGCCGATATCGAGCGGCTCGAGCTCATCAGCCAGCTCACCGACGAGGGCATCAACCTCGCGGGGGTCATGCGCATCATCGACCAGCACAAGCAGATGGACAAGCTCGAGGCGCAGATCGAGTCGCTGCGCAAGGAGCTCAAGGTCGCGCGGGACCGCCTTCACGAGATGGAGATGCGCGCGACGATCACGTCGCTCACAAAGCGCCCCGACCATTCCAAGCTGCTCAACGAAGTGAACGAGATCGAAAGCTGGGGCGACGAGCTCCACGACTGATTGAGCGTGAGCTGCAGGCCGGCAGCGCCGATAGCCAGGGAGAACCGACCCCGTCGCCTGCTCGCGACTCGGGGTCGGTTCTGCTTTCCGCGACTCGGGGTCGGTTCTCCCTGGTCATTTCCTGGCTGCGGACCACAGCGTTACGCATAGGTTACAGAATCAAAACCTAACAATGAAACACATAGATTTTCTAAGCGTAACAGTGTTTACTAGTCTCATACAAAACTCACCACAACTGAATATCGAAAGGAAGGGGCAACATGAGAGTCGATAAACTGGCAATCACGGCCGCGGAGGCTCTGCAGAATTCGGTCACGATCGCTGCCGATGCGCAAGCTGCCGCCGTCGAGCCCGAGCATTTGCTGAAGGCCCTTCTCGATTCCCACGAGGGAAATCTCACCGCCATCATCGAGCGCATCGGGGCAGACCCGGCGGCAATCGATGCGGCGATTACGAAAGACATCGAAAACCAGCCCAAGGTCCAAGGAGCGCAGGTTGGCCAGGCGAGCCAGCGTACGCAGCGCGTCGTCGACGGCGCGGTCAAAGCCGCCGAGAAGATGGGCGACAGCTACGCGACCACCGAGCACCTGCTCATCGCCCTGTCCGAGGACAAAGGAGACGCCGGCAAGGAACTCAACCTGGCAGGTGTCACGCGCAAGCGCGTCGAGCAGGTCTACGACGAGCTGCGCGGTGACACGCGCGTAACCGATCAGAACTCGAAGACGCAGTTCGAAGCGCTCGAGCAGTACGGCGAGAACCTCACGGCGAAGGCGCGCGAGGGCAAGCTCGACCCGGTCATCGGCCGTAACGACGAAATTCGCCACACGATCCAGATCCTGAGCCGCCGCACCAAGAACAACCCCGTTCTCATCGGCGAGCCGGGCGTCGGCAAGACCGCCATCGTCGAGGGGCTCGCCCAGCGCATCGTTTCCGGCGATGTCCCGAGCTCCCTCAAAGACCACGAGCTCGTCGCGCTCGACCTAGGTGCGATGATCGCGGGCGCAAAGTACCGCGGTGAATTCGAGGACCGCTTGAAGGCAGTGTTGCGCGAAGTCGAGCAGAGCAACGGAAACATCATCCTGTTCATCGACGAGCTGCATACGATTGTCGGGGCGGGCGCCGGTGACGGCAGCCTGGACGCGAGCAACATGCTCAAGCCGGCGCTGGCACGCGGCGAGCTGCACGCCATCGGCGCGACGACTCTCGACGAGTATCGCAAGTACATCGAAAAGGACTCCGCGCTCACGCGTCGTTTCCAACCGGTCATGGTCGACGAGCCGACGGTCGAGGACACGATTTCGATTCTGCGTGGCATCAAGGAGAAGTACGAGATTCATCACGGCGTCCGCATCCAGGACGCGGCGATTGTCGCGGCGGCGCAGCTGTCGAATCGCTACATCACCGATCGCTTCCTGCCCGACAAGGCCATTGACCTCGTAGACGAGGCGGGCGCGCGCATGCGCATGGAGATTGACTCGAAGCCCGAGGAGCTCGACCTGCTCGACCGCCAGCTCACCCAGATGCAGATCGAGGAGCAGGCGCTCATGAAGGAAGAAGACGAGCTCTCCAAGCAGCGCCTCGAGGAGCTGCGCGTGCAGATGGCTGAGCAACAGCAAGAGCTCGACCGCCGCAACGCCGAATGGGCAAACGAGAAGGATGCCATCAATCGCGTACAGGAGCTGAAGGCGCAGATCGACCAGGCGAAGGCCGATGAAGAGATTGCGACGCGCGAGGGCAACTTGTCGCGTGCGTCCGAGATTCGCTACGGCCAGATTCCGAAGCTGACGCAGGAGCTGCAAGACGCGACTCGCGCGCTGGAAGACAACCAGAGCAAAGAAGAAGGCCTGCTCAAGGAGGAAGTCACGCCCGAGGATATCGCCGACGTCGTAAGCAGCTGGACCGGTGTGCCGGTGAGCAAGATGATGGAAGGCGAGATGGCGAAGCTCGCGGGACTCGAAGACACGCTGCACAAGCGCATCATCGGGCAGGATGAGGCAGTCCATGCGGTCGCCGGAGCGGTGCGGCGCAGCCGTGCGGGGCTGTCTGACCCCAACAAGCCGCTCGGCAGCTTCCTGTTCCTCGGCCCGACGGGCGTCGGCAAGACCGAGCTCACGAAGGCGCTGGCTGAGGCGCTGTTCGACGATGAGAAGATGATGGTGCGCATCGACATGTCCGAGTACATGGAGAAGTTCAGTGTGCAGCGTCTGATCGGTGCGCCTCCGGGATACGTCGGCTATGACGAAGGCGGTCAGCTGACCGAGGCTGTTCGCCGTCATCCGTACAGCGTGATCTTGCTTGACGAGATCGAGAAGGCGCATCCTGATGTGTTCAACATCCTGCTGCAGGTGCTCGACGACGGGCGCCTGACGGATGGGCAGGGGCGTGTCGTGTCCTTCAAGAACGCGATCGTCATCATGACGAGCAACGTCGGGAGCCAGTTTATCCAGGAGTTCATGGAGACGGGCGACAAAGACAAGATGAATCATGCGGTCCAAGAGGCACTGCGCGCGACGTTCCGCCCGGAGTTCCTGAACCGTATCGACGAGATCATCACGTTCCAGAGCCTGGATGTCGAGAACCTCGAGAAGATTGTCGACCTCCAGCTCGACAGGGTGCGCGAGCGTCTGGCCGATCGCCGTATTGCGCTCGAGGTCACGCCGAGCGTGATGGAGCGTCTGAGCTTGGATGGGTTCGATCCGCTGTTTGGCGCGCGGCCACTCAAGCGCCTGATTCAGCACGAGGTTACCGACCGCGTGGCAAACGAGATTATCTCGGGCAATCTGCGCGAAGGCGACACGGTGCGCATCGACCTTGACGAGTCTGGTGATTACAAGGCGGATGTCATCCCGACCCTGGAGCCGACCGTGGTCTAAGGCCGATTGACACAAGTGCTTCTGGCAGCCAGCGAGGCCGACTAACTGGGGTCGGTTCTCGCTGGCTGCTTTTTCGGTGCCCCGGACGTTCGGATGTCCGGGGCCGACGTTTGGGGTCTACGTTCGGGGTCGGTTCTCGCTGGTCACTACGTTCGGGGTCGGTTCTCGCTGGTCACACCGTCTGACCCCGTTGCGTAAAGTCTGAAAGAATGCTGAAAAGACGGGAATTTGTTCCATCTCGCACGGTGCGCGTAAGGATGGCTATACAATAAACCGGGACGAGCGGGCACTGCGTAACGCTGGTGCGAACAGGTGATGGAAATGCCAAGGTCACCAGAGCGATTGGACTAGCCATGACTCGCAAGCCACGAAAGCAAAGCCCCGCCAATATCTATCATGTCGCCAACCGCGGCGTAAGCCGCCAGATTATCTTCGAGGACGACGCGGATCGCGAACGGTTTCTCGTTACTCTGCGTCGTTTCATGGCAGAATTTGACGGCGAGCTATATGCTTGGTGTCTTATGAGCAATCATTTTCACCTGCTATTTCACATGGACCTCGAGGATATCTCGCTGCTCATGAAGAAGGTGGGAGTAAGCTACGCTGCGTATTTCAATCGGAAATACGATCGCGTCGGGACTTTGTTTCAGGATAGATTCAAAAGCGAGCCGATTGACACGGATTCGTATCTCATGACGGTCGTGCGCTACATTCACCAAAATCCTGTCAAAGCTGGGATATCCCGAACATGCGAGTATCGCTGGAGCAGCTATCGAGAATATGCGCATAACAATCGAAAACTATGCAGCACTGCATTCGTGATCTCCGTGTTCGGAGGTACTTCCTGGTTGATTCTCTATCATAACGAGATTGCTGATGCTGATAAATGTATGGCCCCCGAGGTGAGGTGGAGGATGAGCGACGGTGAGGTGGCACGCCTTGTTCGGCGCGCTTTTCGGAGGTTTGGGTTGCCAGATGCATCGGGGGCAGTGAAGGCAAAGCGAGATGCGGTGATTCGCAAGCTGCTAGCAGATGGTGTTCCCGTGAACCAGCTCGCTCGCGTTCTCGGCGTGGGGAGAGCGGTTGTCAGATATGCATAGGTGTGCTGACTGATGATGACGGCTGAATCAGCCTTCTGTGTGAAACGGCAACCTGGCAGCTGTCGTAGCCACTGAGAACCGACCCCGTTTGGGGCTTACCACCTGGAATGCGTGTGAATCCCGATAGCCGCTGAGAACCGACCCCGAAGACTGTCGACCTCGAGGGCTGCCCCCCGTTTGGGGGCTGACCCAAACCACCGCAATTCAGCCATGCGCTCTCGGGTCTCCGTGTAGGTTTATGTGCCCCGTATGTGGAATAGTCCGAATGACCACTGAGAACCGACCCCGCGCGCCACCTTGCGGCTATCATGCAACATCATGAGCAAACAGGCGGCAGCAACACACAGGACAACAATGCGCACGGCGGCAGACGCGCGCGGTCTGACCAGTGCTGAGGTGGCCCAGCGTGTCTCCGAAGGCAAGGTCAACGAAAACGCCGACATCAAAACGCGCTCCATACCGCGCATCTTCCGCGACAACATCTGCACGCTGTTCAATCTCGTCAATGTCATTTTGGCGGTCGCGATTTTCTGGACCGGTTCGTACCGCAATCTGGTTTTCCTCGCGATTATCCTCTGCAACGTCGTCATCGGCATCTTCCAAGAGGTTCGCAGCAAACTCACCATCGACCGCTTGAGCGTTATCACATCGACGAAAGCGCATGTCATTCGCGATGGCGAGCTGCAAGACATTCCGCTGGGCGAAATCGTCCTCGACGACGTCGTCGAGCTCGGCCGCGGAGACCAGGTTCCATCTGACTGCGAGGTCGTCTCGGGAAGGTGCAGCGCAAACGAAAGCCTGCTCACCGGCGAGTCGGACCTCGTCGCGAAGAAGGCGGGCGACAGACTCATGTCGGGCAGCTTCGTGAGTGCCGGAAGCTGCCGTGCGCGCGTGACGGCGGTCGGCGCAGACAATTATGCGACGAAGATCAACAATGCCGCGAAGGTGTTTCGCCGTGCACGCTCCGACATCATGGATTCGCTCAACAAAATCATCCGCATCGTCACCGTGCTGCTCTTTCCCATCGGTGCGCTGCTGGTAGCAAAAGAGATGACCCTCGGAGGAGGAACGCTCCAGACCGCGATTCTGCACACCTCCGCAGCGCTTGTCGGCATGATTCCGCAGGGGCTCATCCTGCTCACCTCGGCGGTCCTCGCGGTCAGCGTCATCCGCCTCGCGCAGCACAAGGTCCTGGTCCAGGAGCTGTACTGTGTCGAGACGCTCGCGCGCGTCGATGTCGTCTGCCTCGACAAGACCGGCACGATCACGACGGGGGAGATGGATGTCGACGAGGTCATCCCGTTCAAGGGGGTGAGCTATGACGACGCCCTGCATGCGCTCATCGCACTCGATGAGGCGACCGATGACGAGAACGAGACCGCCAAAGCGCTGCATGCATATGTGAAGGACCTCGAGGAGCCGTCGGGCGTCCCTGCTGCCATCATCGGCACGGCGCGGATCGTGCCGTTTTCCTCCGAGCACAAGTATTCGGGCGTCTGCTTTGGCAGCGAGGCGGGCAACTACGCGATCGGTGCGGCGGAGTTCGTCTTGAAAAGCAGCTCCGCGCTCGCCGAGGCGCAAGATACGATCAGCCGTCTCGCCGGCGTGAGGCGCGTGCTGGTGCTCGCGCAAGTCGAGGACTTCGATGAGGAGGACGCGATAATCGGCGAGGTCACGCCGCTGGCATTCGTGTTCATCAAGGACCGGATTCGCAGCACGGCCAAGCAGACGCTGAAGTACTTTCACGAGCAGGGCGTGCGCATCAACATCATCAGCGGCGATGCGGTCGAGACGGTGTCCAACATCGCGCAGTCCGTGGGGGTCCCCGATGCGGACCGATGCGTCGACATGAGCACGGTTGGCGACGAGGATATCGAGCGCGTGGCGCGGGAATGCCGCGTGTTCGGGCGCGTGTCGCCGGCTCAGAAGCGCAGGCTGGTCGAGGCACTCCAGAAGCAGGGGCATACAGTCGCCATGACAGGAGACGGCGTGAACGACGTACTCGCGCTGCATATGGCCGACTGCTCCGTTGCCATGGGCAGCGGGTCTGACGCGGCGAGGTCGGTGGCAAATCTCGTGCTGCTCGACGACGACTTCGCCTCGATGCCGAAGGTCGTCGCCGAAGGACGGCGTTCCATCAACAACCTGCAGCGTTCCGGCTCACTTTTTTTGGTGAAGACGATATTCAGCGCGGTGATGTCGGTACTGTTCATCGCGATTGTGGCGTACAACTACCCGTTTATGACGATTCAGCTGACGCTTGTCGACTGTTTCACAATCGGATTGCCGTCGTTTGTTCTGGCGCTCGAGCCGAATCACGACCTCGTGCGCGGCGAGTTTTTGCACAACGTCGTGAACAAGGCGGTGCCCGGCGCAATCTGCATTGTGGCGGCGGTGCTGATTTCTGTGGTGTACAGCTTCGTGATGGGGTTGAGTCAGGAACAGTTCTCGACGCTTTGCGTGATTTTGACCTGCGTTTCGGGCGTGAACCTGGTGATCAGACTGTCGATTCCGTTCAATCCGATTCGCGTTGGGCTGCTTGTCGTGATACTCGCGGGCCTGATTTTGGGTATCTTCGTATTCGGCCCGGTCTTCCTGCTCACCCCGTTCTCCTTCGAGATGGTCATCGTGACGATAATCCTCGGGGTGATGATTACGATTCTCTTCAATTTGCTGTTCAACGGGGCGATTCGCCGGGAAAAGCGCTATCTCGCGAGCCTCGGCAAGTAGCCGATGAGGGCCCTCGGGGGGCGGGGTCGGTTCGGGGCGGGGTCGGTTCTCGGTGGCTCTGCTATCAGACCCTCGCCGCTATTGGGACCAGCGAGAACCGACCCCCGAAACCGACCCCCTCCGACCCCGGACCCTTCCTCCGCAACAACGATCCCCACAGCCAGCGA